>Ga0182024_10009789_pt1 | contig 19723 bp, 23 predicted proteins | sample P32metaG_FD_120480 | JGI IMG/M metagenome (GOLD analysis project Ga0182024, IMG submission 120480) | Permafrost microbial communities from Stordalen Mire, Sweden - P3-2 metaG (Illumina Assembly) | ecosystem: Environmental > Terrestrial > Soil > Wetlands > Permafrost | place: Sweden: Stordalen... | reverse complement strand
GCTGATCGGCTACGCCCAGGTGGTGCCGAGGCCGCAGCCCGCCGATGGCTGGGAATACGCTTCCAGCGCGGTACCGCAGGAGATTTTCCAGGATCCGATGCACGCGCCGCAGAGCCGGGAAGACGTGCTGCTGATGGTTTCGGGCGTGAGCGATGACAAGTAATCGCAGCGGACGAAAAGCGATAGCGATCGTGATCGTGGTTTTCGCATTGGGGATCGTTATCGGTGGTTTGGCCCTGCACATGTGGGAAACGCGCATGGACGGTACGCGGGCATTCACCAAGCCCACGCGCGATGATGTAATTCACCAGATCACCCGCGAGTTGGATCTGAACTCCGACCAGCAGCAGCAACTGAGCAGTATCATTGACGATACCCGCGCACGCTGGCGCGCTCTCTATGCTCCCCTGGATACCCAGCACGAAGCTATCCGGCAGCAGAGCCGGGATAAAATCCGCGCCATTCTCACGCCCGATCAGCGCACCAAGTTCGAGAACTTCATGCAACGGGTGGACGCCGAACGCAAGAAACACGGGGACGACTGAGTTTCTCCGCGCTTGGCTCTCGTCCCGGTGCTAGTTAGCTGGAGGCTCCGGCTGGAATCTTCGATCCTCCAGTAAATTCGATCTCCCCGCAAAATTTGTCCCTGCCACGCGTTCGGTATGGGAGGTTCCTCTCTTTCCTCAGCATCCGAATACCTCGGTGGAATTACCGTATAATCGATGCGTGGTAGGTGCCTGACCCTCCCCAAAGGAAGCTCTGCGATCGAACCCGAACATCGACAACGCATAGTGATCCTCGGCGGCGGTTTTGGCGGCTTAGCGGCAGCGCGCGCCCTGCGCCGCGCTCCGGTGGACATAACGCTGATCGACCGACGCAACTTTCATCTCTTTCAACCGCTCATGTACCAGGTGGCTACCGGTTCGCTCTCGCCCGGAGAGATTGCGGCCCCGCTGCGGAGCGTCTTGAGCTCCCAGAAAAACGTGCGGGTGCTGCTAGGAGAGGCTGTGGATGTTGATCCAGCCGCGCGGGAAGTGATCCTGGCCGATCGCGCGCGGTTTGGGTACGACACGCTGATCGTTTCCACCGGTTCGGAGACTTCCTACTACGGCAACGACGAGTGGAGAAAATGGGCGCCGAGTATCAAGACGCTTGAAGAGGCAACTGCGGTACGCCACAAGATTCTTTACGCTTTCGAAGCTGCTGAGCGCTCGTCCGACCCCCAAGCGATTAAGGCCTGGCTCACGTTCGTGATCGTCGGTGCCGGCGCCACCGGATTGGAACTGGCTGGCGCGCTGGCAGAAATCGCACGGGAGACGCTGCGTCATGATTTTCGATCCATTCGCCCGCAAGAGGCGCAGATTATTCTGATGGAAGGCGCGTCACGGGTGCTGCCGCCATATCCGGCGGATCTTTCCGCGAAGGCGGAAAAGTCGCTGCGCGGCCTGGGCGTGGATGTTCGCACCAATGTGAAAGTAGTGCGCGTCGATGCGACGGGTGTAACCGTCGAATCGAGCACCGCGGGCGCGGCGCACGATCACATTCCTGCACGCACCGTATTGTGGGCGGGCGGCATTGTCGCCTCGGAGTTTGGAAAGCGGCTGGGGACGCAACTCCATGCTGAGACCGATCGCGTGGGGCGCATCCGCGTGCTTGCTGACCTCACGGTGGCCGGGCATCCAGAGATTTACATTGTGGGCGACCTGGCGCTGGCCTTCCGTCCAGACGGCCGGCAGTTGCCGGGAGTGGCGCAGGTAGCAATGCAAGGAGGGACGTACGCGGGGCGGTTGATCCGGGCGCGGCTCAAGGGCGCTGCGAACGTGCCGTCGTTCCGTTACTTCGACAAAGGCGATATGGCGGTAATTGGCCGCGCCGCTGCGGTAGCAAATATTTTTGGCATGCATATTTCTGGGTGGCCAGCCTGGATTATCTGGCTGTTCATCCACCTGTTATACATCGTGGATTTTCAGAGCAGGGTGTTGGTCTTCGTGCAGTGGGGATTTCTGTATCTCACCTACAACCGCGGCGCGCGTTTGATCACTGGACGCAGTATTACGGACGCGGATTAGCGGGCGGCTAGGTGACTTGCGGGTGGCAATGAATCTGCCGCCGCCGCGGATTTGGAACGCGGCGGCGGGTAGGCGATTAACTTAGAAAGGAATGTCTTCGTCGGAAATTCCGGTATCTTCGGAAACGGGCGCATCGTACCCGCCGCTGGCTTCGACATTGCTGCTGGTGCCACCGCCGGCGGATGCACTGGCCGCCCGGGGCGGGGCCGCACTATCGCCGCGGCCACCGAGGAACTTCATCGCTGTTCCGACGATTTCGAAGCTGGTGCGCTTCTGACCTTCTTTGTCCTGCCACTCGCGCGATTGAATGCGCCCCTCAAGGTAAACCAGGGAACCCTTCTTCAGATACTGCTGGGCGAGCTCGCCTAGCTTTCCCCACAGTACGAGCTTGTGCCACTCGGTGTGTTTTTGGCGTTCACCGGCCTTGTCCTTGTACGACTCGTCAGTGGCCACGGAAAAATTGCACACCGCTTGGCCACCCGCCGTGTATCGCGTTTCCGGGTCGCGGCCCAACCGACCCACCAGAATTACTTTATTTACCGACATCGCTGTCCTCCGGTCAATTTCGCGAAGTTTTCGTAACGGCGAGTATATCTGAAGTTGAAACGCGAGGCTCGAAAAACCGAGAGGGAAGCGGGTGCGACGCCATTCCTGAAGCCAACGCGAAGTTTGCCGCTAACGATCGGTAGCCTGCAAATCGACGGGCGGCGGCCGAACTCGATCGAACTATCCGGGATGCTGAGCGCTGGTCGCAGGAGCCACCTGCCGCAAGCGCGCTTCGGCGCGATGCGCTTCGTCGGTGCCGGGGAATCGCCGGATCACTTCATGATACTGGCGCGCGGCGGTGGCCTTCTGCCCCAGTTCCTGATAGGCCTGGGCCTTTTTCAGCATGGCGCCGGCGAGCTTGTAGCTCTTGGGATAGTTGTTGATCACCTTATCGTACTCCGGGATCGCACCCTGGAAATCACCCTGCGTATACGCAATTTCACCCAGATAAAACTGCGCGTTGGAGGCCAGATCGTCAGTAGGGAAATTCTTGATGTAATCGCCGAATTCCTGGCGCGCTAGGTCGTTCTTGCCGCCGTTGAAATCGCGCAGCGCGTTCTGGTAGAGCGTCTGCGACGAAACGGCGCTCGGGGGCGCTCCGCCGGACATCGGCTGAGAACTACCCGGGGCTCCGCCCTGCGTGCCTCCCGGCCCCATCCCTACCGGCGCCACGCCTGGCGTGCTGCCGGAAACCTTGCCGTCGATGCTCTGCAGTAAATTCTGAATGTCGGTCAATTGCTGGGAGAGCTTTCCGACGCGAGCCTGCACATCCTGCAAATTATCGGCGGTGCTCTGCGATTGCGTTGCCATGGCGTCGATGCGCGACCCGGAATTGGCCTGCACTTCCTGCACGTTTTTCTGCAGTTCCTTCATATTGGCGCTCAAGCCAGTCACCGCATCGGACGTCTGCTGAATCATCACCTTCAGCATGGCGTTGTTTGCGTCCATGGCACTGCGCATGTCTTTCTGGTTTTGGATGACTTGATCGACCTGGTCCTGCAGTTGCACGATCTCGCGGGATACGGCGCCGGCCGGCGCTGGACTGAATAACGCGCCGCCGACCATCGATCCCAAAAATATTGTCGCCAATCCTGTTACTACCACACGTGTGCGCAAAGGGATTCTCCTCTGAACAGGGAACACCAAAATCTTTGCAACAACTTTGCCGCGGGCCGTGCGAACCATGCAGCTAGCTAACCCTTACGGACGGGCCGCTCGACTGTGGCATCGAATCGCCATGCCGAGCGGCCCTGCTGCTCTAATGAATCATCACAAAGTGCGCGCGCCGATTGGACTGCCAGCACTCTTCGGTGGATTGCTGGCAGAAGGGGCGCTCTTTGCCCCAGCTGACCGTCTCCATTCGTTCCGCCGGAATTCCCAGTGAGACCAGATAATCGCGAGCCGCTTGGGCGCGACGCTGGCCGAGACCCAGGTTGTATTCGGTGGACCCGCGCTCGTCGCAATGGCCTTCGATGCTGACCCGAATTTGCGGATAGGAGCGTAGGAATTCCGCCGTCTTCAGTAGGGCGTTCCGTGCGTCCGGGCCAATTTCCGCTTTGTTGAACTCAAAAAACGCGTCCTTTACGTTGGCCTGGAATAGCTGATCCAGTCCGGCGTTTGCTTGTGGTCCGGGCGCTTCTTCGGCGCCACCAACGGTGATGTTGGCGGAAGCCGACGCGGTGCCTCCGGGTCCGGTAGCGGTGATGGTGTAGGTGGTCGATTGCATGGGCGTTACCGGCACCGATCCTTCCGGCGCCACTTTGCCAATTCCGGGCGCGAGGTTCAAATCGGTGGCATCCGTGGAACTCCAAGTCAGCGTAACGCTGTCGCCGGACTTAACTTGCACTGCGGAAGCCCGCAACGTGACGGTGGGCTGTGCAGCCGATGGCGGAGGAGCCTCCTCACCGTGACGTGACGACGGGACGTTCTTCTTGCAACCGCCAGCTAGCGCGACGATCCCCAGTATACAAAAGAGAACGGCGTACCTTCTTGAGCTAAAATTGCGCATTAAGAAGTCTCCTTCGATGCAGCCCCGCCTCCGAGCAGCCAGGCCGCGCACCGTGGTGGTGCCAAACATGATTACTAGTATAACCAGAACTACCGCCACAAAGTTTCGCTCTGTTGCGATCCATGCGCCGGTAAGTGATTAGCGCGTGGACCAGTTGGGCGATTCATTCGCGCCCGAAGTCGTGAGCTGGCGCGGCTCGCTTCCATCCGCCAGCATGGACCATATCTCCCGCTTGCCGGTCCGCGTTGACTCGAATACCAGGTGTCGGCCATCCGGCGCCCAGCTCGGCCGCTCGTTGCGGCCTTCATCGCGGGTCAGCTCAACCAACTGCCCACTAGCGATATCCATAATATAGATATCGAAATTTCCGCTCGGACGCCGCCAGCAGAACGCCAGTAGCTGTCCGTTGGGTGCCCACGACGGATCGACCACGTAACCCTTGTCCGCCATCGGGATCCGCTGCACGTTGGTTCCGTCCGAATTCATGGTGTACAGCACCGGGTCGCCCGCTCGATCGCTCACAAATACGATTTGGCTGCCGGTCTTTGGATTCCACGCCGGGGAAGTGTCTACCCCATTCGAATAAGTAATCCCGTGCGCTTTCCCGCCATCCGCGTCGGAAACAAAAATTGCCGGTGCACCTTGTGAGCTGGACATGAATGCCAGATGAGAGCCGTCCGGAGAAAAAGCCGGAGAGCTATTAGTGCCGCGGAATCGCGGAAACGAAATCATGCGGTTGGAATCGAGAGAGTAGAGGCATATCTGCGCCGACGTGACCCCGCGATACGGCACGTAGCAGGTAAACGCGATTCGGTTGGAATCTGGCGACCAGCGCGGGGTGAGCGCGATCGACCGCAGATGAGTCACCTGATGCTGGTTTCCACCGTCATAGTCCATCACCCAGATCTCCTTGTTACCGGTGCGCGCGCTCACGAAGGCGAGCTGGGTATTGGCGATGCCGGGAAGTCCGCCGCTCAATCGCGCGACGATATCATCGGCAAATTGATGCGCGAGCTTGCGAGCATCCGCCTCGGTTACCGCGCCCCGGTAAACTTTCTGTAGTACCGGGGGCGCCGTCGGATTGTGAACGTCGAACAGGTAGCCCGATGCGGCAAGTCCCGAGCCATCCGCGGTCAAGTTACCGAACGCAACCATGTACGCATTGGCCGGCGCCTGGCTCCAATCAGTAGCCTTCAGCTCGCCGGGTTGGCTGGGCACTTGCGTCGGGTAGAAGCTAGGGCTCACCAGATCCAGGATGCCGCAGAACTCCAGATCCTTCCACAGGACGTCGTGGAAAACCTTTTCGAGCGGTTCGCCTTGCGCGGAGCGCGCCGCAAATTCCGGAACCGCCAGACGCGCTTTTTCCACGCCCAGCCCGGTACCGGTCTTAAACCAATCTTGTGCCGACACCGGACGGGGGGCGATCGCGGCGCAAGCAGCTATGATGACGACGATGCGAATGATCCGGCTAGTTCGAAATGTATTCAATGTTTCGCCTCACTATTATTGCGGCTCCGTCCTACCGCTTGAAATCAAACCAAAACTCCACATTTACGTAACGTCCCGAATATTCGTTGGGCAGCGGTTGCACCTGACTCGAGCCTTGCACCGCGCGCACTATCGACGTGTCTACCGAAGAATTCCCGCTCGACTTCGTGATCTGAATGTTGCTGATCTTACCGTCGCGCATAATCTGAAACTCCACCACCGCGCGCGGCGCAAATTGTATGCCCGGATCGACGCTCGCCTGCAGCCAGTTCCCACTTACTCGTCTCTGGACCGCTTCCACGTACCATCCGTACTTCGACGCGAAATCTCCGCCACCCTGACCCGTAAATCCCATTCCTGCCTGGGTGGCGCTCCCGGCACCCACCGCGAATGACGATGTTGGCACGGTCGGCGTGCCGCCTCCCCCGTAGGGCACTGCGTTCGGCGGCGGTGGCTTGGGATTCTCCAGAACCTTCGATGGCTTGGTCACATATTTCGGCGGCTTGTTCTTGTCGAATTTTGGCAGCGGAATGGCATCTTTCGGTATCGCCGGCGGCGGTAGCGGCTCCGATTTGTAGAGTCCTTTGGATTCGTCCACCACTCGATTTTCCGAAGCGACATCCGGTTTCGGCAGCGGTACGGCTGGCACGTTGCCCACCAGTCCTACAGTGATAGAGCCGCCGGGACCGCCCCAGGATTCACCCCGATTGCTATGAAAGTACGGAACCAGTAACAGCGCAGCGAGTCCCACATGCAGCACCAGAGATGCGCTGAACGGTGCGCTGAGTCCGGGCGGTGCTTGTTCTGCCGCGATGGATTCCATAGTTAAGGCGTTTGCGCTCGCTCGCTGAGCGGTTGAGTGACTACGTTAACATTGGTAATTCCGGACTGGCGCAGTGAGTCGACCACCGTCGTAAAGCTGCCAAACGGCACCGTCTCGTCGCAGCGCACGTACACCGATTGATGCTGGGGATCGGGGGACTTTGCTTTCACCTGATCGCCAAGGTCATGGATATTGACTGGCGCGTCATCCAGGTAGACGCGCTGCGAACGGTCGATGGTTACCACCATGCGCGGCTCGGAGATCTCCTTCACCGTTTTCGTCTTCGGCAGATCCACTTCGATTCCCGATTGCAGGATCGGCGCGGTGATCATGAAGATGATGAGCAGCACCAGCACCACGTCGATGAACGGCACCATGTTGATTTCGGAAAGCGCCGTGCCGGATTCTTGTTGGATTTGTGGCATCTGAAAGGCTTTCCGTCAGTTGTAGGTCGTCTCGACCTTGGACACGAATTCCATGGCGAAGTTGTCCAGCCGCGTGGACATTCCGCGAATTTTTGTCAGGTAATGGTTGTAGGCGATTACCGCGGGGATCGCCGCAGCAAGTCCGGCGGCGGTGGTGATCAACGCTTCGGCGATGCCGGGCGCCACTGCGCGCAAACTTGCCGCGCCAGCGTCCCCCAGGCCCGCGAACGAGTCCATCACGCCCCACACTGTTCCGAATAGTCCGATGAATGGCGAAACCGAGCCGGTAGTCGCCAGCCAGGACATATATCTCTCCAGCCGGCGGATCTCGTCGCTGGACGCCACCCGCATGTTCACGAAGATCGCCTGCGGATTTTTAAGTTTGTGCGGCCCTCCCGGAGCAGTAGCGCCTTGCGTTTGCGCCTGGGAAAGTTGCGCGTTGAATTCCTTGTAGCCCGCCTCGTACACTCGCACCAGCGGCGATGATCCGGCGGCGAGCCGAAGGGTTTGCGGATCGGGGAGGGAACGGCTCGAGCGGAAAACCTCGAGAAGTCTCTTGGTTTGTCCCTCCACTCGGCTGAACGAGCCACTCTTCTGAAAGATGATCGTCCAGGAGACCAAGGAGAGAAAGAGCAGGATGCCCAGTACGCTGCGTGCCACCACGCCGGTCTGATCGATCAACGTATTCAGATGGCCCGAGGTGAAGGCCGAAGCAAAAATTAAAATCGTTTCCCCCTTCGTACGTTCGTAGCTGGACAAAACCAAGCTAGCACACTCTATAGTTGCGTTCAAACCAATCACGCACTATGGGTAATGTAGTGTATGTCGCTCAGGACACATGTGCACCGCATCGAAACGCGCGGAACCGCGCTTCACGCGCACTCTACGCTCAACTCACGCCGTACCCGCTGTGCTAGAATGAAATTCCGATATGAGCGATCGAATCGATGTTCCTCTGAGTTCGCTTCAGCGGCCTGCCTCCCCCGCAACTGCAGACGTTGTCGCGAGCGAGTCTCACTCGAATGCGTCGTGCACAGCTCCCGCCTCGCTCATGGCTCCCGGAAATGGCAAATCTTTCTTCATCGAAACATTCGGCTGTCAAATGAACGATCACGACTCCGAAAAAGTGATTGGACTGCTGGTTGGCCGTGGCTACCGTCGCGTGTCCACTACCGCTGAAGCCGACATGGTTTTTTACAATACCTGTAGCATTCGCGAAAAAGCCGCGCATAAGGTTTTTTCGCGTCTGGGCGAATTTCGTTTCGGTTCGGAGAGCAAAGTGATCGCCGTGCTCGGCTGCGTGGCGCAGCAGGAAGGCGAGAAAATATTCGAGCGCGCTCCGTGGGTGCGCCTGGTGTGCGGCTCGGCCAGCTATTCGAATCTCCCCGAACTCCTGGGTAAAGTGGAAGCGGGTGGGCGCCGCGTCGCCGGACTGAGCCTGGACACCGACGAAACTTTCGAAACCGATTTGACCCGCCGCGACAATCCCTACCGCGCCTATCTTACGATCATTGAGGGCTGCGACTATGCGTGTGCTTACTGCGTGGTACCAAACACGCGCGGTCCGGAGCGCAGCCGTTCCAGTGAAGCGGTGTTGCGCGAAGTGCGCCAGCTCGCCGACCTCGGTTATTCCGAAGTTCAGTTGCTCGGGCAGACCGTGAATTCCTACCGCGATCCTGGCCCGCGCGGCTGGAACTTCACCGCCCTCTTGCGCGAAGTCGCGGCCGTGCCGGGCATTCGCCGCGTTCGATTCACGACCTCGCATCCCAACGACTTTCATCGGGAGATCATTGAAGCCATCGATGACGTGCCCGCGATCTGCGATCACATTCATCTCCCGGTCCAGGCCGGTTCCGATTCCATCTTGCAAGCCATGGGCCGCACCTACACCCGCGATCAGTACCTCGAAAAGGTTTCCTGGATTCGCGCGGCGCGGCGCCCGGTCAGCATCACCTCCGACATCATCGTCGGATTTCCCGGCGAGACGGAATCCGACTTCGCGCAGACGCTCAGCTTGCTGGACGCGGCGCAATACGATGGGGTCTACTCGTTCAAATATTCTCCGCGCCCGGACACTCCCGCCGCGCGCATGGCCGATCCCATTCCGGAAGAAGAAAAGGAACGGCGGCTGGCCGTCTTGATGAAGTATCAACGCGAGTTGCAGATTCGGCAAAATGAAGGTATTGTCGGCCAAACGCACGAAGTCTTTGTCGACGGCCGTCACGAATCGAAAAATCAGTGGGCGGGTAAGACCACTAGTAACCGCCTGATAGTTTTCTCTTCGCCTCAGACCGCGCTTTTGGGACAATACTTGCAGATCAAGGTTACGCGTGCCGGACCGAACAGTTTCGTTGGCGAACACGTCGTGTAGTTTCGCGGAGGCCAAAATGGAACTCGAAGTCAAAATTCGCGGCTTGATGATGGACCCGGTTACCAACATGCCGGTGGTGGTCTTGAAGGAAGCGCAGGGCACTGCGGTGCTTCCGATCTGGGTGGGAATTTACGAAGCCAACGCCATCGCTCTGGAAATCGAAAAGGTCCAGACCCCGCGGCCGATGACTCACGATCTGTTGAAGAACGTTTTGCTCGGCCTGCAGGTTCGCGTGCATAAAGTAGTGGTCTGCGATCTGAAGGAAGACACTTTTTACGCGCTGATCTGGATGGAGCGCGATGGGCAGATGATGTCCGTGGATTCGCGGCCCAGCGACGCGCTAGCGCTCGCACTTCGTTTAGATTGCCCCATTTTTGTCGACGATGAAGTGCTGAAAAATTCCCACCAGTCCTCGGCTATCTCCGAAAAGAGCTCCCACGAAGAGTTGCGCAAGTGGCTGGAGGGCCTCAACGACGAGGATCTCGGCCGTTACAAAATGTAGTTCGCGGCGACCGCCCGCCGTGCTCGCAAACCGTCTTCCCCAGCCGGTGTTCTCATTTTCTTCTTGCAAGGAGCCCTATCTTATCGGTACAGTTTGCCTACCTGTAGTGCGCATGCGTCAGGTGGCAACTACATATTGGCCTGGCATTGCTGCCGGGAAGGAGCTTGAGCGCGCTTGACCTGCGTCCTCGCCGTCGCCAATCAAAAGGGTGGAGTGGGGAAGACCACTACCTCCATCAATCTTGCCGCCGCTATTGCCCTTAAGAAAAAGCGAACTCTGCTCATCGACCTCGACCCGCAATCTAACGCCACCATGGCCTTTTTTGAACCGTCCGACTCACAACCGACCATGTACGACGTGTTCGCCGATCCGCCCACCGCCTTGGCCAACGTGATTCGCCCTACCAAAGATCCGTACTTGTGGGTAGCTTCGGCCCGCTTGGCGTTGGCTCGGCTGGAGCAGCAGCTTGCCGGACAGTTCGATGCTCCTTTCAAGTTGAAAGACGCGCTAACTCCGGTTTTGAAGGATTTTGATTACGTGGTTTTGGACACGCCGCCGGCGCTGGGTATCCTCACCGTTAACGCCCTGGTCGCGGCCACCCATTTGTTGGTTCCGATTCAAGCCGCTTACTTCGCCATCGAAGGCACTGACGACTTACTCGAAACCTACGGCCGTATTCGGTCTCGCCCTAACCCTGCCCTGAAGATTCTGGGCGTGGTGATCACTCTTTTCGATAAGCGAACCAACATTTCACGCGACACGCACGAGCAGATTCGTGCCGTCTTCGGCCCTGCGCTCTTCAAAACCCGCATCGCCAAGAATGTGCGTCTGGAAGAAAGTCCGGCGTACAAAGAAACCATCTTCAGTTTCGCGCCCAAGTCGCCTGGCGCCGAAGACTACCGCAAACTCGCACTGGAGGTTATCCAACGTGTCGAAGAGGATCGGGTTACCCGTCACTCTCAAGATGCGGCATGACGCCCACTACGTAGAGACTCTGGCCAGCTATAGCGGCGCATCGATCGGGCGCATGATCCCCATCGATAAAGTTCGTCCCAACCCCGATCAACCCCGGAAAATGCTCGGCGATCTTCGCGAGCTTACCGACTCGATCCGTGAAAAGGGCGTGCTGGAGCCTTTGCTGGTGCGCTTCAATCCCCGCGAAGACTCCTATCACATCATCTCCGGCGAGCGCCGCTATCACGCTTCGCGCGCCGCGGGCCTGCACGAGGTTCCGTGCATCGAGAAAATTGCCGACGACGCGGAAACCCTTGAGCTCGGCCTCATTGAAAACATTCAGCGCAAGGATCTAACGCCCTTTGAAGAGGCGGACGGTCTGCAGCGCCTGGCCGATCATTTCGATTACACTCACGACGAAATCGCCAAGAAGATTGGCCGCGCCCGCTCATCGGTCACCGAAGTGTTGTCTCTGCGTATCATTCCACCCGCGATTCGCAATCTGTGCGTCGAACACGGAATCGTCTCGAAATCACTTTTGCTGCAGATCGCTCGCCAGCCCAACGAAAAGAAGATGCAGGAAATGGTCGACCGCATCATCCAGGGCGGTCTCACCCGGGACGAAGCGCGCCAGGCCCGTAAGGAAGAAAGCCCGGCGGCTGATCGGCCTAAGCCATTTCTATTCGACTTCCGTCCCCAGGACGACGCTTTCCGGCTACGCATCCAGTTCCGGAAATCGCAGGTTTCTCGCGAAGAGTTGGCATCCATCCTGCGCGAAATTCTCCGTGAACTGGAATCCGGGTCGGTCTCGTCCGCCGCGTGATCGCCCGACCACACGAGCTTGTCGCTCATTGCAGCCGCATTTTGCTGGCGCGCTTTTCTCTTCAGTGGCTCCCGCTTTCTAAAGCCTGTGCGCCGTGCGTGCTGTGACCTGCGATCCTGCAGTTCGACGGTGTTATCTTTTTGGGGTCCCCACTCGTCCCGGTTTTTGGGAAGGGGTGTATTTTGACCTTCGCTAAGGAAGGCCTCGCCCGTTTGAATTGATTTCATGTTGGAGCTAACTGAAAAACACGTCGCTGCCCTGCATTCCCTCCGCGAGAATCACTTCGAAATTGTAGCCTTCCCGATGTACGCGAACCACGTAGGAATCCGAAGAGGGGAGTACGCGCTGCTTCTGGCCACCGAGGGCGACTCGCGCTTCAAAATTTTCGGCGAGCCCGCACTGCTGCTCGGCGAAAACATTTCCGTCAGAGTCCAGCGCGGCGGCAAACAGCTTTTCGTCTGGAAGAAGAATCAGGCGGAGGCCACGCCGGCCCGCCTGGAAGAGTTATCCAAATTCCGCTCAGACGTTCTCCACGTCCTCACCAGCGTCGGATAAACCGGCTACCTGTCCGCCAGTTCGCGGCGCGAGTTGATATTGAGGAGCCTTTCGAAGGACACTAACCAAATGGACCCAATTTACGATTTGCTCTGTATCGGTGCCGGACCTACCGGCTTAGCGTGCGCTATCGAAGCCAAGCGCGCGGGCTTGCGCCCCTTGGTGGTCGATAAAGGCTGCCTCTGCAATTCGCTGTACCACTATCCTCTCAACATGAAGTTTTTCACCACCTCGGAACGCATGGAAATCGGCGACCTGCCCATGACCATCGGCGGTGACAAACCTACCCGGGTGGAAGCCCTCAAGTATTACCGGAAAACGGTCGAACATTTTGACATTGAGCTACTGCTGTATTCCCAAGTAACTGGCATCGATGGCGCCCAAGGCTCATTCAAAGTGTTCACCCGCTCCGCCGCGGGAGAAAAAATAATGCACGCGCGGCACCTGGTGGTGGCCACCGGGTATTACGACCGTCCGAATCCACTAGGGGTTCCCGGCGAGGATTTCCCCTTCGTCTCCCACTACTTCAGCGACCCCCACCCTTTCTGGCGGCAGGACGTGGTGGTGATCGGCGCCAAGAACTCGGCCGCCGAAGCCGCTCTCGATCTGTTTCGTGGCGGCGCAAACGTAACGGTGGTCCATCGCGGCGCGGAAGTGGGGAAGTCCCTGAAATATTGGGTGAAGCCAGACATCGAGAACCGCATCAGCGCCGGCGAGATTCGCGCCATGTTCAAGACGGAAGTATTGCGATTCGAACCGGGATTGGTGCATCTCAAAAACGGCCAGGGTGAACACGTTCTGCCCGCGGCAAAAGTTTTCGCCATGACTGGCTACCACCCCGATTTTTACTTCCTGGAAAAATTGGGAGTCCATCTCGATCCAGTTTCTCGCCGCCCAACCTGCGACCCGAAGTCCCTGGAGAGCAACGTCCCCGGCCTATACGTAGCCGGGGTGGTAGTAGGTGGTCTCTTCACCGGCGAGATTTTTATAGAAAACGGCCGCTTCCACGGCAAACAAATCATTTCCCACCTCACCGGCAAGCACGATCCCCTCGGTCCCGCGCCCGTCAGCCCTCCGGGCGAGTAGAAATGCGTCGGAAATCAGCCGAAGAATCGCGTTGATTCACCCGAATGAATGTTTCGAAAGATTTTTTGAGCGTCTACGAATCGGCGCGGCACGGAACAGGATTGAAAACCCAAGATTTCGCCGCACTCCGCCCTGGACGATGTTTATTTACATAAATAACCACTTGCATTACTTTCTCACTTCGCGTGAAAGTTTTTGATATAGGCTCGATTCGTGTACCGAACTAGCCCACCTTTTGCAATCAATCAAATCGGAACGGCGCGGCGGCCTTCTCTATTTTTTGTCGTGTGCCCGCGGCCAGCGCGCCGGTATTGCTCCGAGTATCTGTCTCTGTTAAAGTTTTGTTCTATGCCATCGATCGTTCGCGAAATTGGGGAAACATTCACCACCCTCGTGAAGGGTTTCAGTGTGACGTTCCGTGCCATGCTACGCAAACCCGTAACCGAGAAGTACCCGCTCGGCCCGGTCCAGTTTCAGCCTAGATACCGTGGTATCCACGTCTTACATCGCGATGAGAACGGCCTGGAAAAGTGTGTCGGTTGCTTTTTGTGCGCTGCTGCTTGCCCGGCCAATTGCATATATATCGAAGCGGCCGAAAATACCGGCGCCAAGCGCATTTCCGCCGGCGAGCGATATGCCTCCGCCTATAATATCGACTATTCGCGGTGCATTTTTTGCGGCTATTGCGTGGAAGCGTGCCCCACCGATGCCATCACCCACGGCCACAACTTTGAACTGGCTCCCTACGACATCAACGCTCTTATCTATCGAAAAGAACAGCTCCTCGAGACCTGGCCTCCGCTGAAGCGCCAGCCGACCCAGTAGCCGGCTTTTCGAAACAGCTTATTCGCTGCGCCCATTGCCTCTACGCGTTTGCGTAGAGGCTCGCGCACTGCAGTTCGCAGTGAATCTCTGCCGAGAAACTCCCGCAGCGATTTATCGTGCTGCGGCAGCATCGGAACCGGGCCAGGCTCAAGCGATCCACTCGAAAAACGCCGTCCGCAGGTGAATCCAATCGCCTACGACCGCAGAGATACCCATTGCGGCGATGTAGCCGTTTCGGCCCCCGGCGTCGTCCGCGAAGCCGGCGCGAGCGCCAGGTGATGCAACTGCTCGCTGAGGGATACAGCAACAAGGAAGTTGCAGCGGGGCTCGGAGTTAGTTCCCGGACGGTGGAAACCCATGGCAACCACGTGATGCACAAGCTGCGGCTGAATTCATTCAGCGAATTGGTAGGTTACGCGGTTCGCAACAGCATGGTGGAGGCCTGACGGCAGGGCGATTTTCGGAAGGGAACTACAAACAGGATGACAGTGACAGGTTGAGAGCTGAACCGCGCTCAAACAACCTGTCACGCGATTGTGCCTATGCCTTTGCGGCTTTTGCGACGGCCTTCTTGCGGCGGCCTCCCCGGCGCGGTTTCACTGGATGTTCCGGGGCTTCACCGATGAGTTCCGCCACCCAAATGCTGGTGACGAATTTCTTGGAGCCGTAGTCTTCGAAGTCGATGGTGGTGCGTTCGGAATTCGACTCCATCACGACTCCCATGCCGTACAGTTCGTGCTTGATGGCTTGGCCTTCGATTAGGACCTGCACAATGTCCTCCTTGGAAATCTATGAGTTCGCCCGGCGAAAACTTTGTGCCTATCGAGACAGGTAAGCATTCGCAAGGAATTTCGGGAGCTGCGATGGCGACTTCCCGGCCGGGCGAATGAAGAAAGAAGGGCGGGAACTCTGTGCGAACACACGGAATTCCCGCCCGGACGACGTTAGAGGCTAACCACGTTCTCCGCCTGCAAGCCTTTCGGGCCCTTCTTGACTTCGAACTCCACCGCTTGACCTTCGTTCAGAGTCTTGTACCCGTCGGACTGGATAGCAGAAAAATGAACGAAAACATCCTCACCGCTCTGGCGTTGGATGAACCCATAGCCCTTGCTGGCGTTGAACCACTTAACTGTGCCTTGTTCTTTCACTTCAGGTTACCTCGTAGATTGAAGCTATTTGTGTCTCGAGTCTGCCTCTGATCGTCCGACGTCTGAAGAATCCCGCCGCACGCTGGAGGCGCGCCGGGGATATACAAAAAAAGGCCACAGGGCGTTGCCCTGCAGCCTCTGGACCGTGTCAAAAGGGATCACAAGAGCAACAAACGCGGGTAGATAGTAGCACGAATCGCTCCAATTTCCAAGCCCCAGATTTAAGAGCCCTAGGGCAAGCGGAGCTGCGAATTGGGGGCGCCACTGCGGGCACCGGTCCCCGCAAGGGGCCAACCGCGGCGTGGAGAAGCCAGAGCAGCTCCTCAGGCCGGCTTTCTACGGAAGAATAGGGCGATTCCGAGCAAGACGCAGGCCACGCTCGCAGTTTGGGCATTGGTGAGGCCGAGGAAGACCTTTGGATTGATGCGGATAAACTCGACCAAGAACCGAGAAACACCGCTCAAGATCAGGAATAGCGCAAAGAGCGAGCCCGGTCTTTGAAAGACGCCTAGCCCTGGTCCGCCACCCCCGGTTTGATCCTGCGGTCGCGATGCGAACCATTTCATTCCTAAGTGCCTTAGCATCAAAAAGATAATTACGGCGGCCGCGAGTTCGTAGAGGGGCGTCGGGTGCACTCGCTCGGTGGTTGGCACCAGTCCGTTGGGGAAGCTCATACCCCAGGGAAGAGACGTCGGAATGCCGTAATCCCCGTCGCCGGAGAGCAAGCAGCCGATCCGGCCGATTCCGTAGCCCAGCGCGGCTGCCGGGGACGCCACATCACACAGAGTCAGGAACGGGATTTCATATCGGCGGGCCAGAAGGGCAAAGGTGGAGATTCCCGCGATCAAGCCGCCGAACCACGCGAAGCCGAACTGGCTGAAAAGCTCGCTTCCCGGGTGGGCCATGAGCTCCCTTGGGGTCTCGAGCACATGATAGAGCTTGGCGCCGATGATACCCAGCGACGCGGGAAGCCCCACCAGCGTCTCGGGCTCGATCGCGAGGCCCCAGCGCCGCAAGTCGACGCGTAGGACGGCAAAGGCGACCAGCATGGCCGATGCAACCATCAACCCAAATGTCGGAACGGTGAGCGGACCTAAATGGAGAAATGGAAACACTATGGATTGACCATGGCAGCAGATGGCAAACCGTAGAAGCGATAACTGGCACCGCTAATCACTGTAGCGATGGCGCAGCGCAGCGGGTGTGCCCGCAACGGGCGGAACGCGGTAGTACGACTGCCGGCGGAGCAGATGCTGTTCGCGAAAATGCTTCTTGGCCCGGCGTCCCCATTCGCGGATGAAGTAATAATTCAGCGCGCCGCCGATCACGCCGCTGGCCAAGGGAATGGCGCGCGCGGTCCACTTCTCAGCGGCCTCCGTTCCCGCCCGCACCGCAATCCGCTCCATGACGCGCGGAACAAAGCGCTCGACAACTTCTTTCTGGACGAAATCGCGACCGAGATCCACGCCCGCGGCAGTGGCAGCGGCCACCCAGAGTTCGGCGGATTCGGCCGGCGTCGTGTATTCAAAGCCGTAGATCAGACTCAGTTTCTGCAGCATGCGCATGGCGATCGCGGCCAGCAGGCTCACGTCCGGCACCAGAGTCATGAACCCGCCCAAGCCGACGCCGGCACCTTCGAGCATGGCCAATTTCTTGGAACTGGCGATGGTCTTGTCCGCGATGGAGTCAACGATGTCCATGCGCTGAAGGAACATTTCATCGAAGGACTGGATCGGCACACGGTGTGCCGTTTGAAGATGGGCTAGAAATTTCTCAGGCTTCACGCCGAAACCGGAATAGGTGCGGCCCAGACCCGCCATCACCGCACGGCGGATTACCCCTAAGCGTTTCACGCGCTTTTGCTTTCCAAACATACTTCCATTGTAAGCGATCTGGACCGGGATTTGTTGGCCGAAAAGGAATCTGGAACGGGGAGATTAGCGATCACCAATTCTTCCGCGGAAAGGCGTATACTAGGCTCATTAGAAACCTTGGGCACCCGCTTTGACATGGAGGCCCCTACGATGACCGCCTACCGTATTTGTTTTCGACTTGCCGCGTCAGCTTTGCTGATGCCATGCCTCGCCACCGTTGCGCTCGCACAGCACGGTGGACACTCCGGTGGTGGCGGTGGCGGGATGGCCGCACATTCTGAAGGAAGTGCGGGCGGAGGCATTGGGGGGCATTCTGGCGTCGGTCCTGCTCCTTCTCGTGCGAGTCGGCCGGCAAGCCACAGTGCGGCAATTCCTCACAGCAAGAACGCCGCCTCGCCGGCAAGCGCGAGCTCGACCGCGAACGCCAACGCGTCGGCCGCGAAGCCTGGTGTGAATCTTGTGCCGGGCGTACCAACGTATCGCTGGCAGGATCCGCCGAGCAATGCGGTTCAGCCAGCTCCGGCACGCGGCGCGGTTTCCGCACCGAATCACCAATTCGTTTCCGCTACCGGTGCCGGAAGTCTGCAGACGGTTCGTCCGCTGAGTGTTCCCGGGCGATATCCAATTAATGGTCAGTGTGGCCGTGGCGGATGCGGGTCCATTTACTATCCGCCTGGATACTACGGCGGATATGGCTACGGGTATGGTTACGGTCTTGGATATGGTTACGGCTACGGCTACGGATTGTATCCGGGCTTCGGTTGGGATTTCGGATTTGGATACGGTCTGGGTTATGGCTACGGCTACGGTTACGGGACGGGCTACTACGGCAATGGAGTAGGTTATTCGGATGCGCGTCCGGCAGCCTCGGGTGACGCGCAGTCCTCCTCGGCTGAGTATGGTCCGTACGCAACTCTGGATGCCAAGACCGACCAGCCCGGCACGCTTCCCGATCCGGCAAAACAATCCGCCGTGGTGTTGAAGGATGGGACGGTTTACACGGTCACCGATTACTGGATGGCCGACGGGAAGTTGCACTTTGTCACCGCGGAGAGCGGCGAGAGCACTGTGGATATCGAGCAGGTGGATCTGCAAAAGACCGTGGATCGAAATGCGGGACGCGGCGTGACTTTCACGCTACGCACCCAGGACGGCGTGGGAGTGACTAACGCGCCCGCGGCCCAGGCAGCGCCTGCGGACGGACAATCATCGTCGACCGAACAGGCGCCTGCGCAAGTCCCGTTACCGGCGCCGGCGGGTGCGCCTCAGCAGTAAGCGTGGTTGTCGCCTGAAAATGCAAGCCGTAAGTTGTTTGCGGCTTTGGACAACTGTTATTTACTCATGTAAGGACTCGAGCAATTTGGTAACTCAGCGTAGAATTTTTAACTGTAACCTCGATTTGTGTAACGCACTGACAAACCCTTCGACGAAGTAAATTCGAACCGAATCCTGTGGCCGGCTAATCGCCGGCCTTTTATGGTGCGAGGGAACGCATCGTCGCGAAAATGGCGCTGCACGAGCTCCCGGGCAGCGAGAGCGGGCGCAAAGTGCGCTACAAGAATCGCCCGAACGGCAGCGACTGAAGGGTAGTCGATCGAGGGCAGCTGTCGATTTTCGAAACCTTCGGCATACACGGTAGGCGCGGCAGTGGAGAATTGCGGTAAGGGTTGGCGGAACGGGAGAAATTCGGGATGAGTAGAATCGGCACAGTAATCGCGCTGCTGGTGTTCGCCATGCCGGCTTGGGCGCAGGGCTCTCGGCGAGACGACATTGTCTTCGGGCCGGCCGGCCACCCGCTCTCCAACGCGACGGTCACGGTATGCGCATCGTCGGCCACCGGCATGCCGTGTTCGCCGTTGGCGCAGCTCCACACCGACGACCCGCAAGGGTGTGACCGCGCCAAATCCGCAGCAAACTGACGGCCTTGGCGACTACCACAATTCGTGCTGAGACGATGTCGCTTGGCGGAACCGAGTGGTCTATTTGTGAGTGGACGATCTACTGTACGACCAACGTCACGGTAACGCCGCGGCTGGCATTCTGCGCCGATCCGAAAATGGTAAAAGTGTAGGTCCCCAATGGAGTGGGATTAGGAGCGGTGGAGGGCGTCGTCGTGTTATTGCCGCAGCCGGCCATGACCAGCGCTACAACTCCCAACGCGAGTCCCATCCGACGCGCCCTGGTGGGCAAGAAATTCCAACGAGACGGACTGCGCGTTTCCACGAT
>Ga0182024_10009788_pt1 | contig 19725 bp, 19 predicted proteins | sample P32metaG_FD_120480 | JGI IMG/M metagenome (GOLD analysis project Ga0182024, IMG submission 120480) | Permafrost microbial communities from Stordalen Mire, Sweden - P3-2 metaG (Illumina Assembly) | ecosystem: Environmental > Terrestrial > Soil > Wetlands > Permafrost | place: Sweden: Stordalen... | reverse complement strand
CTGGCTATAGGGTAGTATCGGCCAAAGGCATTTACTTGCTTGACATTGCGTGCGATCCAGATTATTCTCAGACATGGTAAGTACCGTTAAAATTGAAGCGTTGCAGACAGATCTGGAGTATGCAACACAACAGCTAAACCTCTCTACTCAGGTAGCTGCCCGGTCCAATCAGGCGGTAATCGAATGGCAAACCGAGGTAAACGGGTTGACGAACCTGCTTAAATTGCGCCAACAGAGTCTAGCCGTTACCGGCAATAGCTCTCCAAGGGCGGTACCCCCTAAAACCACTTCTTCCTAACGGTCTGCCATCGTTCGATACTCATGTGCGAAACATAGGCGTTGCAAACAGGACCTCCCGCTGGATAAGTCGTAAACCCCTCGATTGGACCGTGCGGCTGCATCCCCAGCCAGCGTAGAAAATAACAGGCAGCTTTATTTGGCTCCGGCGTCATCCCCAAGATAAGATGTACATTTAAATGGTCAAAAGCCCACTCCACAGACATCGCCGCAAGGGGTAGAGTTTTCTTGGGAGATTGATATTCTTTAAAGAAAACATACCCGGCTTCGGCCTTATTTCTTCCCGATTCTCCGATCTTTGAGCGGCTGTTGAACCACGCCAACCCGGATAGATCCAAGTCTTGTTCAATACGTGCGGAATCGCGGACCTTCACCCAGCAGGCTAAGATTGCGTTCTTTTGGACAAACTCATTCAACCACCAAGTAATCCCCTGACAGTGCTCGTGAAATACGATAGGCGTAAGCCCCTGCTGTTCCATCCGTAGAAAAGCCGTAGCCAAAATACCTTCCGTGGGGTATGGAGTAATATATAAGTCTCCTAATTGGTATACCTTAGCAGAGTCTTTTACGAGCACGCTCGATATTAGCACGTTTTTCGCTTGACATCAATCCAGCGACACGCTAGGATCTACTCAAGGGCCGTTGCCGATCCTTAAAGTTGTTTCTCTTCTCAAGTAGTCTCTCCATTGCAACGGCCCGCCTAAAAAATGCAGCATAAACTGAACATCGCAGTTCATCGGTATCGCGTCCTGACAGACAAAAACGAGTTGCAGGGGATGTACACTAACCTGCCTTGCGCTCAGGATACAATTCGGTGCCGACCTGAAAGATTTACTTTAGGTTATGGATGGTATGTTGTTGATTACATTACTGGGAAAAAGTTTGAAAGAGGACAACTAGAGTGAGAAATTTCTTTTTACTTACCGGCTGGACGTTGTTTATGGCCTACGCTGCCGATACGCCACAGGTCCCAGAGGCCGATCAGATGGCGTACTGGAAGGCGTTTGCTCTATTTAACAGCGCACAAAGTAGCTTCCAGGCTAGTTTAACGGCCCAACAGAAGCAACTTCTTGACCAGATGAACCAATTAGCCGTTGCCGCTCAGGTCGCCCAAAAGAAAGTCGAGGGGGACTGCGGCGGGAAGCTGGACGAGAAAGAGAAACAGAAGAATAATCTGGTTTGCGAAGCGGCCCCTAAAGCCGAAGAGAAAAAAGGAGACAAGAAGTGAAACTGCTGCTTTCTGGATTATTTGCTCTGACGGCGTTCGCTCAGACTCCGACGAGCACTATCACCGTTCAGGGAATCAATATGTGCTCAACTTGCGCGATTCGCCAATTCATTCCTGGAGCGTTGCAGATGCCCCCTTTTGTGCAAGTGTTTATTTATGACACGGCACTATCGGACGCTGGATACACTGTAACCTTAACCTACACCACTACGGACGGGGCGCAACATATAACTAGCGCTTATTTTCCAGCGGGAACTGTGTTCAACGGGAATCTCGTAAGCTTAGCCTTCTTCAACGTAGACGCCGTTATCGCGTCTGCTCGGGTGCTAGCCCAAGCCTATACCGGAGCCCAAGCAGTAGCGGTAGCTCAGTAGGTTAAGTTGTTTCGTAAACAAACATCCCATCGTAAACATAATTCTGACTGCTTAGTGCATTAGTGTAGCCCGTTGCTGTAGTCCCACCCGTAGCGGTAGTGAAATACCAGACTCCATTATTGCTCCCGTTTTCTGTTGCTACAAGCTGAATCCATTGATCCCCGCTGACTGAGTTAAATGGTAGAGTGAAAGTAGGAGGAGTTCCGGCACCTACCCCAGAAAACTTCAATCGTACAAAGCACTGCTTACCGTTCAGTAGGTAATTAGCTGATGAAACGGAAGCAGAAGTCAACCCCCCGATTGAGATAGTTCCAGAATAGGGAGTAGAAGCTCCTGGTTGGGTAAGCGTGAAGTTAATAACCCCGCCGCCAGCGCTACCGCTAAGCTGCGGGCCGCCAGCGCCGGAATTGGTCGTAGTGGTAGTTACGGCCCCTGTCTGGGAATCAATGCTGGTGACGCCAGTCGCGATAGCCACATTAGAAGCGTACAGTACGCGGCCCTTGGCATCGAGCACGACTTGGGCCACATGCGTTCCATCACCGTAGGTCGCTGCCGTTACGCCGCTGTTAATAAGCACAGGATTGGGATAGGTACCTGTGAGATCTCCTCCTGCTGCCCCGACTGGACCAGCGCCAGAAGTAGCAGGAGTGGCCCAGCCAGTATTACCTGCGCCGCCAGTTTGCTTCCACCAGATCACGTTGCCGGACGCTCCAGTAGGGTCTATGTAGAAAGCGCCGATTGGGGCTGCTACTACGCTTTGCGGAGATCCGGAGCCGAAGATAATCGGGCATTGAAGCGAGCCATCTTGGAGGATAAACTGCCCGACTCCTGCAACGAACTCGGTAACTTTGAAATAGGCTTTGATAGCTGCGTTAAATTGAGCGTCCGTCCGCGTTGTGGGGAGAGTAAGCCCAGATTCACAGGCAAGCGCGATATCGCCTCCGTTGAGCATGACAAGTGCCGCCCAGTCGCCCCCTCCGTTCGCGTTCACATCCCAGTTACCTGCTGTCTGATCCCATTGGATATTGCTTGCGTAAATAACGCGCTTGAAGCTATTGCCTGCTGCGGGGGAAGTTTGGATAAAGGTCTGGAAGGCGGACGCGGCGCTGCCGAGAGGAAGGATGCCGCTGGTCAGTGCTAAGGCGTTGGGCATCATTGTGTAAGGAGCTTGTAACACGTAGGGAGCAAGGTCTGTGTCCGCTATTGGGTATATGCCTAGCTCTGAGATTTGCACAGAGCCCCCGCCCGAGAAGCTATAGAGATCGAGGATGGAGTTTGTAGGAAAGGAAGCAAGTGGTATTGTGTACTCGGCGGTTACGCCTTGGCGTAACGGTATCTGCGGGCATGCGGTCGTAGCGTTACCATCACCACCGACACCAACAAAAGCGGTGACGTTAGCAGGGACCGTGGCGACGAAGCGGGCGAAGCAGCGTTGGTTAGTAGCCTGAGTTTTGAAAGAGAAGACCGAGCCTGTAGAGGTATTTTGCGTGAAGACTAATCCGGACCCGGAGCCGGAGGTGGAGAAGCCTGTACCTGCGGTAGTGTAGTTTCCCGCCATCTGAATCAGCGAGGCGCTTATAAGCACAAGCGGGATGGTAGTGACTTGGCTTGCGTGTTGTGAATAGAGAGTGACTGTAAAAACCGGATCGGTGGTCACCGGCACGCGCTTTCGATACACGACAAACGCCTGCTGGTCAGAATTCTCACCGAAGATCGGGTGAGTGAAGCTGCCTGAGTCGTAGATTGTAGTAGTGCTATTCTGGACCGTGATTCGGTAGGCGTCGGAGCCTTTTGTGAGAATGCCGACCTGGAGTAAATAGTCTGTGTTGGTGGCTGCTGTAAAAGTCTGGCTGGCCGATCCTCCTCCTGAGCCACTGTCGGTAATCATGAGCGAGGAGCCGCGATGGACTCCGGGCATCGATATGGCAGAAGTGGCTAAAGTAGCACCGGACGCGGTCCAAGAAGCCACGCCGCTAGAGAAGGTCGGGTCCGACACAACCCCAGGGACACTGAGCCACTCGTCGCCGTCAAATGTGATGCTACCCGCAAAGGAGGCATGAGAGCCTGGAGTGAGTGGGGCAGAGCCGGTCTTTCGGATGCGATTACCGAAGCCATTATCTACAACCGCTCCACCTGTCCATTGGTCACTTGTGCTACTGATGTTGATAGAGCCGTTGATAACATCGTTGCCGAGCCATACTGCACCGACAGCAAGCTCCGCACTGATATCCGGCTGGCAGTTGGCAAGCCATAAAGCATAATCGCCGATACGCTCAAAGTGACCGCCGTGCCAAAGGAACTTTATCTGAGAACCGCCTGTAAGTATCAAGCCTGTATATACCTGCTCGATGTTGGAGGAGTGGAAGTCGATGTTACCTGTGGCGTATAAGCGAGCGCCGATAGAGCCAGAAGGAATAAACCCGTCCACGCCGTAGATAGAGACGTGATCGAAGATCATCTCGCCGAATAGAAGCTCTGCGGCTGGGTTGGTGATGCCAATGGCGGAAGATCCTAGTCCCTGAATTGTCACATCGCGGATGGCCATGAGATTCACGCGAGTGAAGTAGAGAGCGCCAAGAGAGCCTGCACCATTGGCGTCTATTGCCAGCTTCTCTAGGTTATAGTTGTTAGGCTCATTGGTGCCATTGCCTAGTTGGAGTACAGGAGAGGTGGAGGACGGCGTGAGATTAACTAGTACAGATCCGAAACGCGGACTTTGGCCGAATAGAGACCCGGATTGTGGGTTTGGGATAGAGAGAGAGCCGGAACTGACGAGATAGTTGCCGAGCGGAATGAGTCGGGCAAGACCGCTGCCGTCCGAGCCGGGTGGGAGGAGGGTGTGGGTGATGACAGAGGTTTCGTCTAGACCGATGAATACAGTAGCAGCGGATACGGCGGTCGAGGCGGACACAGAGAGCGTGACATGTGTGGCGTCGGTGAAGGTGACGACTGTGCCGACGAGTGTAGCTCCAGAGGCTCCAGATCCTTGGACTGTGATATGTAAGCCTACGTCGGAGGCAAAGAAGAACGGGATAGCGGAGACAAGTAAAGTCGGACTGCCGAGAGTCATGGAACCAGACTCAAATAACATGCGAGACACACCTGCCACGCCATCTGATGTGAGAGAGAACATCTTGGCGGACTGGTGGTCTCCCTGGAAACTGGGAAGAGTTTGATAGGCTCGGGTCATGGTAATAGACCTTAGTAGAGCACTGGGTTGTTATTGTACTCCACGCCTAGGTAGTGTTGCGTACCGCTTGAGCTAGGCGGTGCTGGCTGGACCGAGTTTCCCTCATACGTCGCGTTTACAAGCGCTGTACGCTGCGTCTTAGGGCCGTACAGGGCATCGGCGCTGGCACGGGTCAGGAGGACATTGGAGCCAGCCGGAGGGGGTGTAGATTGGCCTGTGGCTTGGATTACCGGAGCTTGAATCGTAGCACCGAGGTTGGCCGTCGATCCGGATTGATAAAGCGTAGCGATCTTTCCCCAGAGCAGCGTGAAATTACTGTTTACCTTGAATAGCGTAGGGTCTTTCAGATCCTCCGGGCTGAAAACCGGCGCTCCGGCTGCTGGATTGGGAGTATTGGCCATTTACGTAGCCGCTTGTTGGTAATCTGCCCCGCCGAGCATTGGAGAAGCTACAGGTAGTTGAAGCTCAGCACTAGATGGATTGATCTTGAATGACCGGATCTGATCCTCTCCGAAAACCTCATATTCTACAATACTATCCGCGTACATTTTGAAAGTACCACTTGAAGATACCAGGATACGATAAGTGCGGCTTTTATTCAACACTCCGCCGTTGATCGACGGGAAATAGAACTTCTGATATTCGCGCGTGGAACTCTGCGGAAGCGTGAGCGAGTAAAACAATGTCGCGTCCTCGACGTAGAAGAAAAGCGTGATCGCGGCTGTAGAGGTATATCTAAGCCACATTGCTTTCATAAACTTCCAGTTTGGAACACCAAAGTCCTGTTCGTAGGTGTCCATATACGCTACCGCACAGGGCTCTTTTACGTAATCTAACTTCCAGCCGAACAACTGTGTGGCTCCATTAGTGCCTGGAGAAAGCAAAATCCTCCACAGCCGACCGATCAAATTGGAATTGCACGGCAGGACTACATCTCGTGCGTTTTCGGTGGCTGTTACCGTGAATGTCTGCATCGTGTTACCGTCGGCCTGTAATGTGATCGTCGCGGCTACTCCGGCGGTGTTGATGTCTAAGATTAGATTTCTAGCTATCTTTTCGCAGGGCCAGCCTAGATTTGTCCAGTCCACCCACTCGGTTATGTCGGGCGGTTGGTTGACGGCTTTGACTTTGTGTTTCCAGCTTCTCCACGATACGAAATCCGACGCCGGATAGATCCGTATCTGCTTGACATAAACCAGATCCGGGAACGGGAAGGTCTGAATCGCTCTCGTACCCTGATTAAGCGAAAAAGAATATGCTTCATAGTTGATGGTGCCGCCGTTGATACCCGTCATGGTATCCATGTACATCGTTACGGGGCCGGAACTGTTGTTATCGTACTCGAACGTTATTTCCTGAAGCTGCTTGTCATAAGGCCATTGCATGTTGTCCCAGTCGGTCGTGTGGGTAATAGGCCCTAGGTCGGCTTTTTCGTGAACGATATCCCAGGTCCACAACTGCACGCGCCCGCCGCTGGGGATAGAGGCCGGATTGACAACCAGCCGAAGCTTACTCGCAGCCATAGGAATATTATTCCCGTCGCGTGTGACGTTTAGCGCAAACCTCTGATCGCGGGTCTGGATGGTACTTTGAACGTTGATCGTCTGAAGCGTGTTTCCGTCTCCGACGACCTGAATAGGGATGACTTGATTGTTGGTGTTGATGTCTAGCACTAATGACTGAAGGTATTTCAAGTACGGATAACCAAAGTCTCTATATTCCGTGTTTAGAACGATATCCGCCGGGAACTTCTCGTAATCAAAATGGTGGTCAAAAAGCTGAAACTTACCACCCGTTGGGATGGATTGCACAACCAGCCTGATAAGCTTACCGATGATGTCTACGTTTACCCCTACCGGAATAGAGCGATTGGCCGCAGTGCCGTTTAGCGTCACGGCTTGGGCTGTGGCTCCATCTACCTCGATATTCACAGTAACGTTGTACCCGTTTGTGTCTACATTGGCCCATAGAACGAACAAGTGCTTGTCGTAGGGATGGTCGTAAGTGCTAAATTCTGTATATGGAACGATGTCCGGTGGGTAGGGGTCAAATTTGAAGTCGGCCTTAAACCATAGCTTAAATGGTGTGTTAGCTACACTTGGGCGCAGGCGAACCCGCTTGACGATTGTTCCATCGAGGATTGGGAAATTAGCCGTCATCCTATTAGGATGGCCATTATCTCCCGTGACTGGGTTTAAGGTGAACGTCTGATAGTTGCTCGTGACGGCCTGTGTGTTATTTACGCCGGTCATGATGTCCAGATTCAACGCGACAGTCTGACCGACGACTACTTCATGCGTGACAGCGAGTTCGAATAGTCTTTTGTCATAAGGATGGCCTAGATCCATCCAGTCCGACACCCGTCCGGTCTGAATCTGTTCCAGGTCGTAGCAGTTAATCGTTAAAGAATAGAACGTAGACGGGGCAATGCTTGCCGAAGCCGGAGTGAAAGAACCAGAGAATGAAAACTGTATAGCATAGGCTTCCGCTCCGTAGCCGCTATTAAACGGGAAAGGCAATCTTCTTCGGCCCAAGGGCGAGCCGGGGGCCGCCACGGTGAATACATCACTCGACGCTACCGGCGAGTAATTGTATAAAGTCGTCATCGTGTATGTGGAATAATCGTTCTGAAATTCCACGATTGCGTCAGCAAAGACCTTATCCATCGACGGCGCGTTTTGCATGTATCCCGCCGTCTGGAAGATAAAGTTGATTCCTTCTCCGTCGTATACTGCATTTGTCCACCCGTCACTGATGCCTACGTTATCTAGATTTAAGAATGACCACACTACTCCCGAAATAAAGAACGTCTTGGCGATCAGGAAGTTGCCTGTATCTGGCTCTACGTACTGAGCCGTGATGGCGACCTGTGGCGGCGAAGGAGCCATATTCTGCTTGTCGTAAATGTCCTCGATCCACCACCTATCATGGATGGTGTTATATCTCAAGCGATGGTAAACAAATGTCGTGTCTATGTACGTTATAATAATTTCATTCTGGTAGTAGCTCATCGTGATAGCCTGAGCGCCTGTAAACATCGGGGACGAACCGGTCACCGGGCCGAAAAGTATTGGGTTATACGTCTGATATTCCGGAACAAAGGTGTAGTCGGGGTAATTCGCTCCCTTAAACAGAGGGTCGATAGCTTCGGATCTTTTTACGGATTGGCCCCCGGCCCAAGAATAAACACCGTCGTAAGATACGTACCAGATTTCGTTATCCGCTCTGCACCAAGCGTATGTTCCTATCAATCCACGGTTAGCCGGTGTCTCGATTGGAGCCTGCATTGCCCCCGCGAAGACATTAACTACGTAAATATGGCTTAGATTTAAGCAGATAACGGCTGAGCTTGTCTCGGTTAGGGCCATAATTGGGTCCGAGGGGGAGCCGACGTTAATTTGCTGGGCAATCCCGCTGGCTAGCTCTAAGACCGGGAAAGATTCCGGTTGGCCGGTCTTGGACTTGTAAAGGACCTGTGGGTTGTTGGGATCTCCGGCTAGAAATATAGAATTTAGAGCCGAGAGTGCTATATTGCATGGTTGGTTAATGTTTGTGGAAATATCGATTGTGTCGCCAGTAGCGTGCGAATACTGAATCCAGAACATCAAACTACTTGTCCCGACGGAAACAACAATACACTGCTCGAAGTTAGCCGACAAAGCTGAATTTCCACTAGAAATCGTAAGCGTGCTTCCTGGCGAAACGGTCCCTACGAGTGTAGAAATTCCAGTAGGTAGAGTAATATTAGCGGTGACATACTGGCCTCCGGCAGGTGTGGATGTCGGAGTGGAAGGAAATATTATATATCCTGTAGTCTGAGCGCTGATTGGGATCGGCATCGTGCTCGGGACTGGAGGATCGTTGTCGAATTCAACCAGATCGTTATCAACGATGCTTTCGTCCGTAGCGGTATCGTAGAAGATTACCTGATTAGGAACCCCGCCTCCTCCGAAACCGGGGTTTGTAGCGTATCCGACAAACCGATATAACCCGTCCTGAAGTGATCCTCCGGACCTGTAAATAGCAATTGAGGAGGTTCCGGATGTTGTGCTAATCTGCGGGTCCTTCGTCCCGGAGCAAGAAACGGCTACCTGTTGGTTGGTCGGGTACACCGTGTTCTGTGTAATCATAGCGATGGACGGGTTGCTCTGTGCTCCTGTAGATACGTTTCTATAAGTGTAAACGTAGGAATAAGGCAACAACGGTGTTGTTAGGCTATTGTTGATTCCAAGCGGGCCATATCCACCTGCAATATAAAGACTGCCAATCGCAATCGTCCCGGTCGATCCGGAAGGGACTTCTGCGATGATGGCGAAGCTGGTAACATTTTCCCAAGTGCTACTGGCATTCCCGGCGTTACCTACCGGCAAGAACTGGTTCTTAGGAATATCTACCTCAGTCCAAACCGGATTAGTCCCTGTGCTAACCGGGGAGGTGAGGTTTAAATTAAACGGTACGGCTTGACCAACCTGCTCTACTGGTATGTCAAATCCTTGCACTACGCCCAAATCTGCAAGTGTTACTTGAGATTGAACGGTAGAAGTTGCTGTGGCCGTTCCACTTACCTGAGGTTGAAGACCACTTGGTTCCAGTATTTTTTCGTAATAGTCCGTGCTTCCAGAGCTACCTACAAACACACGAATACGAACGTCCGTGAACTGCGTAGCGTCGTTTAGGCTGACTGCTATGTGGACAACATCCGCCGAATTATAATCCGGCGGCATACCGTTAAATGCAGCATTGATCGAAGACGAATAGGTAAAAGTATACGGCGCGGCCTGATAGCCGGTTGACGCGGAGGTGATTGCCGCTCCGCCAGATGGAGCACTCGATAGGTAAACTCCAAATGTAGTGGCTGTGGTCTGCTGAACAATCGCCTGGGCTCCGCCTACTTCCACCAGCATTCCCTCTACGATTAGAGATCCACTGGTGGAATCAACCATCGTAACCGGAGTGATGGTATAGTATCCAGCGCCTCCCGTGGCTGGAACAACCGAGCTTACAGTGGTATTCAGCCTCGCGGACCCGGTGATGATTTCCGAACTTGGAAGGATGGTGACAGCGGATAGCGTTACGATGGCTGGGGTTGTAGGAGGAAGTATCCCCCACTTCTGAATAATTGTTCCATCCCCGGTCCCGTCCCCGCTATTGAGCGTTCCGTTGTCCTTCAGCATCTTCGAGGGGCAGGCGAAGAACTCCCACGGGGTACCTACGCTACCAGCGTTGTAGCGCACTCCAGAGAATCTTTGACCGACGTAGGACGCAGTGCTAGGAGCGGTATTGAAACCTACCGGGGTGAACGCCATATTAGCCCCCGAAGGTGACCCTGCTCCGCTTAGCGGTAAGGCTCCAGTTGCCCGCCAGATGTTTGAAGTTCCCCCACCGTAACTGTCGTTTGTTCCTACGTAGCGATAATCCTGCGATGCAGTGTGGAGCTTGGTGATGGTGTGGATTTCATGTACGACTATTCCGCCGAACGATGGCGAACTCGGTGGAAGTACTGAAGAGGTATTTGTTAATGACTGATTACCGGGGCGAACGGTCAGAGAATTTTCTTGAATACTCCGCATGTTCGTACACACGGGTAGCTCTCCTTCGCTCAGCGCTCCCTGCTGTTTGTTTAATACAAGTCCTTTGTTTTGAAAGACATGTATCTCTGGTCGGAGTTGGCTATCGTTGGTGATAGCCGGAGATGCAGTTGTGGCCACTAACTCTGTAATCGGCCACCTACGGGGAAGGTTTTAGCTCATGCGTGTGCGTAAGTAGTTGAAGCTACCGCCGTTATTGATATAAACACATCCAACTACGCAACCCGCTGCTGCTGCCGCTGCATCGCTGGCGGCCAACACAAGCGGCGTTACCAATACGGCACCAAGCCCCAAGACTGTCTCTGTATTTTGGGCAAATGTAGCCGTACCGGGAAGGAAGTCTTCTACTACTATATTTCGGCTTGTTAAAGAAATTGCAGATGCGCCCATTTATACCTCCGAAATGTCGATGTAGTAGTCTTTGTCGCTCTCGAACATGCCTACGGCTTCCGGTTTGGTAAGTGTTAGTTCTAGCTTACCGGACGGCGTTGCGTCCCAAAACGCTTTATTCTCCGAATTGGGATCGTTGGAGTACTGCGGATATAGCCCAACTTCTACCGACGAGACTTTGCCTTTGTACATCCGGTGTGTGATAGACTGGCATCTAAATTTGCATCTTGTTTTCATGCTTAATCTCCTTCCACGGCCATCATAATCGGTTGCAGCGGATTACCGTGCGTTAGCAACGTTAGGTAGATATCCGCGCCTTCCGCTACGGCCTTACGTTGTTCTTCCGTTAACGTCCAACGGCTAGTAACCCTGCGATCACCACGGCTGTCGTCTACTAAACAGCGTAATGGCTTGTACTGCGGCTGATCCTTGGCGTACAGGACTTCTTCGGCTTCTCTGCCTTCGATTACGGGTCCGTCTTTTGGTTTCAGGTAGTTCATTGCTTTGTATTTACCAATACATCTAACTCTCTAACGGTTAGCTTTTCAAGATAAGAACCGCGCTCCAACGGGAAACCAAGATCCTCAGCCTTTTGGAGCAAATCTACGATCTCGCTGTGGGTATAAAGTTCTTCCGGATCGCGCAGCACGAATAGCGTTTCGTCGGCATCGGTGCCCTTTGTCCTGAGTTTATCAATTGGCACTTTGTTCGAAAGCCTCCGACATGATCGCCGCAGCCAAATTCACCCCTTCAGTATAGCGCGATTGGCAATAGGCGCTTTTTAACAAATCTTTGCATTCTCCGTCCTGTGAGAATACTTTTTGTAGAGCGCCGTATTTGATATATGGAGTGAAGGAATCCGGGATCAACTCCAGGTAGCTATTTATGGCCACATTGAGCGTACTCGGGATGCCGGTCGAAATGCACATGAGGTTGCTTGAATCGACCGTTGCCGTTGACCAAACCCCCCAGGCCGGAGTGAGCATCTCCATGTAGGGAGCACCTGTGAATCCATTTACGATGCCGTACAGACCAACAGAAGGACCCGTGATGTTTAGGTCGTTGGTGTTGGACACAGAAGACAGAATTCCGTAAAAGCCAATTGGAGCCGTAGCGACAAAATCTCCGTCGGCGTTCGGTGTTGGGTTTAATTGGATCTGCTTAGGCTTAACTTCGTCTTGCTTCCAAGTAGTTGGGGTGCTCTCGTAGGCTTGCCATGTGGCGTCGGAGTTATCGAGATAAAACGAGCTTGTTCTGTGCAGGTAGGATTGCTGAAACGCAGAATATTGAGTATCGCTTATTTGGTCAGGTAGTAAGTATGTGTCAATACCGGCAAGTGGTACGATATTTACGATCTTCTTTACTATCCCGGTCTTCATCAGGAAGTCACAGGTGGTTTCTCCCACAAACTGGATTACCTGTGATGGCTGAATGAGCCCAAGCGTCAATCCGCCATCCTCCAGAAGAACGGTACAGATTTCTTGATAAATCTGCCCACAGGTGGTTGCCATAATCCGTTACTTGAGGATTATGGCACACTTTGATAAAAATAAAAAGCCTACAGCGAAATCGAGAACCCGGCTACTGCGCTGCCGACTACATCGATTCCGTCGCTGGTAACCGCCGGAAGAGAGATGGTCGTACCGTCGGAGTTGGTGATCGTAATTGTAGACACGGTGATGGTTACGTCCGTGGCCAGAACCGGAGGAGTGGCAGGGGCTACGACTGCGGTCAGGCCCGTAGCGGCAGGGGTTACTACAACCGAGGACGCGCTGGGGGTCCAGGTCGGTACCGAAGCCGTCTGACCGGCAGCCAAATTGGTCGGCAAGTTTGCAGCGTCAAAAAAAGAAATCGTGGCAGTGGCGGTACCGTTGTCCGCCAACTGAAAATCTAGGCTAGCTTTTGCGTTTTTTACCATGTTAGTTACTCCATTCGAGAATGTTATTTTGAAAGTCTTTGCTGGAGGCGGGGTTATTTGAGCGATTGCCGCCAAAATTTGTATTTGTTGCGCTTCTATTTTAAGAAGTATCTCCTTAAGTTCAGCCGTGCGAGTCGGAAAGAACAGCACGCGAGAAGCGTAGCAGAATTATTCGGTAGGGTCAACCGGGATTAGCAGGAGGCAGAAAGTCAGATCCAGGTATTACTCAATACATAAAGTACGTTCATGCTCTATACCCGATACTCCGGTACATAAGTCGGGATAAGTCGGATGACTTGGTTTATTCATTCTGCAATTTTAACGCGAATTACAACGTCCCGGCCAACCGCACCTTCGATGAAGCTAGCAAGTTGCTGCGAACTCAGCGGCGACGAGATAAGCAATCCCTTCGTAATTCGTTTTGTCTCTGATTACGTGGTGGTGCGTCACTTGGCTGTAACGCTTCAGTTGGGCGTCCGGGTCATTGGCGAGCGCCCATAAATCATTCGGTGCAACTGTGAGGAGTTTTTTGATATCACCGTACACTCGAATGTGTTCGTGAACCATTGCCTCAAGACCATCCTCGAACTCGCTCTTAGCTTCATCAAGAGAGTCTCCTTGAGCGCCATAGTCTATTTCTAGCCCTTGAGCAAACCAGCCGTCACCATCCTTAAGCAGCAGCACACGGATATTCCCGAGTCCTACCCGAGTTGATTCTGTCATGTTGTGGTCTTTCGTTTCCCGCGTCTTTGCCTAGGCTTCAACAGAGAACCTCCCGAGAAAGTTGCTCTGCTTTGCCCGTCAATTGATCGAACGTCAAGCGCTTGCCGACGATTACACGTATTGCCAAAAATAGGGCCGAGTGAGCTTTCGCCACCCGGACCCATTCAGACAGGAGAACTCACTCGGAGTCTTCCGGTTCAGCCGAAGCTGTCTTGCTTCCAAGAAAACCGTTGATGACGGCTGGCACTGAAGCGTCAAAACCAACACAATCTAAGCTTCCAGAATCCAGTGGATCAGTAAGCTTTGTGCTGTACGGAACGAAGTTCATCACGATCAGCTTAGCATCCCGACCCATCTTCTGCCTGTACTCTATAATTGCCTGAGAGGCGTGCATATCACCCGCCCAAGTCATACCATCTGTGAGCACCACAAAGGCATCAACCGGGTACTTGCGGGCTAGCGCGTGCCTAATCGGAGTTGCGCAATCCGTTCCGCCGAAGCTGCGCTGCGACTTGCGCATAGCCGTTTCTAGCGTATCGCTAGCGGTAATGCCTAGATCGCAGAATTGAGTTGAGAACCCGCCGATGAAGTAATTCTTCTCCGTGCGGGCAATCAACATCGCCATCGCCGCCGCTCCCATGTTCGGAGTCAACCCAGCCAACCCAGCCACTTGCCCGCCGGTCATCGAGCCAGATACGTCAACCCCTAAGTAGAAGTTTTTGCCGGTAGGATCGACGTTCTCAAACGCGGCGTAGAACGCATCGTTTAAGGCATCTTTTACCTGCGGCACTACCGGCCAAGACAGGCTGCCTTTCTGACCTTTGCCGGAGCCGTAGGTCAGGATTGCAGCGAGAACCTGGATCGGATGTACACGCTGAGCCCTAAGGGCCTCACGATCCCCCAATACTGCTACGACGCGCTTAGACGCATCAGATAGAGGCACAAGAAGACCACTGGAGCCCATACGGCCCAAGGTCCGGATCATTGCCGTCATCGGCATTTCTTCGAGAAGCGCTTCCCAAACCGCCGGAGACTTTTGAACTTCCGTAGGGATCATTTCACGAGTCAGTCCGTGCTCCCGGATCAGCCGGATAACGGTCTTCTCGTCGGCTCCCTTGGCCTCTTCAAACGCAGCAATTAGTGGATGATAGGTCTTCCCCTCTTCTGCGCCCTTAGCGGACCAGCGAAGTAATGCAGCGTGATCGATTTTTAGGTCGGCCTTGGGGTGAACCAGCCGTAAAACGTCGCGGTGTGACCACCCGTTGCGCTGCTGGTACTTCACTAGTTGCTTTGCCAAGGAATTAGGGTCCCTGTCCAGGTACCACGCACCGAAAGCCTTACGGACAGCCGGACCCCACCCGCCCATTGAATCGATGAAACTTGCCAGGGTGAATAGGTGTGTACCAATACGCGCAACACGCGGAATAGCGTCCAAAGCCGCCTGCTGAGTCGGAGTCTTTGGCGCGTAGGGGATGACTCCCTGTGTGATTGCCAAGGCTAATGCGTACAGCGCCGGATCGTTCTTAGCCGCACGACCGTTAGTGGAGATATCTACGATGGTCTTTACGGCGCGTAGGCCGTCTTCTTGGATGCAGGCACGGACGTTATCTACGTTCTCCGTAGAAAGTTCCTGCTCACCGGCATAAAAATGGTTCCCTTCCGATCCCAAAATTAGCCAGCGGTCTAGTTTTTCGAAAGAGTCAGCCTTAAATGCCCAGCCGCCTGCGCGGTTCTTTGCCATGTCCTTCTCGCGTCCAGGAATGACCTGGGCCTGGGGTGTTTTCTTCTTCGTCGGCTGCTTCAGCAAATATGACACTCTCTATCTCCTTTTTTAAATTGACAATCAAAATACGCCACGAGAATTGGGCCTAATCGATGACTAGACGAATACGCTCCCCCGAGCATATTCCCCGATGTAAAGGCCCGCGCCCATCGGGCCAGCGCTCTGGTGGACCTATGATAAACGTAACTGCCGGACTGCCAAAATCTTCATGGCTAGCAAAATATTGACACTAGGCGATGGGCACTAGTATGAGTAGTTAAGCCTAACGTCTCCGGCCAGCCAAAAACTATAATCGCAAGCAAATGTTCGACAAAGAGAAAAGCCTTTCGGCTTTCTGGCGCTCTAACCAACTGAGCTACGCCCCGCCGGAACGAGACGATCCGATTCGAACGGACGACGACCTGGTTAATCTTCATCTTCCGGCCTGCGAAACTTTAGGGAATTATATACATGACTACCTTGACTCATTCACAAGCCTTCATCTCGGTCGCCGTCTCGCTGTCCACATATTTGCGCCACGGAATGAATTCTCCGAGGTGCCAGAAACCCCATTGCCGGGTGACATCGCCGACGAAAACCAGCGTCCAGCAATCTTCCATCTGCCCAAGCCAGCCGCGCACCATGCGTATCCTGTGGATGTGCTCAGCGGGGAAGGATCGCACCCAGGGAGCCTTAAAGGTCCGCGTCTTAGTGCCACCCTTGGGGTCTGGCGTGATCTCCACATAGCGCCCGCGAAGGCCAATGCTGATGAACCGCTTCGGATGGTCGTGAAGGTCCAGCGACCAATCGTCTCCGACAAAATGATGGAGGTAAACCCCACGCTTTCCCCACTTGAAAATCGTCCAACGATACAGATACGTCGGGCAGCGATTCGCGCCGTTTATCTCTTCGGCCTTTCCAAAAATGCGATCAAATAGTTTCATAGGCTTGGCTCTCCGAGGTAGTCATGTATATAATTCCCAAACTTTACAGGGCAGGCAAATTTGTAGAAGTCGGGTTATCATAAGAAGAGAACCAACTTCTTCCGGCTTGCCCTATAATAAACCCTAACTGGAATCAAATTAATTGCCGGTCGGGTTATCGTAAAAGGAGAACCAACCAACTTCCGGACTCCAGTAAAACAATCTAGCTTAGCGCCCGCCGAATCTCTTTGCGACTAGCGCTTTTTTCTGTTACAAAAATCTGCTTCCCATGCGGCCACTCTTTTAAATCGAAATCTCCCAATTGGCGATCCCGGTACCGGCCAATAAACCACAACCCGTCAACCTTTGCCATGTGGCGGTCGTCCGCCAGCTTTATCGACACGCCCTCTTTATTGCGGCGGTATTTATACTTAGGTTCTTCCTTGGTGCCCTGTAATGTACGAGTACATGGATGAACGTAAAACTCATTCCTACGCCATCCCCCGCTAACAACGCGAGGTCCGTACTTATCGCCACACCAAATTTTGCCATCATCCTCCCATGTGTTTACTGCCACATCTATATGGAAAGACAGCACATGCCGCATAGGCCAAGAAAACTTACCCAGACCGGCACAAAGTTCGGAATAGACATCATCCCAAGGTCTTCCTACGCTCGATCTTAGATAGCCGTTAATCGGTCCCAATAGGTCGGAAAAGTCCTTGCTCCCGATCTTTTTGTGATAACCTTCCTGTTTTCTAGATACAGGAAGTCTCATCATCCCGTCGTAATCGTAGCCCTCTTCGTCATGCGTAATCTTTCCGTACCACCGCGCCTTAGCGCTGGGATTGGAAGATCCTCTGCGTGGGCGTTCGATCACACACTTACCCATGTCATAACGCATTATAACCCCTCCTTAGGGCTGCTAATTTGTATCTGTCATGGGTATTCTCCTTTTATTAAATTGGAGCGCAATCAATTAATTGCCAAGGGGATATCATTCCAGATTGCTCCAGAATCCTTAAGACCTTAGGACCTATTGCTAGGTGACGGATTCGAACCGAGAACCCTTGAACGCCGGACTGCGCCTTGTTAATCTTTGCCGAACATCTCTTGATCTGTCGGCATAGGAAGCAATTTCTTTTCGTTTTGCGGGTCGGCATCCGGATTAAGCCATTCCGTTGTGCTGACCTGGAACGTGGTGGCCTTCTTAACGCCGTCGGCCTCCATTATTCCCTGCTTGGTTTGCGTATTGATCTTCTTAATACGCATCGGTATAGCAATGTCCCGGAAGCTAGAAACGTTAGTAAAGATTGCCAGTTGCATCTTATCACTCTCGTACACTCTCAGCGCCATCGGTACTTGCTTGCCGCCAATCTCATCTTTCTTGCCGACAAATGCCGGTCCAAAGGTTACCTTATATGTAGACGGAATGTCAATCTGAATCTCTTCCCCGTCCGTCTTGGTAATCAACAGCGTTCTTGTCTCTTTGGTCTCTGGCTTCGGCATATTCTCACTGTACATCTGCCTGATGATTTTGTCAAGCAGTATTTCTAAATACTTTTTATGGTCGCCGCCGCTCCCATGCTGGAACATTTTTCGGGAAGTGCCTAGCCATTAAGTCTCCAGGCTTATCTTCCTCTAAGATTGGATACTCCGCAAAAAGGCGCTCACACTGCTTGCATTCTTCGCGCTGGAGCATGAAGTAATTGCACCACGGATGATGATCTTCGCGCATTTGCTTGGTTTTTTCTGTCATAATCCCCAAAATTTTAAGCGGCATCGCACCGCCGGGATATTCATTGTTGTCAATATCTGACATCCGAACATACCATTACCATTAATTTAATTTACACTCTTACCCTTGATGTAAGTGGGCCGACTTTGACGTTAGCCGATAACGCTAGGTTCACGTAGGGCACCTAGTAACCTGAAGGCCAAATTGATTACGATATCGCGTTTACTCTTCTTTTCTTCTTTACGTACTTGGCGTGATATCTCTTTTGCCAAGCCTTATCGTATATCTTTTTGCACGGGGGACATCTTAAGGCCCTGCCCGTACTAACCATGAACGGCTTCTTGCAGTCCACGCATAAAAAATCAAAATCCTTCTGCAAGCCGTTTCGTAAAGCTCCTGCCTCAAACGGCTTATGGCTTAGGATCTTATTCCTCATCTTTTCTGTCGGCTTTGGTGGTTCCGCGCCAGTGTTTTTGACCGCACTTAGGACATTCCCCGCAAATAATTGTAGGTCCATACTTAGCTGCTTCCCCTGGATATGTCCGGTTAACAACCATCGGGAACGTCGTAGAAGCCCTAGCAAATGTAATCAACACTCCACACACACACTTGAACTGCATGACTCCTGGATTGTGCTGTATGGGAAGCGCCATAAGCACATATTGACACATACTTGGCGTTTTTGTCAAGCATGTTACTCATCCTACAATCCTAGACTTAGGGTGAAGATCCAGAAAGGCCGTCCTGACTACGATCATGCCGTGAATCCGACGTACATTTTCGATTGACTCGCCGCGATCCAGCCGTTTCTTTGCGTCTTCGAATCTTCGTAAAAACCGTGGAGACCAAGACCGGCTCAGAACCTTACCTTCTGGCCTATTGTACGTAGCTGCATATCCTCCCGGAGCCGACCTGGGGATTACGTCGTCAGGACAAATATAACCGTCGCCGTTATGTATGTAGTTGTCCCTAGCCATACCGCATATTGACACATACTTGGCGTTTTTGTCAAGCAAATTCTTAATGATGAAGTCGGGGCGCTCAGATTCGAACTGAGGTTCTTCTGACCCCAAATCAGACGGGATACCGCTTCCCTACGCCCCGATAAAGAGAAATGCCCACAGTGCCGAGAAATAAGCGCTCTGCCTCTGAGCTAAACCCCGTTTGGGGGCTGCTGGCTTATTTTCCAGCGGGCAATAGCAGCGTTTCTGGCAATCGTTTTTCGTTCCTCCGCCGTTAACGAGGCGGCCCGCGCCTTCCCGCCCTTCGACGCCCCTAGTATCGAAAGGGCTAGTGCGGCTTGATTACGGGTGTCGTAATTAGTTGGACTTAACGGCCCAGTTTGTTCTTTTACGGACCACTGGGTTCGGCTTCTTTGCGGTTGGTTGTAGGGTGTGAAATCCTGACGGCGCAGCGGCCCCACCCCCCATCATAGAGCTTCTCTCGGCTTCCGTAAACGACTTAAGGGAGCTTGCCACGCTCTGCCCACCAGCACGCATCGCAGTCGCGTAGCGCACGTTTGATGCCGATGCGGCGGTAAACGTAGCATGGGTGCCGTAATCTGTAGATACGTAGTTGGCGCACGCCGAAGCGG
>Ga0182024_10009787_pt1 | contig 19726 bp, 22 predicted proteins | sample P32metaG_FD_120480 | JGI IMG/M metagenome (GOLD analysis project Ga0182024, IMG submission 120480) | Permafrost microbial communities from Stordalen Mire, Sweden - P3-2 metaG (Illumina Assembly) | ecosystem: Environmental > Terrestrial > Soil > Wetlands > Permafrost | place: Sweden: Stordalen... | reverse complement strand
GAAGAATGAGGGCGGCTCCTGTTGTAACGCGTGCTGAGCTTATGGGTGATGTTACAGATCAAGACACGATCGACTTGCGTTGTTCCCCGCTGCACTGATGCAGTAAATCGTTGGTCCTAATATTCACGGAACCAACTAAAAGGACAGGTACCAGCCTTCCGCGGGAACATTTTAGACCAAAGGAGAGGACGGAGGATGATTCAACCTTTCTAGAAGTAGAAGCACAGGTATTAGCAGAAATTGACAGCGGACGAAGGCTAACGACTAACAGTCCACAGCTGGTATCCCAAGTGGGAGTCGGGCCTGAACTTGTTGTAGTTTTGCACACTTTCTTTCCTAATACTACGACGGTTACCTGACTGACGAGTTCTTCCAGCTGCTTTGGAGTGTACGCCGAGCGTACCCGCACTTATTCTCTCTTGTCTATCGGCGTGACGGCGGGGAATCGCCCACTGCTGTCACATGGCATTTCAAACTCGGCCAGTCCAACTCCCCTCCTGTTATTACCCCCTCCGCGTTCAACCTGACGTAAGTGCGGTATTTTACTTGTTCCTATCGCAGCAATTGACGGTTCTCGAATCATGCCAGTGGGAAGCAAAGGGCGGGCTCCCTCAGCGATCCAACTTTACAGTCTTACACGATCAACAAGAGCCAGATTGAGCGAATCCGCAGCGGAGCCATTGCCTCATTCCCGGATGCTACAGCACTTCGCAATGGCTACAACAATGTCGCCGTACGTGTTGCTGCCGTCGTTCGATGCCGACGAGTTCACGCAGCGGTGCGGTACTGATGCGCAGGCGCCGAACGCCCTGTACCTTGCCCTACGCCTGTTGGACGAGCAGGACCACACGAAGAACGAGCAGCGGCGCGAAGTATTTTCATCACTCCTGAACGAACGCGAGGCCATTATCGAGCCGATTGACTTTCCTCATCTGTCGCAAGGCGCAATATCCCTGGTATTTCACTTCGCGAGCAGGACGGCGCTTGGCTCGAAGAGGAGGCTATTCGTAACATCGAACCTGCTCTGGCATTCCAATTGGAGCTGGGGCGTCTGTCAAACTATACCCTTGCGCCCGCATTCGTTGAGAACCGACAGATCCACATTTACCGCGCCGTCGCTCGCGAGAATCAACATTCTTCGTTCATACCCTCGTCTGCCCCGGTCGTCTTCGTGGCGGTAGGAGCACAGCAGACTACCTCATATCTGAAAGCGACAGGTTGATTGGCTCGATTCTTGATGCGATTGAGATTGCTAGCACGCAACACCGAAAAACCGACTGCGACTATATTCAGCTCAACTTCATTTACAACCTTCAAAGGTCACCACGACCTCCTCCTGGAGCGTGCACGGCATCTGTCAGATCGGGAGAGTGACGGAGACCAACAAACGTTTGATCCGAGGAAATCCCACGTCAGGGCGCCCTAGCCCATTCGGCGCCGGATGGCATGATTAGCCCAATGTTCTGGATCCTCGGTCAGGCGCCCTTGAATCGTTGGCAAGGCCCAATCCAATTTAGGCGGCGTCAAATCGCTCGCGCGACTTGTACTATTAGTACGCGAATACCTCGTTTGAAAGGCATTACGACAAGCTTGTAGATGAAATATATCGAGCCTGCAGCTACAAGCTACAAATATGCTCCGGATGTTCACCCCTTGCCTTGACAGTCCCTGCGCCTTCGACCCCGCCTGATGAAACCTGATGCAGTGAAAGCCTGCGGCGTATCCAACTCTTTCCATTTCAAACTTGCTTCTGGGTTCAGGCCTTGAGCGACTTTGCGCGTCTTATTTTCCTTTACCGACGCATACTGCTGTGCTGTGCTGTGAGGATTGGAGTTGAGGGCGGTGAATTGGCATACAGTATTTACAGCCGAGGGTATTGTATTTACAGCACAAGAAATTACAGCGCCCGTTCTTTGCCTTTGCCTTTCGAGGCCCCAGGTTCTGTTGTTACCTCGTCGTCTCTGTTTCGGAGCACAAGCTTGAGTTCCACCTTATGCTGCAACGCATTTCCAGACAACGATTGTCGCATTTGATCTTCTATATACCACGTCAACTGCGAATTCATGACGTTAGCGCGGATACAGCAAAGGTTATACCAAATTTACCTCCTTAGGGCACATGCGCACCATATCGCGCGTCGTTGAGCGCATTTTCAGCCCCTCGATGCTGAGTCATGTAAACATGGGTTCGTACTCTACAGAACTTTCGCAATACCTTATCCAGTGCCATTTGAGCACGCCGCCCGAGTACTCGACGCATTCGATTTCCCGGACCTTGGTCTCCCAGGAGGCAAGGTGCTCGTAGCCCGCTTGCTGGAGTTTGACAATTGTGGCTTCGTCCCCAGTCACTCGGGAGATCAGCTTCGGCTGGTTTTGTCCTTCAATGCTACATATAATATCGGTGGGCCGCGTGCGTACAGCATAACGACGCACAAAGGGACTCACCGGGTTTTCGATCGGGGTCCTGGATGACGAGGAGTGCCTTTGACCTTTGAAGTCGAGGATCTGCGCATCTTTTAGTTATCAAATCAACGTCGTCAAAAGCTGCATACCTGAGGCCTTCCTTGGCGGGTCTAGAACTATCGTGAAAGGGTCTTAGTGCAACAAATTGCGAGCACTGCGCAAGTGTCGTGCCCATTTGACGAACCTGCGGGCGCGAACGTTGGCCCTGATAATGGACGAGGGATAAGGGGGATGTATGCATACGATTTGCCCGTTGCACTTACTTGAACTTGGGGGCTCTGCTCGCGCGCGCAGCTTGCGTGGAAAAGCCCCAACCGCTGTCCACGCCGCTTCCCTCCGTCTCTCCCAGAGGCGTGGCATTCCCAGGCGTGGGAGTGGTGCTGGCATTGTTGTGATCGGCGCGTCGGTAGCTCTGCGAGTCCTCGCCGAGGGAGTCGCTGGTGTCGCTGGCAGAAGATCTAGACATGGAGACCAAAGTCTGAGGCGAGGCATCTCAGCACCTTTTATACTTAGCTCGGTAGCAGCCTTGGGCGCAACGGAACGGAACGGATTTTCTATATGGGGTATCAACTAGTCGACTCCCAACATCACACAGCATACGCAAACGCACTCAGGAGAATACGACACAATGAGCCTAATCAGCCAACCTGCGTTGTCAATTTCTGAAAAATCATTCTGTCATCCTCAAAGCATATCATTTTCGCCCGATGGCCGATGGCTCGCATTAGGCACGGGACTTGGCGACATTGCGGTGTATTCCACAACGGCCGACGCACCGCCGCGATACCATCTGAGTGTTGACAACGACATGTTTAATGCCATAGCAGTGACATGTGTAGAATGGACGAACTTCCTTTGGCTGAATGGCGCCGCTATCAAAAATTCAAGCCCCGAGGTCGGAATCGTCGCCGCTTTCGAGGACGGACACATTCGCGTAGTTGAGCGCTGCGTTTGATTGGGTGCCGTCGTGTGCTAAACTCTTTGTTAGGCCACAAAAGCTGGGTTTGCCCATATAAGAGATGGCGACGCAGCAATCGAGTGCCTGACTGTTTCTTCGAATGGAGAGCAACAGCTAGCATCCAGTTCCGGCGGCCTAATCACTATATGGAGGTACCAAGGTAGGGGCTAACTACCCTTGCTCTACGTGCTTTTTCAAACGGCTTCAGCAGACCCGCTGGATACGTGGACAAAGGTGCTTACGATTTCGGAACACCCGCCCGGGAGACCAAACTTCGAGTGCTTGGTTAGGCGCGTCTCTTTCACTCCGGATGGGGAGCGGTTGCTGGCTGTATACCTGTATCACGGGATTTGGTCAGTTGTGTCCCACCCGCTTACCGACGGAGCTTATTCGCTTTCCAGGTACTGGAATGCCAGGACAGGCGCCAGAATGCGAGCAATACATTCCAATCCTGGAACCCGGCTGTGAGTGCTAAGTTTGAACTTGTGCAACTACGTACTGCTACTAACGTTGAGTAGGGGCAATGCGGACGTAATTTTCAAGACTAACTACGGGCCTGAGGCTGCTGCGTTTAACATGAGAGACGGCTACGATATCTACCCGTTATCTGGCACGATAACCCTCGACGCGCGTTGTGAAAACGATTGTCCCATTTTCCTTCGCCCTGTAGTTTTCAACGGCGAAGGAAGTATCATATTCGGTTCATGGGGTGGAACAGGGCAGATCCGGGCCTGGAGTGCGAAGTCAGGTAGGGTAGTAGGGCAGTTTGATCACAGGGGTCGAGTCCACGGACTGAAGGCAAGCTGACGCATTCTCCTCGAACAAGCTATCTCATTCAATGCAAGCTTAGCATACGGGTAAGGACTCGGGTAGAGATATTCTTGCCTCTCTCAGTCATGACCGACAAGGCACGTTGATCCAAATCCAGCCGTATACAAGGCAGCCGCAGCCGCTACCGAGGGTACCGCCGCGGCCGCTATACCAGGCAGCCTTGGCAGTGAGTCATCACTATTTTTTCTCTTGAACAGCGCCTTTACTGGCACCAGATTTCCGCGTTCCTAGGGCTCCTTGTTATTGTTTTGTTTCACCAGGCGCACAAAATAGCGCACACAATGGATTCCGGCGATGCAGCCTTTCTATACTGGAACTAGGCACACGGTCTAAACCGTTGCTCTACCTATGGATTTATATATACATTCTGTATGCAGTAGAGAGGAGAGCAAATTTGCTGTGTCGCTTAAGGCTGAAATGTCTGATGCGGAGGGGAGTTATTCCCGCTGCCTATCGAATTGCATGGCCCTGAGATATGCGCCCACGATTTTGTTGCGGCTCACTTACTGTCGGCTCTAGGGAGATGTTTGACGATTTAATTAGGTTTTCCCGGAGGGTTTCCTTTCGTATACGCTAGGGGGGATGTAACGTGAATTGATATTCAAACGGGGTACTACGTATCATGTATAGGGCAGTAGAGTCTCATTTGGTTTTGTGCCGCAGTGAGAGCCTGTTTTCCTGTACCCAATTAGGATTCTTGCCAGGCCTCAGGCGCAGTATGTGATTGGGAAGGCCACCCCCGGGGTATCTCGCGCCGCTTTGGACATCTACCCACTTCAAACCCTGCTGGTCTGATACGACCATTCGCCACTTATTGCGACTTCCCACCAGGTCGCCTACTTGTATGTCGCCCTCCAGATTATACAGACCGTCGTCACCACTTGTGTACCACCTGACAAATACATCAGTGCCAGAAATTCTCTTCCTGCGCATTTTGGGCACAGGCCTAGCAAGGGGGTAAGAATACGATCGACTACAGTCTTTGTACATCTGAGTCACCTAGTTCTCTTCTCCACATGAGGTTGCTCGTAATCAACGTCGTCTGACGGCGGCTCAACTGGAAGAGCCTGATCCACCTCATCAGCTTCCAGCCGCTCTGAAAACCTGGTTATGCCGTACACGTCTAAAATTGACCGAGGGCGTCGAATAAACGGATATAACGCACGCGTGGTGGGGCTCCCATTCCCGACGGAACACCGGTACGTATGGATCCAGTTTCTTCCCTGACATTTGTTATCGGTTTTTTTTTCTCCGAGGCTTCATTTGTGAGCTGATTCCTTTATCTCGAGGTCAGCAGGATCGGATCGCTGTCGGGCTGCGAGTCACGCTACTCACGTTCCGGCCTAGGTTGCTCATCCGTTCCGTTTCCTTTCTTGCCAATTCATCGCCGGCGGAAGGAATGCTTAAACCAACGCTCCCATAACAGATCCGAGGTCCATAACAGATTTACGACGTCCGTTATCTGACCCTACTTACCTGCCCACCGCAGTTGCAAATGTCGAAGGTTTCGGGCGACGTGTTCTTGAAGAAAGACCAGTAGGCTCTTGAAACGATTCTCAAGCCAGGCTTTGATATTTCCTGTCCAGGTTGAAGCGTAAAAGGAGCGCTAGTCCAGGAAGCGACAACATCATCCTTCAGAGCCAACCAAAGGCAACCAGGGTACCAATGGAACCCGAGGTCGTTATCAAGTGAGTACTCGCGTCAATACCGCTCAAGGCGCATGTTTTCATTGAATATCTAGACCTAACAAGTTCCTGAAAATCGGAGAGCAAGAGAGGTAAGCCTCCCCGCTCGACAGAGAATAGCACAGCTGAGTGAACGGGTTTAGACTGGGGGTCTACCGGGCGCAGGTCTCCCCCTCATCCCAAAAGCCTTCGACGAGTAAGGGCCTGGCGACGCCCCATTCTTTAACTAATGACAAGCGCAATGTTTTCGTGAAGCAAATTAGTCGTGAAAGCGATGGCAAGTTTGTTTGGGGATGGGAGAGGTCCGTCCTGTTGTTCCATTGTGTGACTAGCACAACGCCTGCATTCATCGGTCCTCGGTCACTTCAGGAACAGGGAGGTTCGGCACTCCTCCGCTCGGTCTTTAGCAAGGCAGGAACCTACTAAGGCGAGTGCGTCCGCCAAACTGCCACATATTGGGTATTGACAACGATGCTCTAGTTCGCTGAATACCTCGACGGGGTACTTTTAGGCTCTGTTCCTGCCGGGGAACTCAACGAAGGGTCACTAATGCTAATCGGAGCTCTCGTAGCCAACACTGCGGGATCTCCGTCTGCGATATGTTAATAAATCAAAAACGCTCAGTTTCGTCGCATATTTGCGCCGTGGAAGAGAAGATTAAGCGGCTGTGGCCCAATTTGCCAATGTGTTCCAATACCTAGCTGAGAGCGTTGAATGAGACCTACTCTGCACTCAACCCCATCGATCTGCATCAATGTGATTTTCGGGTTTCTTTGCCAGAGGCGTGTGAGGACAAAACCCCCCTTCAGAAAGTTGAATTGAATTTGGCACCGTACATTCACTAACTGCACGCGATGCGCAAGAACTTGTTGCACCTCCCACTGGTGAGAGGCCAACTGCTTAGAACGCCCTACTCCTGTTGCTCGTGGCATTAAGGTGCCCAATAATCTGCAATTGCAGCGTGGTTTGCGCGCGGCCATCTCCCGGGAGCCAAGGTCCAATCCCACTTCCATTTCTTCCGCTTCCGCGTTGCTGAACTCCTTCCGATCCGCAATCCCGTGTTTTCGTCCGATCTGGCCTTGCTGCTTTGTCCGTGCCCGGCTGGGCTTTTTTGTCAACGGTTTTATACCTGAACCCTTACACCCGGGCGTGTAATTGCGCGTTCACTTAAGTCTATGGCGCACAACCCTTTTGCTGACGCCAGCGAAACCTCTCTGCGCGGATCAGGCGCCCCCCGGCTGAAACGCAAGTATGAGGAGGCGCCGGGTGATCAACTCATCTCCGAACGCCACGTATCAAAGCTTCCAAGACTTTCTTCCCCCCAGTTAGACAAATCAAACGAAGATAGCACGCTCAGCCCTTTTCGTGAGCCTTTTCGTGAGGCAGCGCCCCAAGCCCGTTGTGTGAACGTGGATGCTAACAAACTCGCTAGTTGAAACCCCTCAATCAAGGCCCGATCAGTTTCCTAGCTCTTTTCGACGGTCTGGTATGACTGAAGATGTTGCCGAAAGTTCGTGGATATCCTCAAAATTAGCTCATATGCCTAATGCAATCAACATATAGACCGAAGTACTTCTCTTCCTCGCATGGAGCCGCTTCTGTCATGGGATGGTATCTTGGATGCCATCGATAGCGTTTTGTGGGACTACGACGGCGCTTTTCGGTGGAATTGTACGCTGTGAGTCGCAAGGACAAAGGCGCACTGCTACTGAAGCAAGATGTTGAATAGGATCGACGGCAGCCGAGTGGATGTGGGGACATTTGATCTTATTAGTAAATGCCCTCAAAAGGTATGTTTTGCGTTTGTATGCGCGATAGTGTAATAAAGGATTTTTCTTTCACAGTTTATCGAGTTTCTCGACGTCACCCTTGTGGGAGGAGCACATGTCACATCTGGGTCGGAGCTCTGTATTATGGTTTTACCAAATTCGAAAGATGGGGCCAACTAGGCTGACCCTGCCTCACGCGTGTTGATCAACGCTACATGCTGAGTCTGGAGTGCGATACTAGTATTCTTATGGAGAGTAATTGCGCGCCGTCATTTTCCCAGATACGGCGCATTGGCTCTTAGCGAACGCGGGGACGCGCTGGATCACTACTACTGGAAACTAGATACTCAATTTACTATCAATTTTCGGGTTGTTCTTGACTATCTGAACCGAACGATCGGAAAACTACCTGACCAGGACGTGACCAGGCAAAACTCGTCTCCGCACCCTTGGCCTACCTTTCAAGCAAACCCCCGCGGTTGCGGATTTGAAACGTTCAGCTAGTAAAGCAAACGTAAAGAAAAGTTTGCTCCCTGCGCCTATCACACAATAGGGCCTGAGGCAACATGCTGCTTGGCGTCTGACCAGAAGCATAAATCGAGTTTATACAGATGTCGACGTCTGTTCAATGCCCTCTGGTTAACGCGATGAATGACATTTAGGAATTGAAGGATTGCATTGACAGTGCAAGAGTATGCCCCGGGTTATGCATTATGAGCAGGCAGAGGCGAAGAAGCTGAGCCCCAGGGGTTTCCAAGGATACCTCAGTACAGGGCTGAAGGCGCGGAGTGGACTGGTTTCAGGCAGCCAGTTGCCACAGTACGGAGTCAGCTTCCGCCAGTGCAAGGCGGCTGCGCTTCCACCGGATGACCTCACATCTCCGAGCCGTTATATATAGCGGTTATAGCATATAAATTTGCACGCACAGCGAGTAAATCACCCCTGCATTTCATTGGGTTCTGGCCGTCCTCTACTTTCATGGAGCGAACAGTCATCTGCCTCTGCACATCCGCGCAATGTTCCAGTCAGATTCACCAGACCCCCCTGGGTACTGCGGCCCCCGGTGCTCTTGTCCCAATGCACGTTTTCAGACGCCATAGGGAGTACGATCGCGAGCTGCAAGAGAGTCGCATTGCAGAAGTAGCACCCCTCGCGGACATCGATGCAGTGCGCCGCTATCTGCAGTTGCTTTCCTGGGCTGTTCCGTTGACGTTTCAACAACCTCCGAGTCCAGACTCTGCGTTGCAACTGGATCCCAACCAAGACAGCGACGAAGTCGGCCCCTACAAGCTGAAGTGGACGAAGAGCAACCGAGCTTTCCTTGACGCGCGCGCAGTCACTTCCCGGCTTCTCGAGGATCGAAGTTTGGAGCGCACAGTCGGAGCATGGCTCATGCCGTTTGCAAGCCAGCTGGCTAACTGGAAAGCATCGCAGTGGGCCCGGCTCACCAGCGAGACCCACCGGCGTGAATTGCTGCGGTTAAGCGGCGTTTACTATCATGATAATAGTGAGATACGCTAGGGGTATTTTTGACGCATACGAATTAAATCTATCGTTTTTTAGGAAGATTTTTCCGAAGCAAACTGCACCATCTCAATAAACTACTCTCTATCACAGCGACAACTACGTCTTCTATGCACCTCCTGGGCAGAGCCTCTCTTTCTGCGACGGGGTTTCTCAGAAGGTGTCAGAATTTGTTGGTGTCAACGATTCTAGATGATTCAACGTCGAATCCAGACCAGAAGACCAACCGTCGAAAAGCTTCGACGCCCGATGCCAGAAGAACGATCCGCGGCCTCGACCTCCTCCCGTTGACCACATCGTACGTTTGCTGCCCCGGATGCTTCACATTACACCGCGAATGGGACAAAAATGACCCGTTCATGACGTGCAATAGCGCTCTGGACCCCGCTGCCGAGGGCATTTGCGGTGCTCGATTTAAGATTTGCGAAAGGCGAATCTTGGTCCAGAGTCTCATTGGCTGGGTAGGGCGGATGCTTGCACGGATTGAGGTGGAGAAGGGGCTGCAGAAAGCCTCATATGCTGCACGCGTGGAGAAGGAGGAGGTCACAAGCGTTATGGATGCGGCCTGGGTTCGCGCCTTGATTGGAGACAACGGTCGCCCCTTCTTCCCAAGCTCACACCCCGACATACATCTTCTGCTCTCGTTGAATGTCGACAGCTTTCATCCTCTGGGAATGAAGCCTGCTGGAGTCCATTACTCAGCTACTGGAGTCTACATGGCGTTGCTGAGCCTACCGACCAATATTCGCTATCAAAGAGAAAACATGTTCTTCTACACCCTCATTCCCGGTCCAGTAGCTCCTCATGGGGAGCAATACAACCCAATCCTCGAACCACTGGTGGAAGAACTTGAAACCCTCTGGAATGGAGTATACTATTCTCAAACTGCTACATTTCCCATGGGGCGCACCCTGCGTGCTGCCCTCGGTTGTCTTGTCTGTGATCTGACTGCCGGTCTTCAAGTTGCTGGCTTAGCGCACCATAGCGCAGATGTTATGCCCTGTCCCTTCTGCGGCATCCGGGGGGCCGAGATGAAGCATGCAAATTATAGTGCTCCACCGCGCTCTCGTACTCAGCTCGAGAATTTAGCCAAGGAGTGGTTGCACCTGGATCTAGAGGGCCGTCAAGAATACTTCAGACGTCACGGCGTCCGCTACTCGGTCCTCCTCAGACTTCCGTACTTTGACATCATTCTCTCCAAAGCCATCGACTCTATGCACGCCGATCTACTTGGGAAAGCATCGCGGCATGTTGAAAAGCTCTTCGGGATGGACTCAGAAGCGCCTGATGCCACGGAGGTTTTGCCCCCCGACTATTCAGAGGGCGATCTTTTCGATGCAGAAGTTGCTTTACGAGATGGGACCCCGAATAAACTCAAGGAATTAGAAAGAAGTGCGCTAGTTGGTCTTTGTCATACCAGAGGCCTTCGATTTGCTGGAAGTAAATCGGTTATTGCAGCTGAGATCTGGGTTCGTACAATCACTAGGGCTCAGTTTCATAATGCATTAATGAAAATTTCTAGAATCGCCAATACGGCACCAATTCGAAAAAGTCATACGAGCGCCAAGCCGAGATGCAGGTGATTCTTGGTAATTCAACCTGGTTAGAGAAGCAGCCAAGGAGCATTCTTGAATCGTTGTGCCTCAAGAGAGGTATTCATTTTACTAAACTTAATCGGGAAAGACTTGCGCAGCTTCTTATATCAAAGGTGCGTGCTATAGACGTCTATAGACATGACAACATTTCCAGATCTAATCAGCAACGCCAGCCGAATGCTATAAATGCCAAGCAAGCCTCCGCTATCAAGAATGCATGTTTCAGAGCCTTACGCTGGATATCAGCGTCCGCATTGGAGCGCCTGCCAGACATCATATTGCGAGGCCTTTGCAAAAGATGCGGTCTTATCCCAGCTTTATATTGCGAGAGCATGGTTGAACAGCTGTCTCAGTGGGTTAGTTCCTTGAGTTTTTCCATATTGCTTGCCGTTCACTGACAAATGCATAGCGTATCAGCCAAGGCTGGAAATACGACCAGAACAACGCGCCAACAGTTACCAGACAGCCGCAATACTACTCGGATAGGCAGCTCAGAATGAAGTCACAAGGTGCTCTCCGGAGTATATTGAACGGCTTGGGGGGCGGGGAGAGCAACGAACGGACCCCCCAGGCACCCGCCACACAGCAGGCTGGCGATCCTCAGCTTTTACCGGAGCACATTCTGATTAGAAATATTAAGGCAACAGTGCGTTGACTGATCTTTGAACGGACTGTAATCTGAATGAGACATAGATGCCAGGGCCATCGCGCCAGCCAAAGGTTACAGCATCGCTACCGTCACAGATATTCTTGGGCTTTCAAACATGTCGAATGCTGTGGGACGATATGTCCACCACTGTGCTTCCCAGTTGGGTTGCTAGAGTTCCACGGCACGTTGGCAACGGGAAACACAAAAAACTAAGCGCCGCCCAGTGGAAAGCTCTTGTCACCATACACCTACCGATTACACTCATCCCCCTTTGGACTACTAGATCTGGGATCTTCGAGGCAATGCTAGAAAATTTCTTGGATCTTGTCAGATCCATACGCCTTGCAACGTCGCACAAAGTGACGGACAAATCCATCGCTGCCTATGAGGAAGTATATGAGAAATATCTGAAGAATATGTGCCTTCTGTTCCCCCAGGCAACCATAACACCCATTCAGCACGCCGGAAAGCACTTTGGCCTATTCCTTCATAATTTTGGGCCCTCCTGCGAGTACAATTGCTTCACCTTCGAGCGGCTCAACCACTTCTGTCAGCAAGTGAAAACTAACCGAAGGCCCGGTGAGTTACCCAACCAGGATGACGCCTACTTACTGACGCCTGAATAGGGGAGATGGAGCGGACAATGTTGAACGCAGTGTCTGCATCCGGAAATCTTCTTGCTCTTATCCAGGCCGAGGGCTCCGCCAGCATGAAACATATTGTACAGAATTCTTTTGGTGACGGTTTTCCAATGCGCGAACCAGATCAGGGGGCAGCGTGCGGCCGACAGAGGGGGGTTGCACCCGAGCTTATGGATCTTTTGCGTGCACAGCTGGGCACCATAAACCTCTTGGACTGGGAAGTGACCGCGTGCCCAGTGTACAACATGGGCGGCAATACCTATTCAACGCACAAGAATTCGCCAGGGCATGCTCACGTGTGTTTCGTCAAGAATGAAGCTGAGCGATACGGGCGTATCCTGGAGATCATACTCTGCTGCCGCGAGTCCGCAACGCTTGCATATGCAGTAATCACGCCTTTTGCACCCCTGGTGGCAGAGCGGGACCCATTTGAGCCGTGGCAAGATGTGGCTGGTCGACTTTTTCATGCCAGCCCTGAACCGTCGCAGATCGTACATTTCGATGCTGTGAAATCCCATGCATCCTTCCAAGAGTACAACGGGTTACCTGGTCGTGAACTTGTGCATCTCATGGCGCTGAATAAGGTACGATCGCCTGGCAAGCGTACGCTCTTGCTAACTTGTAGACGACAGGATTTTCTTGCCGCAGAAGGGGATGCAGTAGCCGCGGGCGGGGCATAGACAGCAGGTCGCAGCAGCTGATTTCGCATCCAATACTCCTATGTAGAAAACCGTTGTAACAGATAGTAGTAGTAGTAACGTCCAACGCTCGGCACTTCCGCGCGTTACTTGCTCATGAATTGAGGCGACCCAGACGATGGATCATTGCCGTTCTGCACTAACCCATGGAGGGCTGTGGCGTAGGGTGATGTGATGTGAATAATGATGATGCCACAAAGATAAGTCATCGGCAAATTGTCGCGCTCCTGGTCAGGCCCTGAACCACGCTGACAGGGGTCTCAGGACTCTCAGGGCAGTTCAGGCCTGATCGTTTTAGCTGACATATGGCAGGTCTCACTCAGAATATCGGCTATGTGCCAGAAAATATGTTTCCCTGGATCTGCCTTCTCGACATGACACTGCTGGCATGCCGCGTTCATGCCGCGCCCCAAGGCATATTTCTTCAAAGATATGTGATCATTGCCAACTGCCCCTCGACTCCGTTAATTCATTCCTACCCGCGTGCACTGCTCACTCCGAACAGCATTCTGGAATCAGCCCGATGGATCTGCTCTCACTGCTGCTCATAACCCTGGTGTGAGCACATGGTCCTGCCAGACACTTTTGACTCTCATTCTCGCTGCTCTCATTGATCTCATGTATACGCGTGCTACTCATCTCATTGCGGCTGATCAGCGGGGTCCCGTCACATTAATAATGGGTGCTCTTGACTCGAACATCCCTTCATTTCTGGACTACACACTCCTATGCATGCATGTCGTTGATGGGAGAAATTGGAATACTATATTAGACTAATTATGCGTCAACTGGAGGCGCTCTTAATACATTCAAGTACTGCCGCTATTACTGTCCTCTAAGTCGGTGTCCTCTCTGTTGCGTGCGGCAAACGCGGTGTCAAATATTTTGAGTGTGCTATTACTAGATCGGGGCATCCCATCATCTTTAAGATCAGGGAAAAAATTACTAAACCGCTTAATCGTTAGACGTGGACGCACGTCGCTAGGCAAAATTCACCCACTGATTATAGAACCGAATGAGGTCTTGGACCTCATTCTTCCAGCGAGCATCATCAACGAGTTCCATGATGCTATGGAAGAAGGCCTGGTTGTCAAATTGAGATCCGCTCGACCATGTAACAAAGCGTTCCTCATGACTGAGGGCGTGCCGGAGCTGAATTATTGGAGGATATTAGCAGCGTGTGGAGAGCTTTTAACAATAGCATTGATACTGAATTACCTGAGTCGCCGCATATGCTATCGATGATGTAGTGGAACCGCTCATGTCTTCAGTGTGGCCACCGATTGAGGTTGGCCGACCCTCGTCGCCAACGGAAGCAGAACCAGCAAAGAGACAAGCCCAAGCCTGCTAAGTATGAGTTAGCTGCAAAGAATCGAAGCATGAAAGAACGTACCTTCACGAGAAACTGGCCTTGACCGGAGCCATTCCGTGGCTGTGTTTCATTGAAGTTAAATGTCGGCGTAGGCAAGTACCTGCTATTCGAGTCCTCATCATCAACATCGTCCGCTGTTTTGAATGGGTACAGGAAGTTCGGCCACTGGTCCGCCGCAGGAACAATACGGCGCTCCCGCAGAGCAGCGGTCTCACTGGGAGCAACGTTAAAGCCAGATTAGGAGGAAAACGGGGGCGTGTCCGGGTCACACCTGTCATCATCTTGCCGCTTAATATCCACCGGGCAAAGAAAAGCACCAGTGACGATATTTTGGAAACCCCGATTCGACTTTGACTTCGCGTCCAACCGGCGAGAACCTTTGAAGATGCTGAGCCACTGGATAACGGCGCTGCGCATGGCTTTCGTGTCATCCGAGCGAGCAAGTCCAGTGGACAGTACTCGTGCACCGGTTGTGGGCGAGGAAGCGCTTCTTATTGCCAAGGCTTGTCTTGCACATCTTCTCCCCCGCGATGTCGACACTCGGCCTGAACTCGAGAAGCCGCTGCCGCCGCGAGAAACAAGGCTGTTAATGGCGACACTAACAAGGCGGAGTTCCTTGATGTGATGGCTGCGAAACAGGTCAAGAAGGCAGTGCCTCTCGGCTATGTCCTGCTGAACCGTTTAACGTCGCCCAAACGGTGCTAATCTGGTCACTCACTTTGTTCAGCTTCGGTGTCTTCCGTCTGTAGCGCATTTGCACTTCGTTCTGCAGCGTCCTAGTACATCCGGCGAGTAGTGTTAATTTCGCTGCGTATAGGCGATCATTGGTTTTGGGTCTTACGTTGTCGCATGTGCTTTTACTCAAGCCCACACCGACGGTGTCTTGCGTCTCTTCGTCTTTTTCTTCATCCTCTTCGCTCTCATCATCCCGCCTCGTGTACCCCACTCCCTCTGATGCTGCCAATGCAACATCATATGCGGATGCTCCGTCACGCACGACTATGGAGTCGGGTATGCCTTCCTCAGGCAACGCGGCGACCGCTTCTTCGTCGATGGCCACATTCTTGTACACCGGGTTGTTAAGGCTAAGCCATTTTATAGCTGCCAAAATTGCTTTGCGCCGCACGGTAAAAAGGTTGCGCAAGAAATAGGGGGGTGTTTTGCCGAATCCGAGATACGCGACGGAGATAGTGTGTGCCAAAATAAGTGGAGGGTTTGGTAGCGTCGGAGTGTTTGCAAGCTTTCCCTCTAGCATTTGAACTACTTCGTCAGTCGGCATTTTCACTGAACACACAGACCCGCTGATTCCATCAAATAGTTGCTCGCGATCGGCGGGTACTGCCAGCGGCGCACCAGTCGCCGCTCGCTTCTTAGGCTGCAGCTTGACCAAGTATACTCGTGGAAAATGCTAGCTGCACAAGAATGCGTTCTGCAAGCGTGAGGGTTTTGAGAACCTCTGGAACGTCCCCAACCCACAATCCACGTGCGAGTGCGTTTGCGGGCCGATGATTGCTACACAGAAATCTGTGACATGTTAGGCATATCGTGCCTTCGAGCTTGCCTTCCGTGTTGCGCGTGATGGCGCTGCGCTCAAGAAGCATCCCGGCGGTGTAGTCTTGCATAGGGTGTTCAACGTCTGGCTTCAAGTGGTGTGAATTTTGGTATCCTGTCCAATGCGATTGGCTCTGCCCTGCACATCGGTGCAAAGTATTGCCCGCCACACGATAGGCACGGTTGTTCTCTCAAAGCATTATTGTTGGTAGCTTCGATGAACATCTGCAATCGGTCGCGCATAACCTCTTCTGAAGGCAGCGTCAAAAAGGGGGTGTCGTCATACAATTGATATGTAGGCAAGGATGGTACCGTCGACCGAAAATTGCCTCACGGATTTCTCGTCGTTTTACACGTTGTTGGTCTACGCGTTGATGCACAACAAGCGCTTCCGTCTCGACGCGGGCCTCCCTGTTCATTTGTGCATCTCTCGAATGGCTGTCAATCCTAAACAAATAAGCTGGGTTCTCCGCGAGATGTGCTTCCGCCAACAGAATCAAGTGTGCTTTCGTCCATGAGTTTGACCCGAGCAATTTGCCATTTGTCCCCAATAATTCGCGTATTTGTAGTTTCGTGCATGTCTTGAGATATTCTTTGCATTACTAGTCAGCACACAACAAACTAATAATCACATTTACTCGCACCTAGGCATTTTGCGACTGTTGGGGGCGCCAGTACTCGATCAGGCGGCATAGTAAGCTGCACACTTGGACCCGCAAAGAGGTCGACGAGTTTAACGATGCCAATTTCTCAGCATCATACGCTACGGGCCGCTCCATATTGCCGCTGTGACTGTTTGGAGCTCGTGTGGCTTGCGCACGACGGTAAGCGGGGGATTCAGTCCCGGAAGCCTAAAAGGCAGACGCAGATGGCGTTAACACGACCAGCGCACGAATTCAGATGTAAACTCACCTCCGATCGGCAACTTAGGACTCCCTGTGATGAATTGCAGGAAATCTCGTCGAGTTGATTGATCATAGGACGTCATGACGAAGACCGGGTCACGGAACGAGCGACTGTCAGTGTTGAGTCCATGATCAGCTTTCACAGCATCCGAGAGGGCTTGCACATTGTTAAACAAACATAGTGGCAAAGCGAGATGTAACGGAACTCACTTTCAAAGCTCCAGTCTTCATCGGGGTTGCCAAAGATAGTGAGCATTTCGTCGGTAGAGAACGTTTGTAAGTCCCAGATGGGAAACACGCGAGAAAAACCTTCTCGGAAAGCAGTCACGGGGATACGGACGCCTTCCGCAAGCATAACGTCAACGCGGTCAATGTATCGATGAAGATTTCGATGATCGACGGGAATATCGGCACCACCCGGCTGATTGGCGATGTTCTCTGGCGGTCGAAGGCTATAATAAGGCTCTGCAGCCGCATCATCCATAACATAGGGATGCTTTTTTTACTTAGTGTCAAACGCAGCGAGGCACGCAAGACGTCTTCTTCAATGGGAAGGCTACGTTTCGAGGAGTTCACGTCGCACGGCATCTGGCGAAGGGTCTGGCGTGTCTGGGGAAGGCCGCGTAGGTAGGCCGCGTGAGGAGAACCAATGTATCGCACTTCTGTCTGGACGCGTAAGAAATAGCGAAAAGCCCATTATCGGCAAGATAATTGTGTTAAGTGCTCAGCCGAAGCTCACAGTCCGATGAGGCCCTCGTGGTATCACCCAGGCGAGTCTCGCAATATGCAATCAGTCGGGTCCTGACGTAATTGACGAGACACGGAGATTTGCTCGGTGAGCTGCGCTCGCAAATCACACGAATGAGAGTGGAGTGATGCTTCGGTCGTAAGGTCACAGAGGCGCCAATGCTGGCCTGTAGCTTGTTCTGATGGGTGCTAGACTGCTTTTCCGACTCTTTCAACCATAGCTGCAGGTTCAACTATGTGATCTTGTCGCCTGGGCCATTGGTAACGTTGGACTGAATAACCCAGCTGAAACGAGCAAGCAAGAGATTGAAAGACTTTTGCGTGCTCGTGAGGACAAGAACTTTGCCAAGCTCCTCAAAGTCAGAGCCCTGGGCCCTGAACATCTTGAGAACCGGTGTATAGAAATTGTTCAAGCTGTTGCCATAGACCTCTCGTAATAAGTCGAAGCCAGCATAGAGTATGGCGGCAAAGCATTCCCTGTTCCCAATGACGACCGCTGTAGCGCCATCAACACATTAAAGCGATCTGTGTCCAGAGCCTCCCCCAGGTCGTCGATTTTTCATACACTCATGTGAGGAGTCATGTGATGTGTGAAGCGGTGAATTTGTTACCACCATGTTCCCTGCAACTGTGTACACCACAACTATGGAACTTAACAGGTACTCACTGCATGCATTTGTGACCTTGGTGGCTGAATGACCTCTGACCTTTGCATCCCTGTAGTGGAGAGCCTGAGGTTTTTGGCACAACAACATTTTACCTCCCATATGGCACCTGGCACAGCATAGTGATCAGAATACCAGAACATATTCAGAACTATCGACGGGTGCCTGAGGCTGTGTACACCCATCTCGCGTGTTTCCAGGCCCAGCACATGTATGGAAGTACACAGATTCAAGCTTTTCTGCGAGCAGCAGAAGTCACAGTCACACCTCCTGGCCTCTCTGAGGGTGGACAGACATTCAAGTGCATCTGGTCTATTCCAAGGGCATTCATTCCATCTTCTGTTATTGTGGAGGTATGGCTTTGTGATGCTGAATGTCATGGTGATTGCATTGTTTTGGATTTGGTGGAACTGCATGACTGAGTTTTGTTTGCATTCCTAGCATGAATCATGGGTTGTATGGGTTGTGTGGCTTAAATTGGGCCTGTCTTTGCACTGTAAATATCCTGAATATCTCGTCAAATATTGTGTTTTGGGTATTTTGGATAATTAATTGTTGGCCTTGATTGTGTTTTTATTATTATACACTGTTGAGAATTGAGAGTATTTTAGGGTTGTGTTTCCATGATATATTCAGAAGAAGCCATTATTGGATATCTGGGTGGTGATTTGAATACTTTGATTATGGTATGGGTATTCTACTCTTTGTGAACATAAGGCATTTTCTGAGTTTGGAAATTTGGGTTATGCATTGGACACACATGATCTATTTTAAAAAAATAATTAGAGTGTATCAGGGAAGAGTTTGATTGATATACCCAGAGTCAATGTCAGGTGCTCTAAAAAAGAATATTTATTGATAAATTCAGAGTATTCAAAAGTGATGTTTACACAATGAAAACTGGTTGTTTATAAGGACTATCTGATGAGTATTCGATGAGTAAAGCGGCATTTAATATGCGTACTGTCATGCTGTGTATGGAACTTCCAAGTACTACGAAGGCCAAACGTTTGAGGAAGTTTTATACCACGAATGGCCCGCGCAAACCGTAGCACTGAACGTCGAAAGGCGGCTACTCGAATGAATCACAACTGCTTACAGAGCCATAAGCAGTTTCGTGCCTAACGCAGACAAAGTGTCTATGGATCTCCTGACTTTTGCCTCGCGAAGGCCGAGTACCTTCCAGGGTAAGGACCCGATCATAATCTCTCCCACACAGGAAGACTCTCTCTGGACCAGCAAATTAGCAGACCAAGTCCTAGCTGCACTCAACCTATCTGTCACCGAGATCAGGGTCGGACCGCCTACTATCGTTGCATCTACGCGACGACTATGCACTACACTACCGACAAGTCCTCCAAGCTCTAAGCACGATGCCAGCAGCAGAACCATCTCTCCCTCCCTTGCTGTCCGATCTACGTGCGACCTTAACGATGGCAGCTATCAATGCAGCGACCACAAGAACCACTCGAAGAATTGCGACAATCTTCCTACGACCAAAGCGTCCACGCAGCCACACGGCGTTGATTGATTGCTGAGTCCACAATCCTCCAGTTTCCCCAGTCCGAAAGGTGCACAGCTAGCGGCCACGTCTCGACTGGAGCGAAGATCTTCCGATCACGCAGCTATCCCCCCTTCCAGCAGCTTCAAGACTTACATCAATGCGGACGCATG
>Ga0182024_10009786_pt1 | contig 19726 bp, 19 predicted proteins | sample P32metaG_FD_120480 | JGI IMG/M metagenome (GOLD analysis project Ga0182024, IMG submission 120480) | Permafrost microbial communities from Stordalen Mire, Sweden - P3-2 metaG (Illumina Assembly) | ecosystem: Environmental > Terrestrial > Soil > Wetlands > Permafrost | place: Sweden: Stordalen... | reverse complement strand
CGACAAGCTGCTCGCCTTCCTCGAAGGCCTCTGATTATCCAGACCGCCCAGCGCCGTCGCGACCGAGCAGCGGGCGCTCCCGACGCCCCAGTCGGCATAACCCCGAAGTCCACATAATGGATCGACCGCGAAAAGCTGCCCGCGATGCACATGGGCCGCCGCGTCAGGATCAGGCGGCAGGACCTCGACGCGATCGTCGAGGCCGGTTCGAACGGGACCACCCAGGTGGCGGAGCCGAAGGGCCCGACGGCCAGCGACTTCTGGGGTGGCGAGCTGGTCGGCGAGGCCGTCCCGCCGTCCTGAAAGCCCGCTTCCCCCAATGTGAGAATCGTCGAGATCCTGATCCAATTACAGCGGGCTGATCTCGTCTGCCGTTATTTCGGCTAAGTCGCATCTTCCCGCATTTTCAGCCTCTGCGACCCGAGAAGCCGAGAGCGCCGTTCCCCAGTGTCTACGGGCTATTGGCACACCGTGGCCCTTCCTGCGTAGACGCTTCACACGCCGGAGTCGCGGAGCCCACGGGTGGTGGAAACGACAAACCCGAAGGATCTGGAAGCGACGTTTAGCACGTGTGCGTGTGTGCCAGACGGGCGCAGACACCTCGGCCGTCACGCCCGTACCGGTACACCACCTCAACGGACTTGACTAAATCAACCGTCTCGCGATCATCGCCGGGGTAACGAAAGAAGTGACTGCGCCTCCTCCACGCCCGCTACGTTGCGGTCGAGCGCCCGGGCGACTTCGGCCAAGCTGCTGACCAGCTGGGCGTTGTCTCGCGCTTGAACGCCCTTGTGCAACATGAGCGTGTCCTCCAGGCCGGTCCGGGCGTTCGCGGCCATCGCTAGCCCGATTGCGGTGAGTGTGCGGTTGGCGCGACCGATTCCGATGACCTGCCAGACCGCCCGCTCTGGCAGTTCTCTAACGATCGAGACCAGCGCCTGGGGGGTTGCAGGCATACCACCGCGGACTCCGGCGACGATTGAGAACTGCAACGGCTCGGCGAGCAGTCCCTCCTGGTGCAGCGCGAGGGCAACCTCTAGATGACCGGTGTCGTAGATCTCGATCTCCGGCTTGACGTCGAGCTCGCGCATCCGTTCGGCCATCCTGCGGACGACGTCGGGCGGGTTGAGGAACGTACCGTTTGCAAAAGTCATCGAGCACACGTTCAGCGACGCCATTCGGGGACGGGCCTCGATGATCTGCATTCGGTCCTCCGGCGTCACACTGAGCCCGACTCCGGTGGATAGCTGGATCAACGCCGGGCAGCGTTCCTCGATCAGCGCGACCGTCCGACGCGCGACCTCTACATCGGCGGTCGGTGCTCCGTTTTCGTCACGGAGATGGATATGGGCAATCGCCGCGCCCGCCTCGTAGGCCTCGGCGGCTGCTTGGGCGATTTGCTCTGGGGTCACCGGCAGGCCAGGATGGTCGCGGACAGTTGCTACGGGACCGGTCAACGCGGCGGTGAGGATGGCTGGGTTCATACCGTACCCCCTATCAATGACGTGGTGGTCGTCCCGCCGGCCAGATACGCCTCGTGCAGGAGCCCCGGGTCCGCGAGTAGGGTGGCGGGGTCCATCGGCTCGGAGATCCGGCCGTGGCTGAGGACGTACGCCCGCGCGGCGAGGCTCAGCGCGAGTGACGTGAACTGCTCGATGAGCAGGATCCCGACGCCGTCTTGAGCGATGGCGGTCAGCGCCGATGCGAGTCGTCGCACGATGACGGGCGCGAGCCCGAGCGAAAGCTCGTCGACGACTAGATATCTCGGGCGGGCAACCAGCGCCTGCGCCAACGCGAGCATTTGTTGCTCACCACCAGACAGCAGCCCGGCGTCGCGCGGCAGCAAGACCGAGAGCTCTGGAAAATGTGTGACGGCTGCGGTGATCGAGCTTTGGCGTTCCGAGCGATGGAGCGGAGCGCTAGCAACGCGCAGATTGTCCGCTACCGACAGCTGCGTAAGGATGCGGTGGCCTTCAAGGACGACTGCCACGCCGGCTCGGCGGACGGCGGTGGGGTCTCCGAGCTGAACTATGTCTCCGTCGACGGTCAGCTGACCGCGCGCGGGCACAACGCCAGCTAGGGCCTGCACTAGTGAGCTCTTGCCAGCCCCATTGGGACCCAACAGAGCGGTGATTGCCCCGGCCTGGACTGTGACGGTTACACCGGAGAGTGCGGCCCGGCCTTCATAGCTAACGCGGACCTCCGAGAGAACCAGCTCGTGCGTCATTCCACATCCTCGGCGCCGAGATATGCACGACGGACTGCGGAGTCCGCAAGCACCTGGTCGGTTGGGCCGTGAGCGATGACCTTGCCGAAGTCGAGGACCGACACGGAAGAGCATGTGGCTCGCACGAGATCCATGTCGTGGTCGATCAGGATGACCAGCGCCTCGGTCCGGGTCTCGATGTCCTGAATGATCTGGACGAGCTGTGTGGTCTCGACATCGCTGAGGCCGGCACCGGGTTCATCGAGCAGTACTAGGCGCGGGGTGCCAACAATCGCGCGAGCGATTTCGAGCAGTCGGCGCTGGACGGTCGTCAGCAGCGCGGCGCGATCAGTAGCGCGCTCTGCGAGCCCAACGAGCTCGAGCGCCTCGGCGATGCTCACACTAAGACGATCCATGGACGCGGTGTGCTCTCGAGCGACTGCTACGTTTTCGGCTACGGTGAGGTCACCGACTATCTGTTCGCTTTGAAAGGTGCGGCGCAAGCCCCAGCGTGCCCGGCGGTCGGGCGCCATCCTAAGCAGATCGGTGCCGTCACATCGGACGGCACCGGCGGCCGGAGACACAAACCCGCTGAGGACGTTGAGCAACGTCGTCTTCCCGGCACCGTTGGGTCCGACGAGGCCGCAGATACGCTGCTCGAAGTGCAGGGTGACATTGGCCAGTGGCGTTACACCACCGAAGCGAACGGTCACGTCGGAGACATCAAGCATCGGCGATCGGTTCGCGTTCAGGAGGTCTGGCGACACGCGTTTGGAGTCGACGCAGCAGACGCGCCAAGTCGTGCAAGCCCCCGGCGGCACCGCGCGGCGCCGTCAGCAGGCTGGCCAGCAACCCTAAGCCGAACACCACGAGGGCGACGTTGCCGTTGATACCCCACGTCGCGAGGAGCGCCGGGATGACTTGGGCCGCGCAGCCTCCGATCACGAAGCCGGGGATCGAGTACGCCCCTCCGAGGAGAGCCACCGCGAAGACGGTCACGGAGTCTGCAGGTGCGAAGGAGCTCGCGCTGGTCGTGCCAACCTGCGCGACGAACAGTGCCCCACCCACCCCCGTGATGAAACAGCTGAGGGCCACGGCCCATAGCGTGTAGCGGGCCACACTGACGCCAACGGACTGCGCACACGGCGTGCCTTGTCTGATCAGGGCCCATGCCCTACCCGGACGTCCGCGTACGTGTGCCCACAATAGCAGCCCCATCGCAAACACCGCTGCGAGGGCGTAACGAAAGTACCCGGCTTCGGAGCTGGCGATGTGCGGACGCGGCATCTGCCGCGGCGCCACCAGCGCCGAACGCAATCCAAAGAAGCCAGGCCCGCCGTTCGGAAACCCCTTGACGGTGAAGAAAACCTCGGCGGCTCCAGCGGCCATGAGCGTCAGCAGGGCGAAGTGAAGCTTGCTCAGTCGAAGCGCCGGCAGGCTGACAATGACCCCGACTGCGGCCGCTGCTGCACCTGCGCCCACAACGACAAACGGGAACGGCAGGCTGGTGGCGAAGCTTAGACGCAGCGCCACCCAAGAACCGACGCCAAGGACCCCGATCTGAAACAGCGCGAGGATCCCGAGCCGGCCGTAGAGGAGACCGCAGCCCGCGACGGGTAGTACGAAGATCACAGCCGAGATCGCCGTGCTCAGCCAAAAGGCGTTGGCGAGCGCCGGCAAAGCGAATGCTGCGACAAGCGTAGCCGCCGCCGCTAGACAGAGCTGCTGAGCGCGGCTCATGCGCTACGGACCCGAGTCCCTCGAGCAAGGTCGAGGACCAACAAGACAACTGCCGCCACCACGAACGGTGTCGCATCGCTGTACGGCGAGATCGCCGGGAAGGCAACCGCCACAGACTGCAACAACCCGATGATGATGCCGCCACCGAACACTATCCACAGGGAGCGAAACCGCCCGACCACCGCAGCGGCGAGCGATGAGATCACCAGAAAGGTGAGCAAGTCCGCTTGGAGGCTCAGCAGGTTCGCGAACAGGATTCCCGTCGCGCCTGAGAGCACGCCGACAATGGTCCAGGTCAGCACCTCGATACGCCTAACCCGCACTCCGAGCACGGCGGTGAGTTCGCGATCGTCTGCGATGGCCCGCATGGTCGTGCCGGTCAGCGTGCGTCGCAGAAAAATAGTCGCAACGACTGCCACCCCAAGCGCGATCGCCACCGCTAGGACCTGGGTGAGATTTACGACGGTGGTCCCAACCGAGAAACTGACATTACTGGTGGAGAGGTTGAGCGTCCGCACGGTACCATCTCCCCATATCAGCGTGCACATACCCAGGACAGTGAGAGCCGCTCCCAATGAGCCAGCCACCGCGATCTCCTGGCCGCGGAGCGCCAGACGAGGCGAGATCACGGCCCCGTACGTGACTGAGATGGCGGCTGCCGCAGCCACGCCGACAAGCACGCCGGTGACCTCGCCGCCCCCGCTCTCCATGATCTGCCACGCGAGCAGCGCGGCGACCGCCCCAAACGCGCCATAGGCAAAGTTGACGACAGCGGTTGTGCGGTATAGCACGACCAAACCGACACCGGAGAGGGCGTACACACCCCCGAACGCCAGGCCACTGACGATGAAGGGCCAGAGATCAGGCATGGTCGCCCTCGCCGGTTCGAATGGTCGGTCGTGGCCTCTAGGCGGCCGGATCGTCGATGTGTGCGCAGCCGCCGTCGTTCTTCCAACTGCTGCCCGCGACTGTCACGAGACGGGTGTCGACGTTACTCACCCGGAATGGCAGCTTGCCCCATGAGAACTGGGTGCAGAGCATGTCGGTCCTGTAGTCCTTGATGTGCTCCAGCGCGTTACGCACGCTCGCACGGGTGATCGGTCCCTTGATCTTCGCGATCGTGTCGCTGAACATCTGTGCCGCGATGAACATCCCTTCTGAGTCCTCGTCAAGCGGGGTGTGCGGGGCGTAGCGCTTAACGACCGCCTTCCACAGGGCGACGCCGGCCGTGTGGGCGCTTTCGGGGGCGTACTGGTGCTGCACCACGAGCTTGCCGTTGTCCCAGTATGAGCCGAGCTCTGCTGGAACCTCGGGCGAGTACAGCTGGTTGCCCGAAGCGAACTTCTCAGTCAGATGCTGCGCAGTGGCCGCGGCAAAGATCGTGAGCTCGTCCGACTTGATCCCTACGACGCCGACGCCGTTCGCACCCGAAGCCTGCGCGGCAAGAACTAGCGAGGTCGCGTCCGTGATCCCCGGGGTGTAGAACTCCGTGCCCACGATTGAGGCACCCATCGCCTTTGCTGTTGCCTCCGACGACGCTTGGAGAGCGGTGCCGAGACCCGGGATGTTAGGCAGTATCAGATAGATGCGCTTTGCGTTTTCCTTGATCAACGCCTGGGCGATCGCCGAGCCAGCCAGCGGTGCACCCTCGCTGACCGATGCGATGTTCTTTGAGGTGAAGCACGACGACGAGCCCCCAACCCCTTCGATCTCGTAGAGCCCGGCCTTGGCGTAGATGGGGCCGGCAACTGGGCACTCGAGGTATGAGCCTCCAACGATGCCGACAACACGATCTCCGACAAGCGTTTCGGCTCCACTGGCGGCAAGACTCGCGCTGAGCCCGTCGTCCTTGGTGATGTACTTGATTGGGCGCCCCTGGATGCCGCCATCCGCATTCAGGCATGCGAAATACGCCCTTGCAGTTGCGACGCCTTCGGCGACGCTTGCGCCCCCGCTGGATGTCGTCTCGCCGCCCACCAAAATCGGCTTTCCACGGGCTCGCTTCCCCGACCCTTTTCCGCACTTCAGCGCGGCAGACGCAGAACTCGCTCTCGGCGTCGACGCCGAGGTTGTAGCCGCCAGAGCACCAGTAAGCACAACGGCGGCCAGAACCCCAACGGCAGGCCATCGACGCCAGACAGCGGCGCGTGATGAGCGCATCTTCATATCATTCTCCTCCTAGCTAGATTGCCGCCATCGCCGACCGCGCCGGGCTGGCGGCTAAGACATTGGGTCCTCGCCTTTTATCGGGACCCAACAGTGCTGTGTGGCTTGTTCCTTAGTCGTTGTGTCCATTCTTGCCCCGAATGCCGCTCCCCTCGCTGGACGCTTTTGCGATGCTCTGACCGCCGCCCGACGTCGCGCTGCTTCCACACGCGGCAAGTCCTACCGTCACGGTGCTCGTCGCCAACAAAGCTGCAAGTTGCCGCCACGGACGCGATAAGCGTCCGGTCGGCCCACGCTGGCCCTCGAGATCGAGATATGTCTCTCCTCAGTCACTTCGACGGCGACGCAGCCTCTGAACACGCTTACCGAAACTGGCGGCAATCCGACGAAGATATATGAACTATGCTCTGCCGTCAAGAGTCGATTAGGTGTTGCTGCTGTCGTGTCATCAATGTGTCGCCTATCCTGGAGGTCAGTTGTGCGCATCATCGATCTGTCCGCCCCGATTGACCCCAGCCCCCCAGGGACGCCGGATTTCCAGCGCAACGACGTCATGTATCTCGACCATGCGGGGGGTGCAGCCGAGATCGAGCAGATCTACGGCGTGCCCCCGCGCCTACTTCGCGACGGAGAGGGGTGGGCACGCGAAACGCTGACTGTCGGCACACACAACGCCACACACGTCGACGCCCCGTATCACTACAACTCACTGATCCAAGGACGTCCCGCCGAGACCATCGATGAAATGCCACTGGAGCGATTCTTCGGTCCCGGGGTCGTGATCGACGTGACCGGCAGAGCGGATGGCGACGAACTGCAAATTCGAGACTTCGTGGCCGGAATCGAGCGTGCCGGCCATCAGCTGACGCCCGGCGACATCGTTCTCGTGCGCAGCAACTGCGATGCGTTCTACGGCGCCCCGGAGTACATCGATCGAGGGCCTGGCGTGACCGCGGACGCCACGCGGTGGCTCTACGATCACGGCGTCCGCACGATGGGCATCGACGCCTGGGGATGGGATCGCCCGCTCAAGCTGCAAGCTGCCGATGCTCTGAAGCGCAACACGACCGGCATCTTCTGGCAGGCGCACCAACTCGATCTGCCGTACTCGCAGATCGAGCGGCTCGTCAACCTAGCCTCGCTGCCGCCGACGGGGTTTCACGTCGCGTGCTTTCCGTTGCGGATCACACGTGCTAGTGCTGCACCGGCGCGTGTCGTGGCGTTCCTCGGTCTGTCGATCGAGGGTGTCTCCTAGAATTCGCGCATCTTGAGAAATGACGGTCACATTGACGCTATCTGACGACCAGCCACACGAGCGGGCGGGTCAGAACGTTGCGCAGATCTACGAGCGTCTGCGCGAGGCGATCATCACCGGCGAGCTCGCGCCGGGAGAGATCAAGACCCAGGTCGCGATCAGCGACGAGGTCGGCGTGGGCCGCACCCCCGTCAGGGAGGCGCTCAGACTGCTGCAGAGCGAGGGGCTCGTGACCGGGGAGCCCAACCGCCGTGTGCGGATCGCGCCGCTCACAGGCAGCGATGTCGAGGAGCTTTATGTCCTGCGGATCCCGATGGAGATCAACGCGGCCCGGCTCACCGTTCCCAATCTCAGCTTCTCCGACATCGCCGAACTCGAGGGCTACATGGCCCAGATGGCGCACTACGGGAACGGACGCGACTGGATCGGCCTGCGGGTACCTCATCGCGGCTTTCACGCCAAACTCGTCGGGAGGGCGGGTCCGCGAATCGTGAAGCTCATCGGCACGCTGGCGGATCACGCCGAGCGCTACCGACTGTCCAAGCTCGCCCAGCCGGTCGAGCCGACCATCGAACAGTGGGCGGTGCGCAAGGACGAACACCGCGAGATCGCCGATGCCGCCGCCGAGCACGATGCCGAGCTGACGGCGGAGCTGCTCGCCCACCATTACGCCAAGACCGCCGCTTACGTGCTCTCCAACATCGCGCCCTCTCAGACTCCCACCCGGCTCCGTACAGTGCTGGAGCACACGATGCCGTCCGCGGTCGCCTCCCTAGACGGGCCGCTGCGTCCCGCCTGATCGCATACTTAAGGCCAGCGGCTCACGCGAGGTCAGCCAGTCTGCGACTCCCACGCATCGTAGAGGCTGGTACCCGAGCGGATTGCGGCAAGTATCCGCTCATCACGCGCAACGAGCGCCTCCCCGCGGACCAGCACCTCGCTGACGCGGTCCGAGGCGACCGCGATCACACCGTCGTCGTCAACGACGATCCAGTCGCCAGGCGACACGATCGTCTCCCCAATAGCGACGGGAACCTGAGCGCGACCAACGCCCTGACCGTGATCGGCACCAGGCGTGACGCCGCGAGCGATCACGCCGAGGCCAAGCTCACGTAGACGCACGCGGTCACGGACATAGCCGTCGACCACCACCCCAGCAGCCCCCACGCGGACAAGCTCGGACGCGAGTAAATCGCCCAGACACGCCCGTGTCCCGAGCCCCACCACGCAAAGCACATCACCGCGTTGAAGCGCATTCACCGCCGCGGCGATTGCCCTGACGGATCCGCCCGCGCATTGCGCAGTGACCGCCCGCCCACACACGACCCGGTTACCGGAGATGCGCGTCAGGTCACTACCGACCACTCCGCGGCCATCCAGCGCATCGCAGAGTGTCGCCGTTCCGAGAGCGATGAGGCGCGCGGAAACGTCGATCAGTTGACGCTCTCTAGTGCCCAGGGGTTGATCGCAGCCGAGTCGCCCGGGCGTGGCGGGAAGCCCTCCATCATCAGGTCCGGCATTGGATTGTTACGGTACATGTCGTTGCTGCCCTGGCTGGGCTTCCAGCACACCGGCTCCCAGTCGGCAAGATAGTTGCGATAGCCACCGGAGAACACCTCAATCCGTACTCCACCGGGCTCTCGAAAGTAGAGGAAGGTGTTCTCCCCCATGCCGTGTCGGCTCGGGCCGTACTCAATCGAGACGCCAGCCTCCATCAGGGTTTCCGCGGCACGATGGACATCCATCGGATCATCGAGCCAGAACGCGACGTGGTGGACGCGATCCTGAAGATCCGGCCCGTCGAGAACGATGCCGAAGTCGTGGACCTTCTCGTTCGTTGACACCAGGGCGAACACCGCCAGATCGCTTTCCTCAGCCTCCGTCCACTCCATGAAACGAAACCCAAGGACATCGCGCTTCCAGCGCGCGAGCCCGAGAACGTCCGGACTCATCACCGTAATGTGATCAAGCTGCCGGGCAGCCACGCCTCGGGTGGACTTGGCCTGTGGCCGATTGGGGAAGGTGGAGCGCAGGCCCTCAGGCGCCTCCCAACGGTCCGCCTCCCAATAGATCTCCTCGACGTGTCCGGCCGGACTCCGGAAGCGGTAGGCGGGTCCGTGGCCGGGGGTCGCCTCGACCCAGCCCTCGCCTAAGCCGGTCTGCTCGAGCCGCTTGGCGGCGAGCTCGAGATCATCGGCACTGTCCGCGCGCCAGCCGATGTGGCCAACTGCCGGCTCGTCGCCTGCCGTGAGCACGATGCTGTGATGCAGCCACTCACCCCACCCCCGCAGATAGATCGAGGTGCCGTCGCGTTCGGATTCTTCGAGACCAAGGACGTCGACCATGAAGCGAGCCGACTCATTCAAGCGCGGCGTGATGATCTCGACGTGACCGAGTTGGGACAGAAATCGGTGAGACATATATCGGCGCTCTTCCTTTGTTGGTGAACCGCTGGGTCGATGAGATCTAGCGCTAAGGCGTTGCGACAGGCGCCGGTGCGTACTTCCGCTGAAGCTCAGACCAGCGGCGGCCGCACTCTTCCGCGGTGGCGCGCCGTTCGGGTGGGAGGAACTGGTATGGAGGTAGCGGCGGCCCGGCCTTGATGTAACCGGCAGCGGCGAACCGCGCCTTCAGCGTCGGGATCTTGTAGACGTGCCAAGCTTCGAACCCCGTCTCAGGGATGAGACCTTCCATCGCCCAGCGGATGTCCTCGCGGATCGCGTGGGCGTCGGCCCACCGCGCCGTCTCCAGCGCGGCGGCCAGAGCGATGACCGGCGCGGGACCCGCGCTCACCGAGCTCGACCAGCAGGCCGGCACCTCGAACTGCCGGTAGGCGAATTCCCAATCACCCTCGTGGACGAGCAGGTGGACGTGTCTCGCAGCGCGGATGTTGTCCTCGTAGGTGTTCTGGGCGAGCGTCCCGAGCAGCATCCGCGTCCGGTACTTCGCCGCAACGACCTGCGGGAGCTTACTCAGCTGCGCGTACACGCTTGAGGTCAGTGGCCGCTTGAACGCCTCGGCGTCGTCATAGAGGAAGATGGCCAACTCAGGCACCGCCTCGGCGACGTCTGTGTAGAACTGGACAATGCTTTCATCGCCGAGCGCCGACATCATCGGCCGGCCAAGCAGCAGTCCGTCTGCGCCGATTTCACGGAAGCGACGCGCGCGCGTGATCGAATCGCGCGTATTGAGCGTGGTGGCTCCCGCAAACACCGGAACCCGTCCGGCGGCGGCGGTGACGACCGCCTCGGTGAAATCCTGGAGCTCCTGCCAGGTCAGCGAGGGCAGCTCGCCAAACGTACCGTTGAGGCACAGTCCGGAGACGCCATCCCGGACGAGGGCATCGGCGGCGCGCGCCGCCTCGTCGAGGTTGATCACGTTCTCGGAGGCGGCGGTGATCTCCTGCTCAAGAACTGGCGTGATCATGAAGCCGATCACGCCTCGGATGTCGTCATGACTGACGCTGGGCACCATGAATTATCGGACCTCTCTGTGCTGTTGGCTGGTCAAATGTGGTTAGGACTCGGCGTGTTCGAGCATTAGATCGAGGGCCGGCCATCGCGCGGGCGTTCCGTTCCCGCTCGGCATCCGGAAGCTCTTACTGCGGCCAAACTCGGAGAGAGTCTCACGCGCGTGCTCGCGCCCATAGCCACTGTGCTTGGTCCCTCCGAATGCCGTCCCGAGGAAACCGCGGTGATAGTTGTTGACGAACACCATGCCCGCGTCGAGCCGGCGGCCGACGGCGAACGCGCGGCTCGTGTCGCGGGTGTAGATGCCTGCCACGAGGCCGAAGTCGGTGTCGTTGGCGATCTGGATCGCCTCCGCATCGTTGTCAAACGGGATGACGACGGTCACCGGCCCGAAGATTTCCTCCCGAGCGATCCGCATCGCGGGATCCACACCGCCGAAGACCGTCGGAGAAACCCAATATCCGCCGGCGAACCGCTCGTCGGATGGGATCAGTGCCTGGGCGATGATCTCCGCGCCCTCGATCAGCCCTAGCTCGATGTAGTCAATGACGCGCTGCTGGTGGGCCGCAGTGACCAGCGGTCCGACGGCCGTCCGCGGCGACGCCGGATCGCCCACCACCAGCCGGGGAACTAGCCGAGCCAACCCGTCGACGATCTCGTCGTGCACCGACCGGTGCACCAGGATCCGCGACGCCGCCGTGCAGGCCTCGCCCTGGTTGTAGAAAGCGCCGTCGAGGATGCCCTCCAACGCTGCCTCCAGGTCCGCGTCCTCGAACACGATCAACGGGTTCTTGCCACCCAGCTCCATCAAGGCCGGGGTCAGGTTATCGGCGAGTGTCTTGAGAACGGCGGTGCCAGTGGCCGGCGACCCCGTGAAGGACATCTTCCCTACAAGCGGATGGGAGGCGAGCGCATGACCGGTGCTGGCCCCGAGCCCAGGCACAACATGGATGACGTCGTCGGGCAGTGCGTCAGCGAGAACCTCGACGCAACGCATGATCGAAAGAGGGCCTTGCTCAGGCGGCTTAAGCACCACGGTGTTACCAACCGCCAGCGCAGGCGCCGCCTTGGCGCCCGTGTGCAGCGGCGGCCAGTTGAACGGGATGATTCCACCAATCACTCCGTAAGGCTCAAGCGTCGTCATCGCCCACAACGCGCCGGCATCGTGGACATCGCCAGGCAACGCGTCAGCGAGGCCTCCAAAAAATTCTAGCGACGAGCTGAGGAACTCAACGTCCATCGCCGCCTGGGCGACAGGCTTGCCCATCTCGCGCGACTCGAGCTCGGCGATCTCCCGGGCGACCACGCGGACCGCAGCGCCCGCTGAGCGCAGCAGACGACCGCGTTCGCGCGGGGAACGCCAGCGCCAGTCGCCGTGACAAGCAGCGTGCGCGGCGCGCACAGCCGCGTCTACCTCGGCAGCCCCCGCACCCTGGACATGAGCAAGCTCAGCTCCGGTTGCGGGCTCACGGACGACGAAGCGGTCGGTGGGATCATTGGAGGACCAGCGACTGTGGACCAGTTGGACCGTCTCTTCGTGTGCAGCGTTCGTCATGTTGCAAATGTATATTCTAGGACAGGTGGTGTCAATTCTACGATTGTCGCCATTTGATTAAAGCGGCTGCATGACGACACAATGCGACGCGGAGAGAGATCATCGGTCTGCGACGCTGGCCGGAAACGAATGGACTAGGGAGAGGAATAGGCGATGGCAGAAGTCAACCGAGCGCTTGTCGTCGGTGCTGGTATCTGCGGGCTCGGCGCAGGACTGGCACTGGCACGGAACGGAGTGCAGACCACCGTCGTGGAGATCAAACCCGACCGCAACGTTCTCGGCGTCGGCATCAACCAGCCGGGCAACAGCCTGCGGGCGATGCGCAAGCTGGGCATCTTTGATGAGGTCCGCGAGAGCGGGTTTGAGATCAACCGTCTCGACTTCAACGACTCCGACGGAAACCTGATCGTCAGTAGCCCGTACAACCTCGCCGCCGGCGGCACACCGCACGCCATCGGCATCACCCGCCCAGAACTGCACCGGATCCTGCTGGGGCACTCTGACCAGGAGGGCGTCGAGCTCCGCTACGGCACGACGGTCGACCGGTTCACCGAGATCAACGGCAGCGCGCACGTCGTGCTCTCCGACGGGAGCGAGGAGATCTACGACCTCATGGTCGGGGCCGACGGCGTCAACTCCGCAGTGCGCGAGCTCATCTTCGGCGAGCGCGTCCGGCCCCGGTTCACCGGAGCTGGCGCCTGGCGCTTGACTGTTCCGCGGCCCGAATGGGTCGATTCGATCGGCCTCTTCCAAGCGATCGGCTCGAAGGCAGGCTACATCCCGCTCTCTGACGATGAGATGTACATCCTGCTCGTCCGGCCCGAGCCGTGGCCGGCGCGCTTCGATCTTGACCATCTCCCGGCGATGTTTCGCAAGCGGCTCGAGCCGTTCGCCGGAGTGATCGGCGACATCCGAGATCGAGTTACCGACGGGGACAACGTCCTCTATGGGCCAATCCACGAGGTCAGACTCGCACCGCCATGGGGTCGTGGCCCGGTTGTGCTCTGCGGTGACGCCGTGCATGCATGCACTCCACATATGACGCAGGGCGCCGGGATGGCGTTTGAGGATGCGGTTGTGCTCGCCGAGGAGGTCGCCCACGACCGGCCCGTCTCCGACTCGCTGATCGCCTTCGCCAATCGGCGCTACCCGCGGGTCAAGCTCGTCCAAGATGCGTCACGCGGGATCCTCGACGTCGAGTCATCGATCACCCGCGAGAATCGCGACACGAGCTTCGAGTACATGCGCGCCAACCTGCCGAGGCAGTCGGCCGAGGTCGACGCCGTCCTCATCCAAGCGCCCTGACCGACGCGGACGCCATGCGGATCGACGCTCACGCTCACATCGTCGGCCCCGCCTATCGGGCCGAGCTCGTCCAGGCGGCAACGTTCCAGCCGGCACCGGCAACCTTGGCTGGGCTGCTGGCGATGATGGACCGGTTCGCGATCGACGCCTCGATCGTCTCCGTGGGTCCCCCCGGGGCAACGATTGGTGACCGGCGTACCGCGCGGCGTGTCGCCCGTACTGTCAACGAGGAGCTCGCCGGGGTCGTCGAAGCGGCGCCCGGACGCCTGGCGGCGCTAGGCTCGCTGCCGCTTGGCGACATCGATGACGCGCTCGCGGAGCTCGCCTTCGCCCTCGACGAACTCAGCCTCGACGGGGTCATGCTGCTCTCCAACGAGGCCGACACCTATGTCGGCGACCCGAGCCGCGAGGCGTTGCTCGCCGAGCTCGATCGCCGCGGCGCATACGTGCTCGTGCACCCGACAGTACCGGCTTACCGCCCGCCCCTCGCACACCCGCCCTGGCTGTACGAGTTCCCGTTCGAGACGACCCGCGTCATCACCAATCTGATCTACGGCGGAGCCTTCGAGCGCCATCGAAGTATTCGCTGGCAGTTCCCGCACCTCGGCGGCACTGCACCATTCCTCGCCGGGCGTCTGTCCTCCCTTGCTGAACGGGAACCCGCGCTCGCTACGGAGGCGCCGCGCGGAGCGGACGCGTATCTATGCGGCCCCGCGGTGTCCTACGACACAGGCCTGTCCAACCACGCGGCAGCCATCCGCTCGGCGCTCCAGGTGCTGCTGCCCGCACAGCTCATGTTCGGGACCGACTGGCCCTACGGTGTGCTCCCCGAGGCGGCCGGGGATCCGGCGCCCGAGCTGGTATTTCTCGATGACACAGCGCGCCGGGCGCTCGACTCCGAGCGTGCGCTGGAACTCGTCCCGCGGCTCGGCGCCGCAAAGACCCATGTCGACAGATCACAGGAGGAGAAGACGTCATGTCCATAGCAACCGCCCCTACCTCGGATATCGCGTTGGCAGAACTGCTGGCCGATCCGTTCACCGTGTACGCGACGATGCGTTCGCTAGGACCGATCGTCTGGGTCCCCGCGCTGGGACGCTATTGCGTCACCGACCATGATCAGATCGTCACCATGGAGCGAGACTCTGAGCGCTTCTCCACAGCCGACCTCAGCTCGCCGACAGTCCGTGCGCTGGGTCAGAGCATCATCTCAAAGGACGGGGAGGCCCACCGGCGCGAGCGGGCATCCTGTGAGCCGGCGCTACGTCCGAAGGTGATCCTCGATGACTGGGCGCCCGTGTTCCAGCGCAATACCGATGCGATCATCGACACCTTCGTCGACCGTGGTCGGGCCGATCTTGCCGAGGACTTCGGCTCCCGGCTGGCGTCACGGAATATCACCGACATGCTCGGCTTCGACGAGGTCTCGGACGAGACGATGCTCCGCTGGTCGCGTGCGATCGTTGGCGGCTGCGGCAACTACCTCGACGATCCTGACGTGTGGGCCGCCTGCGATACGGCGCGGAGCGAGATCGACGATGCCGTCGCCTCGTCAGCGGATCGCCTTCGGTCCGAGCCAGACGCCTCGATCATCTCGGCGATGGCAAACGCGGACGGCAACTTGAGCGTCGAGGAGATGGGACGCAACGCGGCGGTCATCATCGGCGGCGGTATCAACGAGCCCAACCACGCGATCACGATTGCCGTGCTGGGCTTGCTGACCAACCCCGAGCAGCGCGCGCAGGTGGAGGCCGACACGAGTGGCGATCAGTGGAAAAGAGTGTTCGAGGAGTCCCTCCGTTGGATCGCTCCGCTCGGAATCACGCTGCGGAAGACCCGTCACGCAGGCGAGTTCGCCGGTGTCCACCTCGACGAGGGGGCCAACCTGCTCGGGATGTTCGCGGCCGCCAACCGCGACCCCGAGCGCCACGAAAACCCCGACGCCTTTAACATCAATCGGGCCGCTCAGCCGCATCTCTCCTTCGGCTCCGGCCCGCACATGTGCATGGGCGTCTGGATGGCCAGGATGTCAATCGGGCAGATCGCACTCCCGACACTGTTCCGCCGGCTCCCAGGGCTCCGACTCGCCGAACCCGTGAAGGTTGTCGGAGATGCTTGGACCGACTGGATGTTCCGCGGCCTTCGTCACCTCGATGTGGGCTGGGAGACGTCATGAACGAGCGAGTTCCAATCAGCTATCTGACGCCTGACGGGGAGCGCCACGCCGTCGAGGCTGTCGCGGGGGACACGGTGATGTCGACGGCACTGGCCAACCACATTCCAGGGATACTGGCCAACTGCGGCGGGGCCGAAATGTGCGCCACCTGCCACGTCTACGTCGAACAGGACTTCGTCAACCAGCTTCCCGAGATGGATGACGAGGAGGACGGGCTCCTTGGATTCACCGCATCCGAGCGGCAGCCGACGAGCCGACTCAGTTGCCAACTCGTCGTCACCCACGAGTTGGCCGGCCTCGAGGTCCGCATCCCCGAAGCCCAGGTCTGAGCTGTCATGACTCCGCAGCGGCGCGTCGTCGTCATCGGCACCGGCCACGCCGGTTTCGGCGTCGCATCCTCGCTGATCCAACTCGGCAAAGCGCGCGTCGTGCTGATAGGTGAGGAGCCCGGCCTCCCCTATCAGCGACCGCCGCTGTCGAAGGGAATCCTGGCCGGGAGCACGACGCGCGAACAGATCGCCTTCCGGCCAGGCCCGTTCTACGAGCACGAGTGCCTGGAGCTCGTCTCCGGAGATCCGGCCGTCGGTATTGACCGCGTCAACACAACAGTGCTACTCGCGTCCGGAGCCGAGGTGCCGTATGACGCGCTCGTACTGGCGACGGGCGCCCGGGCCCGCAGCTTGCCCGTTCCCGGCTGTGATCTTGACGGCGTGATGCTGCTGCGTTCCGCCGACGACGCCAGGGCCCTCGCCGAGCGGCTGCCCGACGTCGCTTCGCTCGTCGTCATCGGCGGCGGCTTCATCGGGCTCGAGGTCGCCGCCGTCGCGCGGCATCGGGGCGTTGCGGTGACGGTCGTCGAGGTGCTCCCGCGCCTGATGTCCCGCGCCGTCAGCACGGAGATCGCGGGCTTCTACGCAGACGCCCACCGGCGGTGGGGTACGCGCCTGTTGTTAGAGGACGGGGTCGAGGCGTTCGAGGGCGAGACGGGGGCCGTGTCCGGTGTCCGCACCGCAGCCGGGCGCCGGCTTGCTGCAGATCTCGTCCTTGTTGGCGTCGGCGTGACGCCTGACTGCACGCTGGCGCAGGAATGTGGACTCGCAGTCGATGACGGCGTGCTCGTCGACGAAAGGCTGACCACAACCGATGAACGAATCTTCGCGATCGGCGATTGCGCGCGCTTCGTGTCGCCCTGGGGTACGGCCAGCACCCTACGGCTCGAGTCGGTGCAAAACGCAACCGATCAGGCCGCCAGCCTCGCACGCCGCCTCAGCGGCCTCGGGGTCGGTCCCTATTGCGATGTGCCGTGGTTCTGGAGCGACCAGGGCGACCTCAAACTCCAGATCGCGGGGATCACCAGCGGCGCCGACCAAGTGGTGCTGCGCGGCGACCCGCAGACCCGCAGCTTCACAGCACTGTGCTTCCGCGGAGACCGCTTCCTGGGCGGCGAATCGGTCAATGCGATGGCCGACCACCTCTCGATCCGACGAATGCTGGGGGCCGGGCCGCACGCGGCCTCGCCATCGGCCGCCGAATTTGCTGACCCTGCGTTTGACCTACGCACTCACGCCATAACTGGCGGCGCGACCTGACCCGACGGCCCGACGGTGGCCCAAACGGCCCCCGAAGCGCCGATCCGCACCCAACAGACGATTGCGCGGCGGATGGCCGAGGCCAAGATCGCCGACTGAGACACAGGCGCTGCCGGGGACGAGCCCGGCATCCGGCAGCGGATCACGCCTCTATGTCGCTCCTACGCCGCTCCCGCGACCATGGGCTTCGGTAACTGCTTCCGCGGCGGCTCCTAGCAAAGCGGCCACGCGTCGAGGCGACCCCGTCAGCCGCAATCCGGTCACGGCGTGGGCGTGACCCGAATAGGCGTGAAGCAACCACGTTCGGCTCGGCGCGCTATGAGCAGCCCCAGGCCCGGATTCGTGGAACGGGACTTATGGCCTGCGCGCCTGAGAGGCAGGGCTCGAATCCGTGACCGCGATAAAGTCATCGGCGAGACCGAGCCGCTCCCCGCAGGCGTCCCGGCAGAAGCATCACGACCGACACGTGGGGACACGCTGGGGACACGGTCGCGAATAGTTGGACTCGAGCCGGAAGGAGAACATCCCCGGCTTACCAGGGCTTTTCTGTATACCGCGAGGGGGATTCGAACCCCCACGCCCTTGCGGGCAGCGGATTTTGAGTCCGCCATGTCTACCGTTCCATCACCGCGGCGCTGCACGGAAGTCTATGCGCGCTGCGGCTCACCCGCCGCCAACGAGGGCTGTGAGTTCGTCGATCAGGGCGTACGGCGCGACGACGATGCCGGAGGGCAGGATGCCGTCAGGCTCGAGCGCGCGAATCGCCAGTCCGGCGCGCTCGCAGATCAAGGCTCCGGCGGCGATGTCCCAAGCCTTGACACCGCGCTCGTAGTAGGAGTCCAGGCGTCCGGACGCGCAGCCGCACATGTCGAGCGCCGCGGCGCCGGCGCGGCGGATGTCGCGCGCCAGCGGGATCACGCGCGCCGCCACCTCAGCCTGGGCCGCGCGGACGCCCGCCTCATACCCGAAGCCTGTGGCGACCAGCGCGCGCCCGAGGGTGTCGCAGTTGGACGCCGTGATCGGCTCGCCGTTGCGGAGCGGCGCGCGCGAACGGGTCGCGGTGAACAGCTCGTCGCCCACCGGGTCGAGCACGACCCCGGCGAGCCCGCCGTCGCCATCCTCGACAGCGACGCTGACCGCGAACGTCGGCAGTCCGTACATGAAGTTGACGGTCCCATCGAGCGGGTCGACGACCCAGCGCAAGGGGTTGGTGTCCTCGGCGGTACGAGAATGAGTCTGATTCTCATTCTCATGTTCCGTCAAAGAGGAAGGGGTGGGTGGTGCAGCCCCCGGAGTCTCCCCTCCCTCCTCGCCGAGGATCGAATCCGTGGGCCGGCGGCGAGCCAGCACCTCGCGGATCGCGCGTTCCGCGGCGACGTCGGCCGCGGTCACCGGGTCGGTCGGGGTGCTCTTGGTGCCGATCTCGAGCGGCCGGCGCCAGCGCGCGAGCAGTTCGGCGGCCGCGGCCCGCGCCGCCTCGACCGCCACCTCCAGCAGTTCCGCCTCGACGGCGGCGTCTGCCGAGCCCATCGGCTCAGACCGGCGTGATCGAGTTGTGCTTTGCGGGCCACTCGCGCTGCCTGCCGACGGCGATCTTGAAGCGGCGGATCAGCTCCTCGCGCAGATCCTCGGGCTGCACGACGGCGTCGACCACAAGTTCGGAGGCGAGGTGCAGGATGTCGATGTCGCGTGCATAGTCGGCGCGCAGCTCCTCGGTTCTGGCGGCGCGCTCGGCCTCGTCCTCGATCGCCTGCAGCTGATTGAAGTGTACGGCGTTGATCGCCGCGCTCGCGCCCATCACGGCGATGTGCGCGCTCGGCAGCGCGATGCAGCAATCGGGCTCGAACGCCGGGCCGGCCATCGCGTACAGACCGGCGCCGTAGGCTTTGCGCAGCACCACCGAGATCTTGGCGACGGTCGCTTCCGAGACGGCGCTGACCATCTTCGCGCCGTGGCGGATGATGCCCTCACGCTCCACCTGCGTGCCGATCATGAACCCGGGCACGTCGGCCAGGAACAGCAGCGGCACGTTGAACGCGTTGCAGGTCTGGATGAAGCGCGCCGCCTTGTCGGAGGAATCGACGAACAGCACCCCGCCCTTGACCTTCGGCTGGTTCGCCACGATGCCGATCGCGCTGCCATCGAGCCGCCCGAAGCCGACAATGATCTCCTTGGCCCAGCGCGCGTGGATCTCGAGGAACGAGTCTCCGTCGAGCAGCGCGTTGAGCACGTCGTGCATGTCGAAGGGCTTGTTCTCGTCGAGT
>Ga0182024_10009785_pt1 | contig 19728 bp, 13 predicted proteins | sample P32metaG_FD_120480 | JGI IMG/M metagenome (GOLD analysis project Ga0182024, IMG submission 120480) | Permafrost microbial communities from Stordalen Mire, Sweden - P3-2 metaG (Illumina Assembly) | ecosystem: Environmental > Terrestrial > Soil > Wetlands > Permafrost | place: Sweden: Stordalen... | reverse complement strand
GTGGAGGGATCAACCTTGGGCCGTCGTATGGACGTGTTCAGGTTCGCGGCTTGACTCTCGAAGAGGCGAGCGAGGCCATCAACCGGCAGCTTAGCCGAACGCTGAAGCAACCGCAGGTGTCGGTCACCTTGGCCGGAACGCCAAACCTGCAGCAGATCAACGGGCAGCACCGCGTTGGCCCCGATGGCACCGTCAATCTTGGTGAATATGGCACCGTCCCTGTCACCGGCTTGACGGTGGAGCAGGCCAAGCAGGCGATCGAAACCCATCTAACTCAATATTTGGACAAGCCGGAAGTGTCGGTCGACGTCTTCGCCTATAACAGCAAGGTTTACTACATTATCGGCGAGGGCGCCGGATTCGGCGACAGTCTCATACGATTGCAAATTACCGGCAATGAAACGGTGCTTGACGCCATTGCGCAAATCAACGGCCTATCGCGACTGGCGAGCAAGCGGATTTGGATTGCTCGACCGACCCCAGGCGGCTGCGATCAAATCCTGCCTGTCAAATGGACGGATATCACGCGAAATGGCGCAACCACGACTAATTATCAAATCATGCCGGGAGATCGAATTTATCTGGCTCAAAACGAGCTGATCGCCGCGGACTCGTTCGTCAGCAAGATTCTCACCCCAGTCGAGCGAGTGTTTGGTTTTGCAACCTTGGGGGCGCAGACCGTCGAGGAGATCAAGCATCCGGCTGAGGCATTTGCCAACCGATAGTCGGAGGGTTGAACGTTCGCCGCGACAGCGACATCCTGGCGATTGCATCCGCGCGATTTGCTTTCCTTTCATCATGCGGCGCTGTAGAATTCAGGGGTGTGGGTTTTTGATCGGGCGCAAGGTCCGAGGAGTATGAAATGAACGCATTGAAATGGACAGCTTTGGCGGCGGCGGCTTGGATCGTGGTCGGCGTGGCCGGCTCGGTTGCGCTGGCACAGGGCGGTGGCCCATCGAATCTGCAATACACGCCAAGCCCCACGTTGAGTCCCTATTTATACCTTTTCGGCAACGGCAACAACGGATTTGCCGGCCTCAACAACTACCAAGCTTTCGTGCAACCCTTGTTGGCACAGAACCAACTCAATTCCCAGCAAGGCAACCTCAATTACCAGCAATCCAGCCAGATCAGTCTATTGCAGCAGCAATTGAACCAGGTTCGCAGTTCGACGGGCTTGGGCACGACTGGCTTTGCGGGTCACATTCGCCCCACGGGCGAAGCCGCCACCTATATGAATTATTCGCACTACTACACCGGCGCTAATCGCCACTGACGCTTTCCGCGGCGACTCCCGCCGCGGAATTTCTTTCGCTCGACACTTTTGATCGTCATTGTCGACAAATCGGTGCAGTTAAATAGCCCCCGGCCGCAAGCCGGGGTTTTTTGTTGCTCGTATCGCTGGGAGCCGATCTGCCTTCCTCTGCGGCTTCCCTGGGAAATTGCCAGCGATTTGACTCCGCCCATTTTCCGACGTAGATAATCAATGGCACTCGCCATGTTCGCCGTCAACTGGCCTTGCTTTGGGGACAAGCGCAGACTGGTTCTTGCCGCGGGCAATTTTTCAACTCGTTCTACGCAGTTCGACTCGAATTCTGCTCCACCGGGCGGCTCCGTATTCCAGTTTGAGTGATTCCGCACGGCATCGTCTCGCCTTCGGTCTCCGCTGCGCGCTCATTTTGCTTCTCCGCACGATTCAACCGACCGGACTCCGCAAACGGCCATCCATGAAAGTGCAACCCCGTGCTCAACCGCGGCAATTCAATTCCCCCTGCAGTATTGCCGATCGGGAGATTCGCGACTGCGTGCAAACCTTGCTGGCGTCGCATTTCGGCCATGCCTTCACCACGGATCGCCGACGCGAACGGCGGTTTCCGTTTCCCCATCTAGTCCATCTGACGCCGCTCGCCGACGATGGCCGCACATCCTCGGGTTCATCGATGGTTGCGGTAGGCCGCGAATTATCGGCGGGGGGCTTTGGGTTTTTTCATCCGACCCCGTTACCCTACCGGCAGATGATTGCGTCGTTGGAAACCGCGGATAGCCGATGGTTCAGTTTCGTGATCGATCTGACCTGGTGTCGATTCATGCGCCACGGTTGGTACGAAAGCGGCGGCCGTTTCTTGCGTACCATCGCCGTCGCTCAGCCATCGCTCTCGCGCACGCCGTCTCTGCCCGAATACCAAATCTAACCGTCCGCCAGTTCATGATCAAACCGCGCCCGCAGTGCATTGCGATGTTCCGCGTTCCAAAGCTGGAAGAATCCGTGCAGGCCGTTCGCAATCGCCTGGGCGTCGGAAGATAACAGGCGCATCAACAGCGTTCTTTGATCCGCTTGTTCGGTCTCATGGAGCCAGACTTGAAACCTGGCTTCCGAGGTTACATGGTCGTTGATTTGACCCAACTGTTCCAGAATACCTTCAACTTGCGGATACAACTCCTTGCGACAATTGCTTCCCAGCGCCGCGGAGAAGATTTCCATCGCGTAGCGAAGCCGCTTGCCGGCAATGCGAAACAGGTGAAGTCGATGCGTGTCGGATAGATCCGCTTCGGCCGCTGTGAACCATGCATCGACCAAGTGGCGCATCTGGCTGCGCGCGGCTTTGAAAATCGACGGCTCACGGTTCCCGGGGCACTCGGCGCTGCAAGAATCGGAATCGCGGGCAGCAGAATCGCAGCAAGAATCTCCGCACGAATTCTCGCCGCGAGTTTCTCGCAATCGCACCCGACAAACCAGCTTGCGAATTCGTTGCCGAAACTCATGCGACTGCAACCGATGATAAACAGCCAAGATTTCCGGTTGCGCTTCGTTGCGAGCCACGGACACTCGTTCGACAATCGCCGCGACGGCGGCGCTCGTGTCGCCTTGGAATTCTTTTTGCAGCCGAAGAGTGAGCACGTCGAGATCGCGCGCTTCACCGGCCGCGCGCCGAATCCGCTTCAGCTTCCGATCGAACCATGCCGCTCGCCGAGGCGGCAAATAGGGGGCGAAAGTTTCCATCGCCGCCGTGGCCCGACGGCTGGCAACGCGAAGCTGATGAACGTGCTCCAAGTCATCCTCCGCGGCTTCCGCCGCCAACGGCAAACGGCTCCAGAGCCAGCGCAACCGCGCTTTCAGCGCACGCCGAGCCACCCGCGTGACCGGTTCCTCCAGCGATTCGATCGTGATCCACTTGCTATTGGCGGTCATGGAACGGAAGAGGAGCAATGAACGAGTTGAAAAAGTTGAATCGAGCGTGATCCGCACTAGGACGAGCGAGCCGAATTTTACCTTCGTTCTTCGTCCCCTGACCTCTCTAACAAAAGACTCATTGAAATCTTGTTCTCATATTGGCCATCGAGCTTTCGGGCGTTTCGCAGCAGACCTTCTTGTTCGAAGCCGAAATGCTTGTAGAGGTTGATCGCGATCCCGTTGGACTCGAGCACTTGCAATTCGACACGTTCGATCCCGCGCCGTTGTGCCGACGCAATCGCGGCCGCGAGCAATCGTCGGCCGATGCCTCGTCCACGATAATCCGGATGCACGCCCATGCCCAATCGGCCGCAATGACGGCATGTCTCGCGCGAGTCGGGCAAAATGTCGCACCAGCCGACCACCCTCTCTCCATCGAGCGCCACCCATTGGGGAACGCCCTGCTCGATGTTGTGTAGCACGAATTCCCGAGTCGCAGCCGGCGGCGGAGCTTCCACGAGCGCCAAGTATTTGCGCTGGCGCGCAACGCGGTCCAAAACGGCATGAAAGCCGGCAATGTGCGTTTCAGCAATCGGCACGATTTCGATCGTCAATTCACCTCCGCGCAGGTGCAATCCGTGTCTCTGCCATCCCCGAGACGGCAAAGTGCGTCCATTATTCCCAGCCGAAAGCGTCAAGGGCAAGAGGCACGCTAGCAAAAAACCCAAGGTTGGATCGCCGTTTCCGATTGAATGCGTTACACATTCTTCTTCGGCTCGTGCCGTAGCGAAGCGGAGTTGATGCAATATCGCAGCCCGGTCGGGTTGGGCCCATCTTCGAAGACGTGGCCCAGATGGGCGCCGCAACGGCGACACATGACTTCGGTGCGCCGCATGAAATGGCTGCGATCGTCGGCCGTTTCGATATTCTGCTCGCCGAGCGGCTGGAAAAAACTCGGCCAGCCGCAGCCGGAATCGAACTTGCTTTCGGAATCGAATAGCGGCTCGCCACAGCAAACACAGCGATACATGCCCGGCTCGTGGCTATTCCAATACTCGCCGGAAAAAGCGCGCTCGGTCCCCTTTTGGCGCGTGACCTGATATTGCTCGGGCGTGAGCATCTTGCGCCATTCGGCGTCGGACTTTTGCACCGGCTTTTCAGCTTTGTTGGGTTCGGTCATGGAGTTGCTCTCCTTTCGCGTCGTTCGAGTCTTTCGTGGTTTAACCTCTTCGTAGTTAGCCGGCCGGTTTCCTGCCTTCGAGCACGCCGCAATGAACGAGCGTCGGCGCGATCGCGTCCGGTTGCAAGCCGGCTTCGGAAAGCCACCCGCGATACTCCGCGCCGCTATAAATGCGTCCTTCGGTGACGGAGAAGATCGCGATCGAATAGAGGGCCGCGGGCAGCGGTCCGTCCAAGGCATCGTTGAGAAACACGTCGTGGATCAATAGCCGCCCCAGCGGCGGCAACGCTTGCGCGCAGCTCGAAACCAGCCGCCGGCATTCTGCCACATCCCAATCGTGCAGCACGTTCGAGAGCAGCACCACGTCGGCCGTCGGCAAAGGCTCGCCGGAGAGCATGTCGCCGGCGCGGCACTCCAATCGATCGGCAACGCCGTGCGATTCGGCAAACTCCGCCGCGACTTTCAAGACTTCCGGCCGATCCAGCACGATCGCTTTGAGCCGCGGGTGCTTTTGCAACAGCGCGGCGCTATAAATGCCGGTGCCACCGCCGACATCCAGCAGCAGCTTCGCGCTCGACAAATCGACCACTTGCGCCAGCAGCGGCGCGACATTCTTTGCCCGGCCGGATAAAGCCAACGTAAAATGCCGGGCCAAATCCGCGCGATCCATTGCCGATCGTTCGCCGGCACGATAGATGAACGCGGGCCCGGATTGTTCTTTCTCGGTCCCCGCCGGTCGATTGGTCCGCAAGCGCTCGGCCAAATCGCGCACGCCGGATTCGTCGGCAATCAGCGACAGGTATTCGCCGATGAAAAACTTTCCGCCCGGCACGAGATGCTCGGCCGCCAACGGCGTGAGCGCGATTCGACCGGCTTCATCCGTTGCCAGCAATCCCATGGCGCGCAGTGCGGTGAACAGCACGTTGGCCGGTCGTTCGGCCAAACCCAAATCGCGGCGCAGCGCGTCAAACGCACGCGGCTGATTCGCCAGCCGGCCGAACAAATCGAAATGCGCGACTGCGGCGGTCAGAATTTGCGAGCCCAAATGGCTGCGGCCGATATCGAAAATCGGCGTCGGATCAAACTGCGGAGCGATCAGGGCGGAATCTTGCATGGGTATCAGCGAGCCAATTCATTTCGGAATGCGGTTGACGGTGTACCAAATGTCATTGTGCATAAGCTCTTCGCCGCTATCGGCCATGAGACGGCCGGTGTTGATTTCGTACGTCATGCCGATCGGATAGGTCTCCACCGGGAAAGTGAGCGTTGCCGATTCGCGGTCGGCCGAAAGCTCCGCCGCCGCGACGGGAACATTCGTCGTGTCGGCATTCGGCGAGCCGTAGTTGCCGGTATAAAGATAATGATAATGCTTGACGTGGAACGCCGCGGGGTCGAGGTTCGTTCCAGCGGCCAGCGGCTTGGTGAAATTGATGACAAACCCATTCCCGCCCGGCCGAATGTGAACCGAATGGATCGCCAGCGGCGTCGGGCCGACGAAGCGCACTCGCGTCAATCCAGTGGTTAGCGAGGTCATGTAAAGTTGCTGATCGGGTCCGAATGTCATGCGTTCGCAGCCTAGAGGCTCATCGTCGCTCCAGCGCATTGCGGCGCCTTGATATTCGTCGTCAACCTTTTCGAGCGACAACCGCATCACGCCCTTGTTGCCGCCGTAGCCCACGTCGCCGGCAAAGAATTGCCCCGAGAAAGGGCCGAATTTTCCGTCGCTATCATCGAACGCGGGGCCCGAAGTGCTGCGACTGCGATCGTAGGGCAACCAGACGGCCGCTTCGCCATCCGGATATTTGCCGCGCGGGAGCCGCGTCGATTCATCTTCCGGGTGACCGTAAAATCGGCCCGGCACGATATGCGCCAATTTGCAGACTTGAATCCAGTCGCCCTGGTTGTCGGTGAAAAACATGTCGCCATCGGGACCGCGAACGATGCCGTTCGGCACGCGGCATCCTTTGTCGATCTCTTCGATTCGCATCGATGGGTAGTCGATCCGCATGACCGAGCCGCGATATCGGCCCGGATTCACGAAGCCAGGATTGGTCCAAAAATGGCCGGTGTTGAGACAGAAGAAAATGTTGTTCTGGCGATCGGTGTCGAGGCCAAACGTGTATTCGTGAAAGCCGGTTGAAAGACGCCAGCCGCTGGCGACCGTGCGATATTCGTCGACCGTGCCTTGCCCTTCATGGTCGATCAATTCGGTGATCTCCGGTTTTTGCGCGACGAGCAGCCGGCCGTCGATGAATTTCAGCCCGATCGGATGAGCCAGGCCGGCGGCATAACGGGTCCAATGCACTTGCTGGGGATGATCGAGCGGCGGCAGTGGCGACCGCCAAATCTGCCCTTCACTCATCGCTATGACATACATCATGCGATCCGGACCGAAAGCGATTCCCGCCGGACGGATGCCGGAAAAAGGCGCGGGAATCGATTCCATCCGATAGCCGGGCGAAATATCGGACCGCGAAACGACTGTGCTGCGCGGCATCCGATCGCTCGAATCGATCACTTGCGTCCAGCGATGGCCGTCGGTGGAAACTTCGACATTGTAGTTCGTGATCAATCGATCGCGAACCGAGCCTGTGCGGTCGCGAGCCCAGGCGATCTTGCGAACCTCGGCGGCCGTGGGCAACTCGATCTGCACCCAGCCCCGCCAATGATCGTTGCCGATCGAATCGGCGCTTTCGTCGCCGCCGATCCAACTATGGTCGTTGCCGATGATGCCGTCGTTGAGATGGGGGATGGCATGAATCTTGTACCCCTGAATGACGGACGAGGCCGTCGCTTTCCCGTCGATGGCGAGATCTTTCTTCGGATCGGCGCCGAAGATTTCGAATTCGTCGATTCCCGGCTGTTCATGATTTTCGGTGGCCAGAATGTTCATGCGAACAAACTTCGCCAAGACGGGCGGAAATTCGTCAACGTTCAACTGATGGTTCACCGGCGGACGAAGTGGCTTCGGCGCCGATTTGTCGACCCCGACAATCGGCGGCGCAGCCGGCGCCTCAGGCTGAGGCGCGGGCGGTTTGACTTCGGCGGGAAATTGGTCCGCAATGCGAATCGGCTGGCTTACGATTGAATTCAACTCCGCGATTGACGGCTCGGGCGCTTGCCCACGATAGGCCCACCATTGCACAGAGAACGCAATCGGTTTGCCGGCGTCGGCTGGCTTTGAAACAATGCGCAATTCCGCCGGCTTCGTTAGATTCGGCTGCCAACTCGCATCGTTGCCGTCGATGCGCACGGCGCGAAATCCGCCGCCGGGCGATGTCGTCCGCAGCGTCACCAACGAGCTTGCATTGTTATTGGCCTTGGCGATGACCTTATCGAGTGGCAATGCGAGAGAAGCTTGAGTTCCCGGCGCGAGGTTGGAAATCTGGAAGCGGCGAATAAATCCGTTCCATTGCGGACGGCTTTCCAGCCGCACGTCTTCCACGACCGCTGCCTGCTTGCCGCCGATGAGCAGCCGGTATTGCAGCCGAATTGCGGATTTGCCGATTCGGTAGCCGTCCATGCGCGAGCCGTCGTTTGGATCGGAGTCGAGCGGAAGCGGATAGCTTTGCCACAGAGTTGCCGTGTTCGGCTTGAAGGAAAGTCGTCCGAACTCCGGCGGAATCGATTCGGCCGGGCCGCCTTGTTTTTCCCACCAGATTCCGAAATAGTTTTGCGCCGCCCCGCGGAGGAATCCACCGTACCAAACCGAAACGGGGCTCAACTGATCGGCGTCGAACAGCAGCGTGCCGCCGGAAAAACCGAGCGAGATGCCGCGCGTCACCGGCGAATGATCGTCCGTGTGCGTTTCGCCTCGCTGCACGACCGGCTGATCGGCGAGCGGAATCTCCAGTACCATCGGTTCATCGGTCGGCGGATCGGTGCGAACCGAACTGGCGAGATAGCTCCACAAGGCGTCAATCGGTTCGCCGGGGGGCAGCGAAGCCAGCGCGGGAATGCCGACTCGCCCATTGCGTTGGATCGTCTGCGGCATTTTGGTGCCAGGCAGAATGCGCGCGGGATTCATCAGCCAACGCGAAAAAAACTCCGGCCGCAAATGCTCGACCACTCGATCCAAGTCGGGTCCGCGCGTCGTCGGGTCTTCGTGTCCTGCCAGCAGGTGACCATTGACCGTGTGACAATTGACGCAGGCGAGTCCTTTGACGCCGCTCAGAATTCGGCCTGCCGGGATCCGCTCGGAACGGAATTGCGCGGCATGAACTGTCGGCGCCGCCGGGCCGGAATTGACGGCTCCGCCGATCCCATCGCGAAGAGCAAGCGCATCGGCAATCCGAGTGCCGCGAACGCCAAAGCCGGCCATTTTCGCGCCGACCCACGGCCGCATCGCCTTTTCCCGTGCGCCCTGCGAAACCCATTGTTGCAATCGCTCGGTGCGCAACCGTTCGCCGACGCGGGTCAACGTCGGTGGCGAGATGTAGTGCGCTGCCGCCGCTCCGCCCAGAAGCGATTCCAGCGACTTGCCGCCATTGCCTTCGTTGTCATGGCATCGCGCGCAATTCATCACGGCCATATCGATGCGAAGCCGTTCGGCCGACGACGCGGAAGCATTCGCGTTCATCGACACGACATAATCGACCAGCGCACGTCGCTCGTCGTCGGTAAGTGCAAACCGAACGACATTCTTTGCTGGACCGGACGGTGCGAGGCAGCCGCTAAGTGCCTCATCGAGGCGCCGGCCGGCAAGCGTCGCCGAATTGCGTGTTTCCGCGTCAGGCTCAAGGGCGATATAATCGCGTTGGTGGCAATTCAAACATCGATGCGCGGCCATTTGGCGGAACGCAACGGCGCTGCGCTGCCGCTCTTCCGACATCTTCGACCATTCATCATCAGCGCCACCCATCCCGTGCCACTGCTCGGTCAATTCTTTCGCAGTGACGGTTGGCGGCGGTTCGGCGGACGGCTTGCCCGCGCGGGGTCGCGCCAGAAGATAGTCGGCCAGATCGGTCGAATCCGTGTCATTGAGATTGAAATCAGGCATACGACCGTGCGGCCGAGTCTCCAGCGGATGTTGCAGAAATGTCGCCAGCCCGCCGCGAGTCCATTTTGCCGCGAGGCCATCAAGCGTTGGAACCATCGAGGTGATCGCCGCGTCGGCGGCGGCATCGCGCGGCGCATCGTGACATGCGGCGCAAGCGGATATTTTGTACAGCAATTGGCCATGCGCGATATGTTGCGGATCGGCGGCAGGTCGCTTCGGCGCTATAGGGCTGTTTGCAAGGTACGCGGTAATCGTGCGAGCGGCTAACTGATCCGCATCGCTGGGCCCAAATAGCGCCGGCATGCGGCTACCGGACTCGGGTTGCTGCGCCATAAGCCGGTGAAGAATCCATTGGGGTTGCAAGCGGCTGCCGACATCTTTCAGGCTGGGTCCGGGAAGCAGGTCACCATTCGCCACCAGGCCTTCGGTCATCGACGCGGTCCATGCGGCCGGCCCCGCGTGGCAGCGGAAGCAACCGTAAAGATCGGCGAGCACCGCGCCGCGCTCCAATCGCTCGCCAAGTTTGAGCGCGCTTGCCGCCGGGTCTTGCGCCATCGGTGCATTGTGCCGGAAGAATCGCGGAGCAATTGGTTCGTCGTCAAAACCCGGCCCACGCCACCATAGCTCCAAACCGATTGGTCCGGCCTTCTTTTGAGTCCCCTCGATTTGCAACGGCGCGAGGCCTGCTTGCAATTCGATCGCTTGGCCAAGAGTGGCGGATTTTCCACCGAATTTGATCGTCAACGAATCGAGACTATTCAATCGGGCGGTGAAGACGAATTGGCTGTCGGAAGGGACTGCCAAAAGACCGTTCCAGGAGACCGACGGTCCAACCGGAGGTAGCGCATAGTGGGCCGCATCCATCGCTTTGCCGAACAATCGCGGCACGGGATCGATCCGATCGAATTCCCATTCGCCCTTCGGTTCGCGATAGCGCCCTATCAAGCCGGGCAGGGATTTGTCGGCGACCGGAGCGTCGTCGTCGGCAGCCCGCGAGAACGACGTGACAAGCAGCACGGCAAGACAACAGCAAAGCGATGCCAGCTTGCGAAAACAATTCATATTGATCAAAGCTTCGCTCATTTCGCTCCCGCCGGCAGCGGCACCTGGCTGTGGGTCGCCAGGTAGCCCAACAGGTCGCGGAGTTCCTCGGGCGTCAGTTTGTCGAATTGCCGCTCCGGCATCATCGACAGCTTCGAGGGTTTCATTTGCTCGATGTCTTCCGCCGCTAGCACGAGCCGCTGCGTATCGGTTTGCACGACCACCGATTTGGCCGTCTGCTCGCGCACAATGCCCGTGATCAGTCGGCCGTCGCTCAAGGTGATGATCTGCATTTGAAACTGCTTCGGAACCGCGGCGCTCGGATCGATCACTTTCGCGAGCACGTAATCGACATGATCGCGATTCGAGCCGGTCAGATCGGGTCCGATTTTTCCGCCGACGCCGTAGAGCGTATGGCATTGCATGCAGGTGCGGCTGAATAGCAACCGGCCGTGCGCGAGATCGGGATTCTTGAGAAAATCGCGTGTCAGAAGCGACGTGTAGTGATCCAGTTGCTCTTTTTTGTCGGCGGACGATTCGCGCAGGTTTCCCCAAACCTTGGCCAGTTTTTCGGAAATCTTCTTGTCGTTGAATTGGCGGAGTTGCCGCGCCGTGAAGACCGAAATGTCGGCGGCCGGAACTTGGTGAGCCTCGACGGCATCGAGCAGAGCCATCGCGTAGCCGGGCCGCGAGGCGAGCGTTTCGACCGCGTCGTGCTTTTCCGCCGCATCGAGTTGCGCATAAGCGCCAAGGATCACTTGAGGAGTGCGTGGGTCATCGTAGGCCGCCAGGCCTTGCAAGGCACGATCTCGCATCGCGGGTTCTTCGACCAGTTTTTGCAATAGTCCGGCCAGATCGGGAGTGCGGATTTCCACCAGCGCGGCGAGCGCTTCTTGTCGCCGGGTGGAATCGGAAGCCGGATTTGCCGCGACATGGCGCAGTGCCTCGGCCGCCGCCTTGTCGCCGAACACCAAAGCCATCACGTCGGCTTCAGCACGGACCGCCGCTTGCGGACTCTGCGAAAGCTTCGCATACACTTCGGCCCAGCCGGCCGGCAGCGGTTCGTGACGCCGTCCGCGGAGCGCATCGTGTAGCCCCGCCAGCAAGTCGTACTTCACCGCGGCGTCATCGACCGTCGCCAGCGTTTTGACGATCAACGTGGCATCGCCGATCCGGCGGGCAACAAACCTCCGCACTTTCGATATCTGGCATTTCGCGGCAAACTCGATCCCGCGCGCCGGATCGGCCGCCGCGGCAGGTTCGACGCCGTACCACAGCATCAGCGGCAGATTATGGTCTTCCGCATCTTCGGCATGCGCTCCCAATCCGCCGGCAATGGCCCATCGCTCGCCGAGCGGCATTCGCTGCAAGCCCGAGGCAAGATTGAGCCGCACGAAAGGCGACGCCTCGTATTCCGCCAGTTGCGCGAGCTCCGCTTGAACCGCCGCATTTGGATTCTTGTCTTCCAGCAGGAATTGCACGGCCCAGCCGCGAACGTATTCGCTTTCGTGATGAAGCTGACGGATCAAGAATTCCGTCGGATCGCCGCCGGTGGCGTGCAACGCCCAAAGAGCCCGCAGTTTGTGCGGCGCCGTTGTTTCGATCGTGAACATTGCCATCAGCGCTTTGTTTGCTTTGCTCATGTCGTGGCCCGCGGCAAAGCGTTCTTGCAGAATTCGCCGGGCATGGCGAACGTACCAATCGTTCGGATGCGTTTGCAGTTTGACCAACTCGAGATCGCTGAGCTTCGAGAGATCGAGATCGGCCGGCGGCGCGGTCGGCGTGCCGTAGGCGATCTTGTAAATGCGGCCGTTGCTGCGATCGGTCTTGGCGAAGTTGTGGCATTCGCCATTGTCGCACCAATCGCTGAGATACACCGCGCCGTCGGGCCCATATTTCAGATTCAGCCCGCGGAACCATGTGTCGGCGGACAGGAGAAAATCCTTGCCATGCTTGCCGACGTAGCCCGAACCTCGGCGTTCGAGCAGATCGTTGTTCACGCGATTGCCGTGGATATTGCACATGAAGATCGAGCCGCGATATTGGGCAGGCCAGTTGTCCGCGAGATAGACCATGGCGCCGGCGTGAGCGTGTCCGCCGCCGGCTTCGCTGTGGATTCCTTTGCCGCCGCGCGACGTGGTCCAATCACCGCCGCCCCAATGCAAGTGATCGCTGGTGGCTTCGATATATTCGTAAGCATACGGGTCCTCGCCGGCATCGCGAGTGCGGTCGAAATGCGCGCCGGGCACGATGTGCCACAGATGGGCCATCACGCAATTCGTGGCGAAGAACTGGCCATAGTCGTCGTAATCCAGGCCCCAGGGATTGACCATGCCATGCGCGACGACTTCGAAGATGTGCTTGGTCGGATGATACCGCCACACGCCCGAGCTCATCGGCGTTCGTTCCGCTTCCGGCGTGTCGGGCCCGCCGACGCGCGACGGAGCGCTGTTGCCGTTGCAGCCATAGAGCCATCCATCGGGCCCCCACACCAGACAGTTGACGATGTTGTGAATGCCCTTTAGCGACCAGCCATCCATCATCGTTTGCGCCGGACCACTGATTTGATCCTGGTCTTTGTTCAACGGGATGAAGAGAACTTTTGGCGCGGTGCATACCCACATTCCGCCGAACCCGACTTCGACGCCGGTGAGATTGTTGGCCTTGTCCCAAACAACCTGACGATGATCGAAGTGGCCCTGATCGCGCGGATCGTCGAACCGCAACACACAGTCGTTCCCCTCGGGCGCCCATTTCGGATACGAAAAACATTCGCCGACCCACAGCCGGCCTCGGTCGTCGGTCGTGAAAGCAATCGGCTGAGCGACGTCGGGCTCGCCGGCAAAGAGCGAGACCTTGAAGCCCTCGGGCACTCTCATTTGCGCCGCTTCTTCCATCGGCGGCAGCGGCGGTTGATCTTCCGGCGCGAGAGTTTTTTTCACCTCCGTGGGAAGAGTCGCCGGCACGCTCGCCGCCACCGTCGAGTTGGCCGGCTTCGATGTAGGATCAGCGGCAAACATTGCACAGCTCAACACCAGCCATGTCCCGCCGAGGAGCAAACCGTGAAACAGAATCCGACGCGATCGGTTACCGTGCATATCAATTTGTTCGCGGCAAGGGATTGGGAGAATGGCAACGGGCAGGGACAGGCATGCAGGCAGGACACCGGCCACGAGGCGCACACGGCGGCGAAATTGAGGGGCCGCCGCTTGAGCCGGTTGTCACTATGTTAACCGGGCACAACGGCGACGGCAAGAAATGGAATCGAATGGAGAGCGACAGGGCGAAACTCACGGCTACATTTGCTCCATTTCTCGTAATCTGCAATAACATAGGACAACACGCTTCGGCCGATTTGGAACCTGAGTTAACATGCAATCGCCCTGAGGAATGAGCCGGCGACGCATTGAACCTCAGCGGCGAGCGGTTGCCTCTCGCGGGCAAGTTATCCGCGAATGCTTCGGTTCGTTGGGTGGACATGTCTCCATTTTCTCGACGGCGATTTCTGGCTCTGGGCCTGTCGGCTTCGGCTTGCATGGCGGGTGTTGCGCGCGGCGCGGGCGCCGGCGCGGCGGACGATTCCGCGGCCGACATTCAACGACAACTTCTCGAATTGGCGGCACGGCAGGAAGCCGCCCGCCGCGCGAAGTTTGCCTCGGTGACATCCGCTGCCGACCTTGCCGCATTGCAATATTCGTTGCGCGAATCGTTTCTCCGGCTCATCGGCGGCTTGCCGGTGAGCGATGGGCTGCCGCCGGTGAAGAAGACGGGGCGGATCGAGGCCGAGGATTACCTCATCGAGAAGCTTGTTTTCGAGAGCTTCCCTGGCTACTACGTTTCGGCCCTGCTGTATAGGCCGAAGAGGATTTCCAAGCCGCTACCGGGAATACTTAGCCCCTGCGGACATTCGCCCACCGGGAAAGCCGATGGCACCTATCAGATTCTGCACGCCAACCTGGCACGGCGCGGCTTTGTCGTGCTGACCTACGATCCGGTGGGTCAGGCGGAACGGAGCCAGTTCTGGGATGCGAAAAAATCAGAGAGCCGGTTCAATCTCGGTTGCGGCGAACATGCCGTGCTCGGCAATCCGCTTTATCTGCTCGGCAGCAGTTTGGCCCGATTTCGAATCTGGGATGGAATGCGCGGCCTGGACTATCTGGCGTCGCGGCCGGATGTCGATGCCAAGAAGCTGGGTTGTGTCGGCGTTTCGGGCGGCGGCACGCTGACGGCCTACATTTCCGCGCTCGATCCGCGCGTCGTGGCTGCGGCACCCTGTTGCTACATCACAACGTTGCCGCGCCGCATGGCGAACCGCATTCAAGTCGATCCGGAAGCCGATCCGGAGCAGGATATTTTCGGCTTCGTCAGCGAAGGCATCGATCATGCGGGCCTCCTCGCCCTGCGGGCGCCGCGTCCGACGCTCTTGGGCACCGCGCGATTCGATTTCTTTCCCATCGAGGGAGCCCGTGAATCGTTCGCCGAAGCCCAGCATCTGTACGAAGTGGCCGGCGCGAGAGAGCGAATCGAGCGCGTCGAAGCGGCCGAGCGCCACGGCATGTCGTTGCCGCTACGAAAGGCGGTGTATGGCTTTTTCGACCGATGGATCGGCGGAGGGAACGATCCGCGGACGGAAGAACTGTCCACGACGCCGCGGCCGGTAAACGAACTTTTGGTTTGCACCGACGGACAAGTCAATGTGACGTTTCTTTCCCGGCCGTTGTTGCCGCTGGCGCTGGAAGAATTTCAGCGACGAAAGCGTCCGCCGCGAACGCCGCTGCGCGATCTGCTCCGTTTGGATCGCGATCAGGCGGCTCCGGACGTTGCGGAAATCGCCGCCGGCAATCTAAATCCGCGAGCGACGCTTATCTTGATCAACGGCAACGAATCGCCCGACTGGCGCGACGAGAAGGAATTTCTGCAATCGCTCGCGCGCGATCATCGTCTGCTGGTCGTCGATCCACGCGGCACGGGGAAATCGCGCGCGAATCTGACCGTCCGCGGACGCGACTACGCCGATCCGCTCTCGGGGGTCGAGGAAAACGTCGCCTACAACGCATTCTTGATCGGAAAATCGCTCATCGGAATGCGAGTTGCCGACGTGTTGGCGGTGGTCGAGTCTCGCATGAAGAAGACGCCGTCCGAGCAAGTCATCCTCTGCGGGCGACGGGATGCAGCCCTGGTGGCTTGCATGGCGGCAGCCGTCGAACCGCGAGTTGCAGCCGTCGCAACGCAAGAAATGCTGCTCAGCTTCTTGCCGCTGTTCGCCGCCGAAGGCCGAGCTTTCAACGCCGCCAGCATTCTGGCCGGTTTGCTAGAGCACTATGGAGATATTGTCGAAGTGTTGGCGCAGATTGCCCCGCGCAGACTTCTTCTCTCCGCGGGAATCGATGAACTTCCCCGCAGCCTGCCGTCCGCCACGATCATCAAGGATCGCTTTACCACGGACCCGCATCGGCTAGCCGCCTGGTTGCGCGATTAATGCACCGCTCGATGTAGCATTGGAGGGCGAAGCGATTGTGCGCCATCCTCCGACGGCTCTGGCGAAGAATTGCCGAAGCGTTCGCCAACGGCCATTTCGCGTTCGGTAAAACTTCACGAGTTGCTCATCCAGCCACGCCTGAGCGCCAAGTTCCTCGTCGCTCATCCGGCTCCGCTGGGCAATGAGCGGATTCGCTTGCTGTCCTCGCGGCATCGTCCGCGCCGAGGGATTCCCCTTATCGACCCGCGCCAATTCACTTCGCTTGGAAACCCGTTCCGGTGAAATGTTACGCGGGCGATTGTGTGTCACGGATTCGGATCTCATGGATATTTCTCCTAATCTGTGGTTCCGGCCCCGTCGCTTCGGAATATTTCGTGTACTGCGGCGCTCCACGGCATCCCGCGATTGCGCCTCACAATTTACTACCACCCGAAGGGCGAAATTATTCCGCCGCTTGGTCGGTAGGCCATTTCAAAAGTTGTCGTTGTACTTGAGCGACATCCGCTGCCGAGTTGAGGCGGTGTCTTGTTCGATTTGCTGCATGATTTGACGGGAGAACGTTCCGGCGTTGGACGTTTCCTCGCTACGGATCGTTCGCTTCGCGTCGTTCTCGGCGGAGTAGTCGCGGTAGGTGACTCCCCAAGTGTCGGTCACGTATTGTGGCTGGACGTTGGCCTGACCCAACCCCTTTTGGTTGTTGGCGCCCTTGATCAGGCTGCTGGCTCGGCGCATGGAATTTGCCGTCCGTTGGGAGTACGCGACCAGTTCCGGATCGACGCCGACAACCGGCAATTGATCGATCTTGCGGGCATAGGACTCGTACCAAATGGCGATTGCCCCAAAAGTGGCCGCAGCGTAACTGTTGGAACGCAGGTGGCTGACGTAGTCGGTGACTCTTTTGAAATAGGCCTGCGCCGCATAGAGATTCGCACGATTTTCGGAAGGGAAGGTTGCCGGGGAATCTTGCGTCGTCGCCGGCGCGGCGCTTGGCGGCGCGGGCAGCGGAGCGGCCGCGTCGCCGCTATATTTATTCAGCAAGTCGGCGGCCAATTTATCGTTGGGAGTCAATTTCACCGCGTCGGCCAATTGGAGCCTGGCCGATTCGACATGTCCGGTCATCAGGTAGTGATAGGCCCGCAGGAAGCGCGCCTCCGCCGATGTCGGATTTTCACGAGAATACTTTTCCAGGGCGCGGAGCTGGTCCGTGTATGTCGTCTGATCGCCGTAGTAGCCGAAGACGGTCGCCCAGTCGGCAATTGGGCCCAGAGCAATTCCCGCATGCGCTTCGCTCGCGGCGCCGCGATAGTCGGCCAGGGCGAACAAGCTGAGCGACATCAATTCATGCGTTTTCGGACTCCACGGCGACTCGACGGCCGCGTGACTCGCAAGCCGCAAGGCGTCGTGATATCGCCCCTCTTGGAAGGCGGATTCCGCCTGTGTGAAATATTCCGCTGAAGTCGAACCGTCCGCGTCGTCGTCGGCGATCGTGGCCGGCCCGGCTGCGTTTGGGGGCGCTGCATTCGCAGCCGCGGGAATCGGCGGACCCGGATCCACGGCTTGCGGTGGATTCACCGGCGGCAGGCTGTCGTCGCCGTTATTTCCGACCGCGTCATTGGCGTTTCCGCCGCCGTAGTCAAAGTAGGGATAGCCGTATCCGTAGCCGCCGAACAGCAGTGGCACGAATGGGAAGTGCGTGGGCCTGGTTGTCATCGGGGTCGTTGTCGTAGTTTTCATGTGGGTGCGAGATCCACCGCCGGTGACGCGTGGCGAGAAACGGCTAGTACCGTTCGGGGTGGAAGCCGCCGCGGAATTGCCGGAATGTCCGCTGCCGCCCATCGGCATCCGGGCGAATCCACCCCCTGCAAAACCGCCTGCACCGTGCATGCCGCTGAAACCGCCGCCGCTGAAACCCCCGCCGCCCCCACCGCGAACCAAGACGACGTGCGGCGAATTCGCTCCGCCAGCACCGAATGAGGCCGCGGACAACGGCATCGCGCTCAAGGCCGCCACAACCGCCAACGCTAGCCCTCGGAAACTACCTGAAATGAGATGTGACATTTTCCCAGCCTCCTAAGTTCGGCAACCGCCGAATTTTGCAAGGTCCCCGCACGACACAGTCGTGCAATCATTTGGGCTTTGGTCCCTGCCAGCATTGCCGAATCTCCTTCGCGGCACATTCCATCCTAGGGGCCATCTCGTATAGATCAAAGATATAGTTCCTATAGGCAGGATAGGAGGTCGCTATGGGAATTCCCTCCAGCGACGCTTTCGGACCGGACCCCGGTTCAATGGACTTCCGAAGGTTCGAATCCTTCCTGGAAAGCCGTAGCGGCGTCGCGCAACATCTGCATGAAGCATTTGACGAGCAGCGATTGATGGCGGTCTTTGTGCCAGACCATGCGAATCGTGCGCGTCAGCTCTTGATCGGTCACGCTCCGATATTCGCAGCGCCGGCCGCGATCCCGATCGCGAGCCATTGCAGGAACAATCGAGATTCCGTGGCCCAAGGCGACAAGTTCTTGCACCGTTAGCAATTGAACGCTACGGCAGCGAACGGCCGGCAAACAGTCTTGCTGCCTGCAAAACCCCATGATTTGCTCCCCCAGGCAATGCAACTCGTTCATCAGAACGAACGGTTCCTCCGCGACTTCCTCCAAGGTAATCTTGCGTTGCTTCAATAGCCGGTGCTTCGGAGGAAGCGCTAGCAGCAATTCCTCGGTGAACAGCGCCTCGGTTTGGAGCAGGGCGTTGTCCAGCGGTGAGGCGATCACGCCGATATTCAATTCTCCCTCCAGGCAGCCGCGCAAGGTGAATTCCGTCAGGTTTTCGTGAAGGGCAACCGCCGCTTGCGAAAATCGCTTCGAGAAAGCCCTTAATATCGGCGGCAACAGATAAGGGGCGATCGTCGGAATGGCACCCACGTTGACCGTGCCTTGCTCGGGGTCGTTCGTGGCAGCCACTCGTTGCTGAACTTCATCCACCGCTCTCAAAATCGAGACGGCCTCGGCATACAGGGCGTGGCCCGCCTCGGTAAGCCGCACGGTTCGTCCCAGCCGATCGAACAGCGGCTGCCGCAGCTCCCGTTCGAGTTTGATGATCTGTTGGCTGAGGGACGGCTGCGCCACCAGGCATTTCTCCGCGGCCCGAGTGAAACTGCCAAGATCGGCAACGGCGACGAAGTATCGGAATTGGTGTAGCTCCATAGATTTGTCCTATCATGGTTATAGGAAGTATATCTTTGATCTATAGTCGGAAAACCGCTAGGATGCAACGCGCGGAAACGGAGATTCGGCAATCTTAGCGCGGATCGACGCCCCATTCGTCCGGCCAATTCAAGAGCACTTGCCAGAAATTTTCATCGAGGAGATCGTCATGAATAGCGACACGCCTGCCGGCAACGGCGGAATGAAACCCAAGACCGCGATGGCGAGCGAGCAACCCACGTTGACGACTCGGCAAGGCCATCCCGTCGTCGACAACCAGAACCTTCGCACCGTCGGCGACCGCGGTCCGACCACGCTCGAAAATTATCAGTTCATCGAGAAGATCACCCACTTCGACCGCGAACGCATTCCCGAGCGGGTCGTTCATGCCCGCGGCACCGGCGCGCATGGCTTCTTCGAGGCCTATGGCGTGGTCGGTCAAGAGCCGATCGCCAAATACACTCGCGCCAAGCTGTTTCAACAAAAGGGAAAGCAGACGCCCGTTTTTGTCCGCTTCTCGACCGTGGTTCACGGCGGCCATAGCCCCGAAACGCTGCGCGATCCCCGCGGGTTCGCCACCAAGTTCTACACCGAAGACGGCAATTGGGATCTGGTCGGCAACAACCTCAAGATATTTTTCATTCGCGACGCGCT
>Ga0182024_10009784_pt1 | contig 19728 bp, 18 predicted proteins | sample P32metaG_FD_120480 | JGI IMG/M metagenome (GOLD analysis project Ga0182024, IMG submission 120480) | Permafrost microbial communities from Stordalen Mire, Sweden - P3-2 metaG (Illumina Assembly) | ecosystem: Environmental > Terrestrial > Soil > Wetlands > Permafrost | place: Sweden: Stordalen... | reverse complement strand
GCGCACGATCAGGCCTTCGATCCACGGACGCGTGGCCTCGTTGTCTTCCTGATTGGTTCCGTAGTTGCCGATCTGAGGATTGGTCAGGACAACAATCTGTCCTGAATACGATGGGTCCGTGAAAATTTCCTGGTAGCCGGTGATGGAAGTATTAAAAACTACTTCGCCGTAGCATTCGCCTTTGGCGCCGTAGCCTTTGCCTCGGAAGACTCGACCGTCTTCGAGCGCAAGCGTAGCCTGCATTCTCGCTCCAGTGTGTGGATTTGAAGAATTTTATCAGGGAACGCCATCGAGGCCAAGCACGGAACTCGCCTTCGGTGTGGAAATCTCGCGCTCAAAGAATCGCCGTGAGGGTCGACGCGCGCTGCTACCGCACTCGCCCGAGCTTATCCATGGGCCAATATCCGAACACAGCCTTGCCGTAGATGTAACTCTGATTCACAGCTCCGAAGTCGCGGCTGTCGTTCGACATCGACCGGTGATCCCCGAGCACGAAGTAGCACTGCGGCGGCACCACGACCTCCGGATACGACCGCGAGTCGTCATAGGCAGGCGGAACGTAATCTTCGTCCAGCGCCTCGCCGTTCACGAACACTTGCCCGCCGTCGATGCGGATGCGGTCTCCAGCAACGCCGATCACGCGCTTGATGTAGCTCTTCGAGGGATCGCGCGGATAGCGAAACACAACAACGTCCCCACGCGAAATCGGCTCGAGGCGGTAGACGAACTTGTTGACGAAGATTCGCTCCTGGTCGGCGAGGGACGGCATCATGCTGGTGCCTTCCACCTTCACGGGCTGGTAGATGAACACGATGATGAATGCCGAGATCGCGAGCGAGAGAATCAGGTCACGCAGCCACACCGCTAAGGCCGGGCGCAGACGTACCGGGGCCGACTGCTGCGGCGCAGCTTGCGCCAGCGTTGCCGGCTGGCTTTCTGATTCCGTGCTTGGCGTATCGGGCATGGACCCTCTATTGTATACAGATCACGCTTATCCGCGGCGAGTCGTATCCCCTGCTTCTGGTGGCGTTGGCAGTGGCGGGAGAATTGGCTGAATGTTCCAACTGGAACATTGAAGAGGTTTTGCGATTGTATGTACAAAATGTTCCAACTGGAACACAACTCACGTTTTACCGAGGACGCTGTGGAAATCTCGGAAAACTCGGAAAACCACATTAAAGCTATAGTTGGTGGATGGGAAGTGGCTGGGCTGGATGGGGTTAGTAATCGAGGCCGGAAAGTGGTAGGAAAGACACAGGGAGACTAGACACAAAGAACGCGAAGGAACGGGGCACCCACCGTGTTGGTGGTGCCAGGGAAATCAAAAGCCGGGCCACCCGCCAGGGAATGTGAATGGAGACCGTCGTCGTGGAATCTTGGGGTAAAATGACTGGGTCCGGGAGACCGTCCATGAAGCTGAGCAGCCTGCTACGAAACAAGTTCGCCCACCGTGCCCTAACCCTCATCTTTCTCTTAATGGTGACCCTGACCATGTCAGCTCAATGGTCCGCTCAGCAGGACGAAGGAGGCATTCCCGCCTACAACGCCGGTCCGCCGCCGAAAGGGACCAAGCTGCCCGCACTTCTGACCAAGGCCGATCTTTGGGGAGGCGACGCGCAGTATCCCTACCAGACGCATGCCTATGAGCTAGCGGCGAAGATTCCGACCGTACTCCATCAACAGCCTTGCTATTGCCATTGCGACCGCATCGGCCACAACAGCCTGCATAGCTGTTACGAGAACACGCACGGCGCCCAATGCATCACCTGCCTGAAGGAGCTCTATTACTCCTACCAGCAGCACCAGAAGGGAAAGACCGCGTCCCAGATTCGCGCCGGGATCATCAAAGGAGAGTGGCAGCAGATCGATCTGCAATCGGCCGCGACAATCAACTAGTTTTCCAGTACCTGGTACCCAGTACCCAGGAAAACCGTCGCATTCGCTTCGGCACGGTTTTCTGGGTACTAGGTACTCGGTACTGCTTCTACCAATTGCCCTATACCCGCTCTTTGAGTGATACTTGACTATGGGCTTTTCGAATTCGAGAGCCTGAGGAGTACACCATTACGACGAGTACAGGAAAAATTCTTCACATGGCTCAGAAGGCTCACCCCAAAAAATCATCCGTGGCGGACGATCCGCGCATTGCTCAGGCACTGCAGAACTATGAAGCCGGACTGCGTGCCTTGCAGGAACACAAGTTCGAGAAGGCGAAACCGCTATTTGAGAAAGTGCTTGCCGGCCCCAGCAGAGAGCTCACCGACCGGGCGGCGGTCCATCTCAGCATTTGCAACCAGCACCTCGAACGCTCGGTCACGCAGCAGTTCAAGAGCGTGGAAGAGCACTACGACTACGCTGTCTCTCTGATGAATGTCGGGGATTACGTCACCGCGCGCGAGCACATCGAGAAACTGCTCAAGCAGGCGCCCAAGACTGATTTCGTCGTCTATGGTTTAGCCGCCCTCGACTGCCTTACCGGCCATGTGGAAGACTCTCTCAAGCATCTGGATGAGGCGCTTCACCTGAATGCCGGCCTCCGATTCCAGGCGCGCAATGACACCGACTTCCATAACCTGGCGGAAGACCCTCGCTTTACCGAGCTGTTGTACCCGGATCCGGCTGCCGACATGGCATCGCCGGAAGGCTACTTCCGGGAAGACGAATCTTCTTAGATAGATTCTCGGATGGAAACCAGAATCGGCGATCTCTTGTCCCTGGAGAAGGCCACGCGCGAGCGCGGCCTCCGCGTGGTCGCCATCGGCGGCGGCACCGGACTATCCACTCTACTCAAGGGACTCAAGCGCTTCGCTCTCACTCCGGCGGAGATGGCCGTGGCCCGGGGTGGTTCACCCGTCATCCGCGACCTCTGCGCCGTAGTCACCGTCAGTGACGACGGCGGCTCGAGCGGTCGCCTGCGCAAAGAACTCAACATGCTTCCTCCCGGCGATATCCGCAACTGTATCGTCGCCCTCAGCGAGGATGAGGCTCTGCTCTCCCAGTTGTTCCGCCATCGCTTCGACAAGGGTTCAGGCCTTGAGGGCCACAGCTTCGGCAACTTGTTTCTGGCGGCGCTCACCGACATCACTCATGACTTCTCCGAAGCCGTGCGCCTTTCCTCGGAGATTTTGGTCACGCGCGGCCACATTCATCCCGCCACCACTTCCAATATCGAACTGGAAGCGCTGATGGAAGACGGCACTCGAGTCCGCGGAGAAACCAAGATCACTGCAAGCAAAGTGCGCATTCGCGAACTTTTCCTTGTCCCACCGAACGTGAACCCTCTGCCGCAAACGCTCGAGGCCATAGCTCGCGCCGATATCATCAGCATCGGTCCTGGCTCGCTGTTTACAAGTCTTATTCCGAACCTGCTGGTGCACGGCATCGCCGATGCCATCGTCAATTCGCCGGCTACCAAGGTCTACATCTGCAATCTGATGACGCAGGCCAACGAAAGTCTGGGCCTTACCGCCGCCGACCACATCCTCGCTCTTAATCGTCACGCCGGCCAGCAGATCTTCGACTACGCAATGATCAATCGCACGCCCGTCTCCCCTGAACTGAAGGCCAAATACGAGCTTGAGGGCGCATGCCAGATCGTCGCCGATCTCGATGCGATCGAAGCTCTGGGTGTGATCCCTGTGCTGGGAGACTACTTAGAGGAGGCTGGGGTCGCCCGTCACAACACCGCCCATGTTGCCAGCGACTTGGTACAACTTGCCCCGGCCGCCGGAGCTGAGCGCAATAACCAGTCTGCGGGAAGGCCTTAATCCTCGCGCGCTCCACTTCTTACTTTCCCCCGCACGTCCCACTGGTTAGAATGTCCAGATCGTAAGAATCTTATAGGGATAAGAAGATAAGAATTGAATTTCAAAATGAAGAAAGAAATGATGAAGCCAACTTTTGTCGGCCTGTTATTGATTCTCTGCCTGCTGGGATCTGCGGCTGCGCAGCGCGATCCGAATGCCGACCCCACTGCCGAATTAAGTTTTCTCGTGGTGAAGGAAGACAACGGCAAGCCAGTTCGCAACGCCGCTGTAATCATGCATCCCGTAAACGATCACGGTAAGCAGAGCAGGGGCGGTCAGGAACTCAAGACGGATGCTGACGGCAAGACCAGCTTCGACGGCGTGCCCTACGGTAAACTACGCGTGCAGGTGCTGGCTCCCGGATTCCAAACCTTCGGCGAAGACTATGACGTCGACCGGGCGAAGATGGATTTCACCATCAAACTAAAAAGACCTCAGAGCCAGTACTCGGTTTACCCGGACCACCCTGATGAGAAGAAAGGGCCCGCTCCCGATCCGAACGCCAAGCCGCAGTAGAGTTAGTTTCTAGTTTCCAGTCTCTGGTTTCATCAAGACTGGAAACTAGAAACAGGAAACTACAAACTGCCCCTACGATAGAATTCTGCGTATGAACTATCTTCTGAAGACCGAACCCACGGTTTATTCTTTTGCCGACCTCCAGCGCGAGAACACGACGATCTGGGACGGCGTCACCAATCCGGCTGCGGTCAAACACCTGCGAGAAATGAAGCCGGGTGAGCGGTTGGTCATCTACCACACGGGAGACGAGAAGAGCGCGGTGGGAACCGCGACCGTAGTCTCGGTGGACGCGTCGGATGCAAAGAATCCCAAGGTGAAGATTAAGGCCGGCAAGGCGCTCGCCAAGCCAGTGACGCTGGCCGAGATCAAGGCCAATAGATTGTTCACCGACTCACCGCTGGTGCGCCAAGGACGGTTGAGCGTCGTTCCCTTGAACGACGCCCAGCTCACGTTCATTACCAGCTAGTCGGGCGCTTTTAGCGCTCAATGGTCAGTGAGCTTTCGCGTCTTTGCGAATCAAAGCGTGATCCACAAAAAAGCCCAGGCCTACTGCCAGGGGAATCGCTCCAAACGTAGCCGCGATCATCGCATCCGGCTCTGCGCGTCCGATAAGGACGAAGGTCACGATATAGCCGACTGCCCCGGCCACGAGCAGAATTCCCGAACGCCTGGAACGCGCCGCTTCCGAGAGCTCCGGCTGCATGGGAACATCCACGCCACGCGCAATCGCTGCCAGGCGCTCCTCGCTTCGCAGCTTTCGCACCCTGAAGAAGGTATACATCGCCGCCATAGGAATCCCAAAGATCATGAGCACTGCCGCCAGTCCCACGATGTTACCGTCCATAGTGCCTCCTGATGCCGGCGCTGGTTTCATCTTTCATGGTTGGCGCCGTGTCATGGGTAGTTACGCGCCCCGCAGGAAAAAGTTCCAAGGTTGTGTTCTGCCCGTTCGGCATCTGCTTACAAATCTTTGCAAAACTCGGCTTCCGCTTAGCAACCCAGGGCTTACACTGATGATTCTTACGCCAATGGTGGCCGACCGGCGGAAGACTGTCTAGGCATAAACCTTCAGAGTTTAGGCCGCAGGAAGTCACGGGAGGGGCCAGTAACAAATGACGTCCAAAGCCGAGGCAATGAAGTTGCACCCCCGATTCTGGCTGCAGCGCGAATGCTTACTCGCTGCCTGCATCTCCTCGCTGCTGCTCTTCCTCGCTCCTTTGAGGGCACAGGAGAGTCAGGAAAAGGTTACCGTCGATGACGTTTCTCGCACCTTCACGGTACATCTACCCACGGGATACAACTCACAGCAACACTATCCCGTCGTGATTCTTATGCACGGCCGCAACCAGGATGCCGACGACATGGCGCGGCTCACACACTTTAGTCAACTCGTCGCCGATAAGAATGGCATTATTGCCGTTTATCCGAATGCCGCGCGCGGACAGTGGAACTTCGGAGTGCGGCCAGAGCAACCGGCAATGAGTATGGGGCCGCGCGGGGGCGGACGTCGCGGAGGCTGGGGTGGAGGTGGCGGAGGATATCCCGGCGGCGGCTATCCCAGAGGCGGGCAGAGCGGAGGACAGAATCCCGACCAGACCCGGAACAAACCTGAGCCTGCGGATGACGTTGCCTTTTTCAACGAGATGCTGGATCAACTCGCCCTCAAATACTCCATAGATACCCACCGCATTTACGCTGTGGGGCTGGGCGATGGCGGCTTCATGGCATTGCGGGCAGGTTGTTCCATCGCTGATCGTGTGGCCGCCGTGGCCGCGGTAAGCGCGGCCCTTCCCAAGACGATGATCTGCCTGCCCTCGCGTCCCGTGCCCGCACTGTTCATGGCCGGCACCGATGACCCCATCGTTCCAAACAGCGGAGGCACGTACAAACCGGGCCAGTTCCACGTACTCTCCGCCGAAGACAGCGCCAAGGCGTGGGCCAAGTTCGACCGTTGCGGAGAAAAGCCGGCCCAGGAAAAACTTCCCGCTTCAGAAAAAGGCGGCAAAGAAACCAAAACATTCACCTTCGGCAGCTGCCAGGACAACGCACAAGTCATTCTCTACAGCATCAAGGGCGGCGGCAACACCTGGCCCGGCGGCGAGCAGTACTTGTCCGAAAAGGAAGTGGGCAAGACCAGCGACCTCAACGCCGACGAGGTAATTTGGAGTTTTCTGAGCGCCCGGAAAATCAGGGCGAGAACGGAGCGCAGAAGTAGCAGCTTACCTTTGCTTTCCTGTTAACGAATCAACTGCCGCAACTCGCGCCGCAGAATTTTTCCCGAGGCCGTCTTGGGCACGACCTCCACAAAATGCACTTCCCGGGGCTGCTTGTAGTGAGTCAAGCGGTCGGCGACAAACCCGCACAACTCATCTTCCATCTTCTTGCAAGTCACAAATCCCTCGCGCAGTGCCACAAAGGCCACGGGAATCTCGCCCGCCGCGGCATCGGCCCGTCCCACCACACCACATTCGCGCACGGCAGGATGCTCCAGCAGCACAGCCTCAACTTCAGCCGGCGCCACGGGGAATCCTTTGTACTTGATCATCTCCTTTCGCCGGTCCACCACCTTGTAAAAACCTTCCGCATCGCGGGTCACGACGTCGCCTGACCAATACCATCCGTCGCGCACCACAGCCGCAGTCGCGTCCGGCTCTTTCCAGTAACCCTGCATGAATTGCGGCCCGCGCATCACCAGCTCTCCGGGTTGGCCCGCGGGAACATCTTCCTCACTTCCAGAAACGGCTGATTGTGAATGATCGGCGCCAATCACCCGGCACTCCGTCTGCGCCACCGGATGCCCAATCGAATCCGGCCGATACAGTTCCGGCTCCAGATACCCCACATGGGTGACGGGCGAAGCTTCTGTCATGCCGTATCCCTGACATACAAGAACGCCGGTCAGCGCAGTGAATCTTCGCGGCAGATCGGGAGCGAGCGGCGCCGCTCCCGACTTCACCCACTGCACGTTGTGACTTTTGGGAAACTCTCCCGCCTCGGCCGCCAGGCACAGCGCGTTCATCGCCGGCGGCACCAGCGGCAGCATGGTGATTGCCTCGTCGGTGAGCAGCTGCGTCAATTGAGGAACGCCAAAGCGGGGCATCAGCACCAGCGTCGCACCCAGAATCAGCGCCGGATTGAGCATCACATTCAAACCATAAATGTGATACAGCGGCAGGAAACAAAGAATGTTGTCGTTGCAGTTGAGCGGAGTCGAGCGTGGCCCCAGAAACTGATACACGTTGGCGATCAGATTTTGATGCGAAAGCATCACGCCCTTGGGCAGACCCGTCGTACCGCTGGAGTACGGAAGCGCCGCCAGAGTCTTCTGTGACGCCTGATCGGGCCGGGGGAGTGTCGCGCTCACCGGCTTCAGCAGATTCGAAAACGGCTCACTCCCACTTCCCTGCTGCCTTGTTGTGTAGACCCGCCGCAGATTAGGCAGCCCAGCAAGATTAATGCCATCAACATTCGCTCCATCGGTGATCAGAAGTGCTGCACCCGAGTTCCCCAACTGATGCCGCACTTCCCGCTCGCGATAAGTCGAGTTGAGCAGCGTCGGAATTCCTCCGGCTAGGGTAGCCGCATGGTAAGCCGCGCAGAACTCCCACGAGTTGGCAAGAAAAATGGCGACCACTTCCTCGGACTTCAACCCTGCCGCAACCAGACCGCGCGCCAGCGCTTCGACCATTTCTCCATATTCGGCATAAGTGAGCCGCCGTCCGCAAGAAGTGTCGACCAGCGCGGTTTTCTGAGGATGCTTGCGGCAGGATGCCAGAACCGCGTCGTGTACAAAGACGTTGCTGGGATCGGCGTAGAGATGGGTGCGCAACATGGCCGGATGATTGTAGCGGATCAGAGTCAGGATTAGCCTATTTAGGAGGGCTAAGACCACCACCAGCGCTTAGACGGTTTTAGTGCTCAGGTTCTTGAACTCCGCATCGGAAACCCAAGTGAGATTGTACAGAATCCGCCCAGGTAGTTCAGGCGCAAGTCCCCCGGCATCGGCCATCTCTCCACAGCAGCCAAAGCGTCGGAAGCGCCGCGCTCGATAAAATCTGGCCATGGTTCCCCGGGTTTGTGTTTCGTCTCCCAAACATACAGGCGAGGAGGGCCATGCCGCTGGGGAATAGCGCCCACCTAATCTGTAAGTCCATCAGGCACCCACCACAGTTCCCCGCCGAGCACACCGATCCCGTGAGAACGCAGGACATCCACAACTACGGGAATCTGGGCGCGAGTCCACCCAAATTCGCCGTTGCTGGCTCGGAAGGCTTCTCGTTCAAGCTCAGGTGGAAACATGACTAGTCCTGACGAAAATTACGGCGCAATTCTTGAGCGCACACGCTGGTCCACTCATGAAACCATTTGATCGGCCCTAGCTGGCTAGCTTCTTTAGAAACTCCTGTTCGTCCATGCGGTACTTGAAGGCTTTGCGCCCGTCGATGAATACGACTGGCACTTCGTCGTTAAACTGCCGCCGCAGCTCGCTGTCGCTATCCACATCCACTTCCTGCCACGTGAATCCGCCGCGGCGAGAGAGCTTGGTAAGACTCTCCTTCACCACCTCGCAGAGATGGCATCCCCGGCGGGAATAAACCACGACCTGGCGCGACTCTGTCACGCCGCGATTCTATCGTTATTCCCGCACCCTCTGGCAAGAAAAAACCGATACGATTTCTCCAGCGCAAAATCACCTTCCCGGTTCAGGAGTAAAATCCGAAGATGGCTGCCCTCGATTCTCAACCTTTGCGCGGCAAAGCCTGCCTGATCACCGGCGGGGCCAAGCGTCTCGGACGCGCCTCTGCCCTCGCCCTGGCCCAGGCTGGCGCCGATGTCGCCATCACTTTTCGCACGTCCGCCCGCGACGCGCAACAAACCGTCGTCGACCTCTCCAGCTTCGGCGTGCGCGCCTTCGCCCTGCACTGCGATATCACCAATGAAGCTAGCGTGAAGTCCATGATGAAAGAAGCCGGACGTGAACTCGGCCGCATCGACATTCTGGTCAACAACGCCGCCAACTACGACAGCGCCGAGTTCGAGCGCCTCACCCTGCGCCAGTGGGATTCTAGCTTCGCCTCCAATACGCGCGGGCCGTTCCTGGTCTCGCGCGAGGCTCTGAAGTGGATGCGCCGAAAGCGCACGGGTTCGCCACGCTCGGACGCTCCAAGCTCAAAAAAGATCGAAGCCAAAATCATTCACATGGGATCGCTCGGTGGCCTGCGTCCCTGGGCCGCCAACGCGCATTACTGTTCCTCGAAAGCCGCCCTGCATATGTTGACCAAGGTCATGGCCAAGGCGCTCGCTCCTGAAATCGCCGTCAACGCGGTAGCGCCCGGGATGATCGATCTCGGCGAAACGGCGGCGAAAGCAGCGTTTCTGCGGAAGATGGCCAAGCAGACTCCCATGCAACGCAACGGGCGCGGCGATGAAATCGCCGCCGCCGTCCTGTTCTTCGCCACCGCGCCGCAATTCATCACCGGCCAGATTCTGGCTGTAGACGGCGGCCTCGGCCTCTGAGCGGCCCCTGGGACAACTCGATCCCGCCTTGAAAGGGCGCGGCTTCAGCCGCGCCGGCGAAACTCACAGATCAATCAACAGCTGCATTAGACGCCAGCCGAACCCGGCATCTCTCTTTTGTACTCTTCATGGCTCAAGGTATAGTGAGGCGAATGAAGAAATCCAGGAACGCACCATCGTCGAAAGTTCCCGCAGCCTCCGCTCCCCGCGTAGCCGTGGCCATCATGGCCGCCGGCAAGGGCACGCGGCTCAAGTCGCAGCTTCCCAAAGTGCTCCATGAGGTCGGAGGCAAGCCGCTACTCGCTCATGTCATTGCGGCGGCGACGCGTGTAGTCCCGCCAAGCGATGTCTTCGCCATCATCGGTCACGAAGCCGAGCGCGTCCGCTCCGCCGTCGCCTCCACCGGAGTCAACTTCGTCCTGCAGGCTGACCAACTCGGTACGGGCCACGCGCTGATGGTCGCGCAGTCGGCGCTCTCCGCGTACGACCATGTCATCGTTCTCTCCGGCGACGCTCCGCAGATCACGCCCCAGACCATCGCGAGCCTGCTCAACATTCATCTCGATGAACAGGCCGCCATGACTTTACTCAGCGCCGACCTCGATCATCCCACCGGCTACGGCCGCATAGTTCGTATGAAAGCCCGTAAAGGTGCACGCAGCGCCGACGTCAGCGCCATCGTCGAAGAGAAGTCCGCCAGCCCCGCGCAGAAAAAGATTCACGAGATCAATGCCGGCTTCTACGTCTTCGCCGCGCAGCAACTGTTCTCGCAACTCGGAAAACTTTCCACCGCCAATCCCCATGCCGAGTACTACCTCACCGACATGGCCGGGATCCTGCGCCAGGCGGGGCAGCGCGTCGTAGTCTGGAAAACGGACAATCCCGTCGAAGTTCTCGGCGCCAATACGCGCGCGGAACTTTCTTTCATCGACTATCAGATCCGCATCCGCAAGTGCCACGAACTTATGGCTGCGGGCGCCACAATCTACTATCCCGCCACCTGCGTGATCGACAACGATGTCGAAATCGGACCCGACACCGTAATCGAACCGTTCGTCCAGATTCTGGGCAAATCCCGCATCGGCGCCGCCTGCCGCATTCAATCCTTCAACGTGATTCGCGACACCGAGATCGCCGACAATGTCCTTGTGCAGCCCGGCTGCGTGCTCGAACAATCCATCGTCAGGCGAGGCGCGTCACTCGGTCCGTTCTCGCACCTGCGTCCGGCCAGTGATATTGGCGAAGACGCGCACATTGGTAATTTTGTCGAGACCAAGAAAACGCGGATTGGCAAGGGATCCAAGGCCAACCACCTCACTTATCTCGGCAACTCCGAAATTGGCGCCGGAGTCAACATCGGCGCCGGAACCATTACCTGCAACTACGACGGCGTCGCCAAGCACACCACAGTCATCGAAGACCGGGCTTTCATCGGCAGCGACAGCACTCTGGTCGCGCCCGTGCGCATAGGCAAGGGGGCCTACATAGGCGCGGCGTCGTGCATCACCAGAGATGTTCCCGAGGACGCCTTGGCAATCGGCCGCGCCCAACAGATCGTGAAAGAAGGATGGGCCCGCGAAAAACTCGCCGCGCGCAAGGCAAAATAGGATTTCAACCACGGAGCACTGAAGAAGAATCTTCCTAAACAACGAGGCACCAAGACCCGGTTTTCTCCGTGTCTCAGTGCCTCCGTGGTGGGTGTGTCTTTGCCTTTTAGTGCGAAATCGAAGCAAAAAACGGCGAGTGCATTAGCGACTGAAACTGCGCGTCACTGTCCTTGAAGTGCACCATGAATTTTGTGCCGTCAGAATCGGCCGTGGCCATATCCATGGCCGCCTTTTCCACGGGCGAGGCACTGCTCTTCTTGTACATGATGACGGCCTTCATCATCATCGACAGCGTTCCCGCGGTGATCGAGTCCGAAGTCACCACCGTCAAATCAAAATTCACTCCGCTGGAAAAGTCCATCGTGTAGTACGAGCCCAACACACGCTTTTTCACCGTCTCGTAGTCGGCGATCTTGGCCGCATCGCCCAGCGCCGAGCGCATCATATTCTGCGAACCCGCCTGGTCCAGGATGCTCCAGAACGGCGCGGAATCCACGCTCGTCATCATGTCTGCCATGGTCGCGTTCGAATCGAGGTTCAGAATCTCACCGTCGCGCGTCTGCAGACCGAGTTTCACAGCCGAAGGCTCGCCAAACAGCAGGGTGCTCTCATCCAGAAACGTCATCACGAAGCCACCCGACATGGGATATAGATCCGCCGTGTGATACTTCGTGGGCTTGATCTTGCGCAATGCCATCTTCTTGATCACGGCCTTCATGTTGAAAGGCCCGGTGGCAATGCCGATAATCCTGATTCCCTGCTTGGCGGCACGGAACGAGGGCAGCGACAGCGTGTCGATATCATTGTCGGGATTAATACCCACACCCTTCAACGCCCCCTCGAACTCCTGCAGACTTGGTTGAGAAGACATGATTTGCTGTTTCAGGGCGAGTGCCGTTGGCGAGTCACGCAGCGCCCGGTAATCCACTGAAATCAATTGTTGCAGGTCCGCGGGAACCACCGCGCGCGCGCCCGAATTCAGTGGCGTCGCATTCGCTATGCCCACGCAAAGCGCAGCCAGCATGGCAAAAGTCAGACAAGCTTTGACGGTTTTCATAACTGCCTCAGTCATCATTCGGATTTTCCAACCCTCACAAACCAATGAACGGAATTTTCCCTGTCTCTTGCGATTTAGATGCAGGGTCATCGCTTCCAGTAACCCAATAGCTTTATTCTAAGCCAACCCGCTCGTTCCCAACCCTGCCAAAAGGACTAGCCCGTTGATCAATTTGGGACAGTCATCTCCCGCCCAGAAATAAATAATCCGCAAGAGAGCAAGTGGGGGTAAGATGCCTGTGTACGCCACCGCACACTGACGCGTCACCTCACCGACGCGAGAGAAATCAGGGAAATCATTGAAAATCCTACTCTACAACCCCGACAACGGGGTTACCCGCAATTTCATGCCTCACCTCTGGATGTTCCTCCTGAAATCTCTAACCCCTGCGGGCCATGAAGTTGTGCTCATCGACGGCAACGCTCAACCGATGGACGAAGCCGGAATTGCCCAGTACGTGCTCGAACAGAAGATTGATCTCGTCGGCATCGGCGCCATGACGCGGATGATTGCCAAGGCCTATCGCATGGCAGACGCCGTGCGAGCTGTCGGCGTGCCCGTAGTCATGGGCGGACCTCACGTCACGGAAATGGCAGACGAAGCTCTCGGCCGCGACGGTGGCCCCCGCCACGCCGACGCGGTCGCTCTCGGCGAGGCCGACAACACCTGGCCACGCATTGTCGAAGATGCCGCCCGCGGCGAGTTGAAAGATGTCTACGCTCCCGTCGACGCCGCCGGCCAAGAACTCAAGCCCTCGCTCAAGCAGTATCCTGTAATTCCCTGGGACACTATCGATCTCAAACAGTTCAATCTCGTGCCCAAGTCCGCTAAACACTGGCTGCAGAAGATCGGCGAGGGCTGGGGAACTTTTCGCATCGTTCCCGTCGAGTCGGGACGAGGTTGTCCCTATGGCTGCGAATTCTGCACCGTGACCGGATTCTTCGGCGACTCCATCCGCTTTCGCACCAACGAAAGTGTCGTCAACGAACTCCTGCTGCTCAAGGCGCGCGCCAGAAAAGAACGCGGTCAGATTGCCGTCTTCTTTATCGACGACAATTTCGCCATCAACATTAAGCGCACCAAATCTCTGCTGCGCGATATTATCGCCGCTGGTGCGCAAGTGAATTGGGTCGCGCAGATCAGCGCCAACCTCTTGCGCGATCAGGAACTCGTCGACCTCATCTCCGCCTCCGGCGGCAAGTGGGTCTTCATCGGCATGGAGTCGATCGATCCCGCGAACTTGAAAGACGTCAACAAGGGCTTTAACAAGCCCGAAGAATATGCCGCCGTCCTTGAACGTCTCGCGCAACGCAACGTCTACGCCATCACGTCGTTCATCTTCGGCATGGATAACGACACGGTAGGCGCGGCCGAACGAACGCTCGAGCAGGTGCGCACATGGCCACCGGGCCTGCCGATTTTCGGCCTGCTCACACCCCTGCCCGGTACTCCGCTCCTGAAGCGTCTCGCAGCCGCGGGCCGCTTGACCCGCCCCAAGCACTGGCAGGAGTTCATCCCATTCGCCATGGCGCACACTCCATTGAAGATGACCGTCGACGAAGCTCACGCCGAAGTAAACTACGGCTGGGCTCACGCCTATGGCCCGGAAGCCATCGCGCAAGCTGTGAATTCGCTCGCCGACCAACCGCTCGGCTATCGCGTGAACATCTTCATCGCGCGCGTGTGCTTCCGCGGGATCTACTTCCCCATGCTAGGCCGCTTCGCCTGGTGGAAAGTGATTTCAGAGAACCGGCACACCATCTCAAAGCTGCTAAAGCAAGGCTTCGGCGCGTGGTGGGACTCTAGATCCAGACCCGAAATAGCGCCAGCAACCAGCGCAGGAGACTAGAAACCAGCATATGAGACGAGGCATGTGGCGACAGCCGCCCTCGGCTGTCGGGTCGAGCGAAGCTCGACTTCCTGTTCGTCCCCTGAGATACCGAACAACCACAATAGCCAAGAACAGGCTGACTGCCACAGGCCAAACGATGCCGAATACCCTCATTTAACTCGCCTGTTCTCTGAGTGCTTTCAGGACGAGTGCCTTGTCCGTTTGCGCGCCGATAGTGTGATTTTCGGGGAGCAGATCGCACAACTCATCGATCCTCCGGAAACCCACTACTGCTGGAGCAATTCACTTTCCTAACCTTTAAACGCGCCAGTTCCCCTTTTACTGCCTCCACCCTCTTCCGCACCTCCATCACAAACGCCTGATCCTTCACCAACGCCAGATTAATCTCCACATTAGCCAGCGCCCCTGTAATCGCCGCTCCAGCCAGTGCCCGCGCGGTAGTCAAATCAGACTTCATATTCGGATTGCTGATCGCAACCAGACTCTCGGCAATCCGCGCCACTTCGCGCGCCTTCTCTGCCACGCCAAGCGGAACCCCCGTAGCCAACTTGAGTGTTTCATCCACCAGCGCTTCGGCGCCTGCACCATCCGCCTTCGCCTGCTTGTAAGCCTTCATGACAGCATCGTAAGACTCCGCGTCGCTATCGACGGCAGCCTTCAACTCCTCCCGCAACGGCCCCAGCCGCCCGATCGCCCCACTCAACTGTGACTCATATTGCAGATAAGCTTTCTTCCCTCGCGACATCGAGGCCACCATCACCGCAAGTCCCGCCGCCATCGCACCAGCAGCGGCAGCAGCGCTCCCGCCGCCTGGCGTAGCCGTGGGCGCAGCCAGTTGTTCGATGAAAGGCTCCACGCCCGCCCGCAATCCGCCGACAGTCATCTTTCCAGTCATCACGCCGGCCAGCCGGTTTTCCAAAATCAAAGACGAATCAAAATTCTCCACTTGCAGAAACCACTCCGCCGCCGCTTCCAGCGCCTTCTTCGGAATCAATCCCACGATCTCGCTCGACACCGGAGCCACTCCATACCGCGCCGCCTCCCGCTTCACCATTTCGAATACCCGGTGCACCGGCGTCTGCTCAAAGTCCGTCAGATTCATCGAGACCTGCGCCAGCCCTCGCACCAGAAATCCCGCGCCCTTCACAAACCGCATCCCGCCGCTCGAGAACCGCACCGCCTTCGCCACTTTCTTTGCGATCTCAACGTCCGGCGTGTTCAAAAACACGTTGTAAGCAATCAGAAATTTCCGCGCTCCCACCACGGTCGCGCCCGCCGTCGGGTGCACTCGCGCTTCGCCAAAATCCGGCTTCCGGGCCGCATTCGTCGCAATCTCCGCCCGTATCCCTTCAAACTGCCCGCGCCGGATGTTCTCCAGATTCTGTCGCTCCGGCGTAGCCGCCGCCGCTTCATACAGATAAACCGGAATCTGAAACCGCTTCCAAATCTCCCCGCCCACATGCCGCGCCATCGCCACGCAATCTTCAATCGTCACGCCGTCAATCGGGATAAACGGCACCACATCCGCCGCACCCATCCGCGGATGCGCCCCCTTATGCACATTCAGATCGATCAACTCCGCGGCCTTCCCTACGCCGCGAATCGCCGCCTCCTGAATCGCCTCCGGCTCGCCGACCAGCGTAATCACGCACCGATTGTGGTCCGCGTCCATCTCCCGATCCAGCAGGTAGACGCCATCCACTTTCATCGCGTCAACAATGGCGTCGACCTTAGTTTTGTCGCGCCCTTCCGAAAAATTAGGTACACATTCCACCAGCGTAGACATAGGTGAGAAGAATAGCCGGGACGAAGTAATCGATCAAGCGTGCAAATGATTTCCTTCGTGGGCCTTAGTGTCCTTCGTGGTTGACGATCTTAGGACTTCCATTCCACTTCCCCTTTGGCTTTCCTCCCAACTAAGATTAGAATTGCATCATTCGGCGTGCGCTTCGTCCATGGCAGATCAGATCAAGACGCCCCCTGCGGCTGCTCCTGCCGATCCTTCTGCGGATGCACTCACAGGCACGACTGTCGGCCGCTTCGTAATCTCCAGGCGGCTCGGCGCCGGAGGCATGGGACAGGTCTACGGCGCGGAAGACACCACCCTGAAGCGCTTTGTCGCCATCAAGCGCATGTCCCCCGACGCCAAATCCACTCAAGCCGACCGCAAAAGGCTGCTCAAGGAAGCCCAGCGTTCCTCCGCTCTTAATCATCCCAACGTCGGTGCAGTGTACGACGTCGTCGAGCACGCCGGCGAACTCTGGGTAGTTATGGAGTACATCGAAGGCGAGACCCTTCGTCACCGGCTCCAACAGCCCGTCTCCAACGATGAATTCTTCGCTCTCGCTACTCAGTGCTGCGAAGGACTGCAGGCCGCCCACGAAAAAGGCATCATTCACGGCGACATCAAACCTGAAAATATAATGATCGCGCCCGGCAACCGGGTGAAGATTCTCGACTTCGGCGTCGCCCGCCGCGCCTGGAACAGCAATCCCAACGAAGCCACCAAGAGCCTCGAAACCATGACTGCCACCGGCGGCACTCCCGCCTATATGGCTCCCGAAGTCCTGCTCCAGCAGCCCGACGACGGACGCTCCGACATCTTCTCCCTCGGCCTCGTCTTCTATGAAATGCTCGGCGGTGAGCAGCCCTTTCAAACCGCCAGCCTGGCCACTACCATCGCCCGCATCGTCCACGTTGAACCTCCTCCGCTCAAGAATGTTCCCGGACCTCTCGCCCGCGTGATTTCCCGCACCATGGCAAAGAAACCCGAGGCCCGCTATCCCAACGCCGCCGCGCTCTTGGATGATCTGCGCCGCATTCAACAAGGCGAAAAGCCGAAACGTCGCGCCTTCGCTCCCGGGGATTTCCACCAGTACCGCATGCTCGCGGCGTTGGCGGTGGCCCTGATCGTCGTAGCCCTGCTCTTCGCTTACCGTCCAGTGCGCCAGTGGTTGCGCGCTTCCGCCGCAAACAGCGCCGCCACTCCCTCCCAGCCCCGCGGATTGCCGCAAACCAAAATCCTGGCCGTACTTCCCTTTACCCCCGTTGACGGCAACCCCAAACTCACGGCCCTCGGCGAAGGATTGGTCGAGAGCCTCGCCGGCAAACTCGGCAAGCTCACCGAGGACCGCTCCTTTGAAGTCGTGCCGCCACGCAGCCTGCAAGAAAAGAAAATCTCCACTCTCCCCGACGCCGCCCGCATGTTCGGCGCCAACCTCGGCCTCACTCTCACCCTCGCTCCGCAGTCCGACGATCTGGTCAAAGTCACCTACTCGTTGCTCAATGCGCAAACCGGCGTTCCGGTTGGCGGAGGCTCCCTCACCGTTCCCACCACCGACGCCTTCTCGGTGGAACAAAACGTCGCCGAAGGAACGGTCAAGGCTCTGCACCTGCAGTTGCTTTCGGAAGAACAAGCCGCTCTCAAATATCACGGCACCGATAAAGCCGAAGCCTACGAGTACTATCTTCAGGCGCAAGGCTACTTGCTCGATCACACCAGGGCGGAGAATCTTGACAACGCCGCGCTGATGGCCCGCGCCGCCCTCAAGCTCGATCCCAACTTCGGCATGGCCAAAGCCGTCCTCGGCGAGAGCTATTGGCGCAAGTATTCCGATACCAGGCAAAAACAATGGATCGCGCCCGCCCAGGCCGGCTGCAACGAAGCCGTCAAGCTCGGTAACGCCGGCACCGCAGGCCACGTCTGCCTCGGCCTCATCGACGACGGCACTGGACACTCTTCCGAAGCCGCCGCCGAATTCCAACTCGCACTCGGTCTCGAACCGACGAACGAAGAAGCCGCCATCGGCCTGGCCCAGGCCTACGAACACGAAGGCAAGATTACCGAAGCTGAAAAAGCCTTCCAGCAGGCCATTCAAGCCCATCCCAACAGCCGCTTCAGCTACAACTCCTTCGGCCAGTTCTACAATCGCCGCAACGAGTATGCCAAAGCTTTGGAAATGTACCGCAAGGTGATCGAGATCGCCCCCGAGTGGTATGGCACCTATGTGAATGTCGGTTCTATCTATGCCGAGATGGGGCAATACGACAAGGCAATCGACCCACTAAAGAAATCCATCGCCATCCGGCCAACTTATGCCGGTTACGTCAATCTGTGCACTGCCTATTTTGGGTTGAACAAATACGTGGAAGCCGCAGACGCCTGCGAGGAGGCAACCAAGCTTGATCCTCAACAGTACGTTGCCTGGGGCAACCTTGGCGAGGCCCGCTACGATTCGAATAACAAAAGTCAGTCCGTGATGCCCCTGCGGAAAGCCGTCGAACTCGCGCAAGGAGAGCTAAAGGTTAATCCTCACGACGCCGACGTGCTCAGTAGCCTGGCCAATTACTACTCCATGTTGGGCGACCGCGAGCACGCACTGCTCTACTTGGGGCAGGCCCTGTATCAAGGGCACAACGATAAGGAGTTATTGCTGGACGCCGCTTCCGTCTACAACCACCTGGGCGAGAATGGCCTGGCTCTCGAATTTCTGGCCAAAATGGTGCAGGCGGGGTATACTCCCGAGAAAATTCGGAGCCTGCATGAGTTTGATAACTTAGCCGGCACGTCCGGCTACCAGGAATTGATGAAGGCTTCACATCCGTAAATTCCCGGCCATCGCGCGGGAACGGGCCCCTAAAATCTAGCCTCGGCTTTCCAGTCGAAACCAAAGCCCAGGTAAATCAGAAAGGAATATCAACATGCCTATAACAACCCGCAAACCAAACATGTGCAATAGTTTCTCAGGAAACCCCGGCGATCCGGTCGAATGGCAGGGCGTTCCGGCAACTGGCTGCACTATCTCCCAGGCTGGCACTAACACGTTCCCCTTCAGCCCCGCTACTCAGGGACCCAACGGCCCCTACATTACCCTCCCGACCACAGCCAAGATCACAATTACCTCCACCCTGACAGCCGCAGTCTACTCGTTTGAGGCAAGCTGTTGCGCCGATCATGCCCTTAAGACCGTAACCGTCGGCTAGGGTCAGAGGCCCACTTCTCGCTGGGGTGCCCCATTTCTCGCGTCTCTTGCGAGAAGTGGGGGCGCTTTCACTTTCCACTGCTCATGTTCCACTGCTCATGTGGAGACAGCCGCCTCGGCTGTCCGACGAGCAAAGCGAGGCGACTTCTTCCCCGCTGCCGCCAAACTATGAATGGCCGGGGACATCCCTGACATTTTAGACCGGGCGGATCTCTGACAGTTTTTCTCCCTCTGTCCCGAGGGGATGGGGTGCAGGGGAAGGGGATGTGGAGTGCACCCCAAAAGTGAGACACGAGAATAAGGGGCCAGCTACATTGAATGGAGGAGAACAATGCTGGTGCCCCGACAAGAGTATTCCCGTGAATTGAAGATGGCTGCGATGCGCGAG
>Ga0182024_10009783_pt1 | contig 19729 bp, 17 predicted proteins | sample P32metaG_FD_120480 | JGI IMG/M metagenome (GOLD analysis project Ga0182024, IMG submission 120480) | Permafrost microbial communities from Stordalen Mire, Sweden - P3-2 metaG (Illumina Assembly) | ecosystem: Environmental > Terrestrial > Soil > Wetlands > Permafrost | place: Sweden: Stordalen... | reverse complement strand
CGGGTTACCGGTCAAGTTCGTACTGGACCTGAGCGATCAGCCGCAACCTCATAGGGCGTCCGGACAAACCTATTCTAGAACAAAGAGTTTCTCGAAGAGTTCCTTTGACAGCTTTGCCCCCTCTTCGGATAACCACACGGACTTGTTCTTCGTTGCTGGATCGGAGATGTATCCCTTTTGATGCAATGAATCCATTACGCTCCAAGGAAGACTTTTCCAAGCGCGTCTTCCGGAGTCGTCAGACAGATTCATCTGGAACAATGCAAGAACTACCTGTTCCAATTTTTCCCCATCGAAACCCATGCAGCACCTCACGGAACATGAGCAGCTAGCGCCAGCATTTTCCTTAAAGACTTCATACTCGTTTACCCAAGCAGTGTCCAGGGATTGCGTGGGACGGCAAATCATGGCATTTGCACTTTCCTCGACAGGAGGTGGCATCCATGCGAAGAAAAATTAGAACGAAAAAACCAAAGCGACACAAGACCAAGCTGGGTCTCCCTGACCTAGAGCATGTCAAATCAGCGGTGCTCGTGAGCTTACGTTCACCGGAATCGCAACGAAGCTATCGCCGCTCCATCGAAGATTTCGTCGCTTGGTATTGCTCGGAACCTCGGCTTTCGTTTAACAAAACAGTGGTCACCCGCTACCGGATTCATCTCGAAGACAAGTTGCTTGCACCTGGGACCATCAATGTGAGGCTCGCCGCCGTCAGACGACTCGCCTATGAGGCAGCCGATACGGGCCTTCTCAGTCCCGCATTGACCTTGCCCGCCCCCAAAGGAGATTCCATGTCGAAAGTCCTGAAGTGCGGCGATGTCAATCCTGGATGTAACTTTGAAATACGCGGTGACTCGGAGCACGACGTTTTAAGAAAAGCTGCCGAGCACGCCAAGACAGTCCACCACATGGAGAGCATCCCGCCCGATGTGCTATCCAAGGTTAAGGGTGCAATTCACGACCAAGGCGAAGCACGACCACAAAAAGCTGGCTCAACAAGCTAGCAATTAAACTAATCGTTTCGGATAGGGCGACCTTCGGGTCGCCTCCTTTATTTTTGGCCGTAGCTCCGTTTGAACTTTCAGACAAAGCAACCCGGTCGGTGGGGTCGCCTAGTCAGCAAGATTATCCTTGGCGTGCCGAATATATGGGAGCCCAAGTTCAGGTGGAGTTCGATATGCCCAATCCCGAAGAGGTCGGCGAAGCGTGTGGGATCGTTATTCACGGGAAGTGATGTGACCTCACGAGAATTTCAAATGCGCAAGCAAATCCAAGTCGGCTCAACCGTGGTCGTCAGGTTGTATGATGGCCGCGAAGTCGAAGCCAAGATTACGGCTATCGTGGATAGCGTAGCGGGACGAAAGGTTCACATCGCATGCGGGCTCATAGCCTTGAAGATCGACCCGGAGCAGATCATCCGCGAGGTTCGATGTTAGATAAGAAAGTTTCTGAACACGCGGATGCACTCTTCTTCCTCAAACTCAATGACTTAAGGAAGAAAGAGGTAGAAGAGCGTACAGCTATACACGCCGACGCTAACCGTCGTGGAATTTCCAATAGCGGTATCAGCCAAGGCAATCTTTTGAAAGCCGACGCGGCGGCAATCGGACGCAGGATGCAAGCGCGTCTCCAGTCATTTCAGGAAGCATTCGAAGCCGCGAACATTGAGCCGTCGCCGGAAGATTTTAGAATCATCTGGCAGAGTACCGAAGCCGTACATTCCCAAGGCATATCATCGGTCACAGCGAAGGACAAACTTCTGGCGGTTAGGACAAATCGTGTCGGAGGTCACGCCCCTAACGTGCAGGCGCATGCTGCCCACGGTCACGATGAAGTATTAGCTGAGTACAACGTTTGGCGTAGCCGGGTCGGATTAGCTGGAGTTAAGCAAGCGTTCGCTACCGCAAGTATTCCCGCGTTGAATGAATTGAAAGACAAAATTGCATGCGCTGCGGATTTGCATAGCCTCTTGGATTCCAACAAACAAGGGCGCGTCGCCGTGCTGTACATCGACTTGGATAACTTCAAATCAGTTAATACGGCGAAAGGCCACGATGGCGGAGACAGGTGCATCGAACACGCCGCATCGATCATCGGTTCGGTCGTGCAGCACAAGGGCCGTGTTTACCGTTTGCATGGCACAGGCGACGAGTTCGCGGTGATTCTTCCCAACTACGATGAATCTGAAGCGAAAGTCACAGCCGAAAGAATTCGTGAGGCAGTCGAGGAACAAAAGCCGGGTGGAGATATTTCGGTCACGACAAGCATCGGGGGTTTTATTGCAACTGGTGGAACTACTGCGGAGCACGCGCTCAACCAGGCAGATCAGGCGATGTATGAGGCCAAGCAAACGAAGAACACAATTCATTTCGCGTAATCGCGCTATCAGACAAGATATCCGGCGAGTTGCGGCGGCGATCCCTATACGTTTCAGTGCGAGCATTGCAACGCATGGCTACGAATGGCTCGCAAACCGTGCCGCTAAATGTCTTGTTTTCTTTAGTACCAGTGTACTGTTAAAGAGGGATTCAAGGGCCTCCAAGCCCTTATTCCTGAGCGGTTCAAGCTGAATCAAAAAAAGTCGTCTGCAACCGGTACAATCCTACAGTTATTCGACCATCTCTCACGATCCCTTACGGTCCCTCACTTAGACCTAATCCCCCCTTTCCGCCTGTCATCGGTGAACCTAACAGGCTGAGCGGGCCCTTCTGCTTTCGAGTTTCGGTTCCAACTTGGTTTCCAAGGAAGGGCCGTTTAACCGGCACTTCTCCAGTCTAAGCGGTGCCGTTTTCGATCTTGTAAGATGGCGCGGTTGTCCGAGTTGTCCATCTGAGAAGCGAGAGATAAACGCTAAGTGACGCCAGGACAGCGACTTAGGTATATTATTGCCTGGTTCGGGACCAGGAGGTCGAAGGTTCAAATCCTTTCGCCCCGACCATTTTATCTTCCGCTCTCACGCCACGCCCGTAACGTATGCGCGGGAAGTTGTAGGCATGCCCGGGAGATGTTATTGGACCGGCTCAGGATTCTATTCAGAGTGAGCTGATTTCGCTAGTGGCGGTCCCTTCTTGAAACCGGTGGTGCGAACCAATTCATTCTCCAGGGCTGCGGCAGCTTCGGGAGCACTCTTCTGACCAGTCAACACGGAGTGCACTGCTTGGATGTAAGCGTCAGTCACCTCCTGGTATTTCTTGCCGGTGACATTCGACGGACGCAAAACCATGCCGGTCCGAAACGCTTGATTTAAGATGTCAAAACGCGGATTTGGTTCACGTAGCTCAGGCAGGTTGTAAAGTTCCGATAGAGTGGGTGGCAGCGAAAGCACGCGGAAGCGCTGCACCTGCACGTCCCTGCGGATGAGATAGCGGACTAGCTCCAGGGCTTCACGCGGATGAGGCGAGAATTTGGAAACTGCCAAGCCCCAACCTCCCAAGGTACCCACTCGGCCTTCCCGGCCACCGGGGAGCAGGGCTGTATTGAACTTATTCCGGATTGCTGAACCCGCGGCTTGGCTGTCGAAGTAGGCGGACGGCCAATGCCGCATGAATGCCGCGTCGCCTGCGATCCAAACGTTTAGCGAATCCCACTCTCTATATCCAACCACGCTTGGGGGTGAGATGGAGCCAACCCAGCGCGCCGCTCTTTGCCACGCCCTGATCGCCTGCGGATTATTCACGCTGATGGTTTTGTCCTGCTCGATGATCCGCCCGCCGCCTTCAGTTGCCTGCCATTCCAGCGCGTCGCAGGTCAAGCCTTCGTCAGCCGCTCCTTGCCACACAAAGCCCCAAAACTGTTTTTTACCTTTGGCTCGTTCGCCAGCCTGAATTCGAGCCGCCATAATTTCCAGCTCATCCCAGGTCTTGGGTGGCTCACGATATCCGTACTGCCGCAGAAGGTCGGTGCGATAGTACAGAAGTCCGATGTCGGCACGATACGCCATGGCCACCAGCTTGTTATCCACGACGTAGCCGGCGGCCATGGCCGGAAATTGGAGGGAGACTTCGTTGGCGAAATAGGGCTTTAAATCCAGGAAATATTCGGAGAGCATCCCGGGCCAGATCACATCGATGCCGTAAACGTCAGGACCTGAAGCGCCTGTCCCGAGTAGCTCTCGCCACAAAACTAACCTTTGCCGCGCGGAATCGGGAGATGGAAGGAGACTGACTCGAATTCCTGTTTCCCGAGTGAACTGCTGCAACTCCTGCTGGCGCGCTTCGCTGAACGCTTCGTTCGACCATTCCTCCAGAAGAGTCAATGTTACCGGTTCACGAATAGATGGTTTCGTACAACCCTGTAGAAGAAACGAGAGCAACACAATGCAAATAGATCGTACCAACTTGGCAGAACTTAACCACCCTGCGTAAAGGCCACGAATTCCCTGTGCGAGCACTCTTTGAAATTTCATCAGCATTTCGAAAGCTTTGGGGATGAGGCCGGGAACTCCCCGTCCTGCACATCTTAGTGCTCAGCGTAGTGCGCTTCAAGACAAGTTAGCGGCCCCGATCCGTCGATAGCGGGACGTGTTTTACAGAGTGGCAGGCGCGAGGAACCTGAATGAGGCCGTACGCCTACGTAGAACGCCGGTAGGCTGCGCGAACCGAGGACTACGAATTATCACCAGCAAGGTGCGTCCTTCGCGTACGATGGCGCGCATGCGCAAAATCGAGAAGCCCTCACCGACCGAATCACCTTTATTGTTCGAGTTCGATCCCAAGCCAGCCGAAGAGATACTGACCGCGCTGGGAGGCCTACCCCTGGTGGTGCAAGCCTTTCGTTCTCTGGGATTACCAGGCAGTGTGAAGCAACACCTGGTCGTGAAGGAACGCCCGCGGGGTTATGACGAGGCTACGTTTGTCGAGAGCTTCGCCGGCCGCGAACTCCAGCAGCGTGCCGATCCGTGAGAGGCGCGCCGCTCTTTCGGGCGTCAAGCCGGTGTAGGGTACCACGCGCAGCTCGCTGGCGCGGTCCCCTGGCTGAACGACTACCTTCGCCTGACTCGGCGAAATGTCACGGCCCAGCCGCGCCACAACCCAGAGATTTCAAGAACTCGACCTTGCGGCGAAAACGAGGATTCTATCCGTCAGATATTAGGAAGCTGCTCCGGAATTGCCCAGGGAGTGGCCGCCCTCCGAAATCAGTTCGGCGCGAATTCAGTCGGAACGCTTTGCATATTCCTCATCGAATCGATGGAAGTGACAAAAAAGCAAAGTGCCCACGCATGAGACAAAAGCGCCATGCTGGGTCAAGCTGCGTCTTCAGTTTGCGCTCATCTTTTTTGGGTGTTACGTTGCTTTAGGCTCTAAGTCGTTGCGTTACGGACAACTTACGGACAACTAAAAGAGGGGAAATAACGCTTCTTGTCCCGTAAGCGACGCCAGACAAAGCGTTTATGGGATTTAGATACTTGGTTCGGGACCAGGAGGTCGAAGGTTCAAATCCTTTCGACTCCTACCCCGGTCGAGCTTAACTCGGCTCCAAAAGGCTCCAATTGGATCAGGGCGGCGGCGCTACGTCGTTTCTTTTGCGAGACTTAGAGTGTAGGGATGTGAATTCGATCCCCACCGCCCCTACCAAAGTCCATCGCAATCAACGCGATAGAGGTTCAACCCCCGGCAGAACTACAAGGGGGCATTGCCTGGGCCTCTGCTCCTTGAATGGGTGGATTCTATCTTTCGCTGTACTCGTCATAATTGACCGTCAGCTCATCGTCGGCTTTGATGTCAGCAGTGGCGTAAAACTTGAAGTCTTTATCGCAGCCAACATTGGGAATCTTTGATTCGTTCAGGTACCAGCTTATTGAAGCTGGTCGGAACACCGTATTTCCCATTTTTGAGCGGTCCAAAATCCAAGTAGAGCTTCCTGATTTCTTTCGGGAGCTCACTGATGCGGGCTGAAGCGATCCATACCATTTCCTCATTGTCCGGCTCAAACAACTAGGTGCCCTTCTTGATGTCTGTGATTGCAAAGAAGCCATCAGGAGTCCATAGCGGCGGCAACGCTATAGCCAAGGCTGGCGGACCAGAAGGGGTTGCCTTTACGCACATCTGCCAACCTGATCTGTTACAATTCCGTGATCACGGAGTTAGGCACGCTTGCGACAAGGATGGAGAGCGAAAATGGCAAAGACAAAGCCTAAAGCAAAGAACAGCGCTTTTATGAAGCCAATGCAGCCTTCAGAGCACTTGGCCAAAATTGTTGGCACAGAACCACTACCTCGAACTGAAGTCACAAAAAAGATTTGGGCGCACATTAAGAAGCACAAACTTCAGAATCCAAGGAACAAACGAGAAATCCTAGCCGACGATAGGTTGCAGCCGATCTTTGGCAGTAAGAAATTGGACATGTTTCAGATGACCAAGGCGGTCAACAAGCACTTGAAATAAAGGCTGGAGAGTCACAAGTCGATCCGGGAACAAAGGATTCGACGATGCCATCCGCACTGCTTTGCATCCCTTGCAACTCGACGGCGCAGCTACCTGTTCCTTCTTTCATCGCCGATAATCAACATCTTGTCACCATTTCGCACAATTAGTATTACGAATTTATGACGGAGCTGTCTCCTTGGCGGCCTTCCTTGGTTACTGACAGCAGCATCCTGATTGCGGTATAAATCACGACTAAGATGACCATCCACCGTACCGCCGCCAGAGGAAGCGACTTAACAATGAAAGCTGCAAACAGAACGGCAGGCAAACCGCCCAACGCCAGACCAAGTCCGGGACCGAAGCTGTAACTCTGTTTTCGGATGAATCGAAGGCTGGCAATGGGCATTAGGAACGCGCAAGAGCCCATCATGATCGGAAAAGCTACCTTGGTGTTCATGCCAAGAAGCCCCACTAAAATCATGCACGGAGCATAGAGCCCGATACCCAAAGTCATCAGCGCACCCAGGAAGACATTCCCTATAATTCCTACCACGAGGCGAAATCCGCTGAGGCTCAACGTATTGCCGCCGCCGGGGAACAAGCCGAGGTTGGCCATCACAAACAAAACCGCGGCCACCAGGAGGGCGATGCCCATCCCGAGCTGGATGTTTCTGCGTGACCATGTCGCGACGATCCCCGCACCCAGCCAGGCGCCGACGACCGAAGCAATAATCATAAGAATTAGTGTCTTCACTTCGACTTCTACGAACGCGATGAAAACGAAAGCCTCTGCAATAACGGGCGCGGCGTGCCCGACGTTTAGCGTTCCAGGAATACACTCATCGGGGACAATTTTCCCGAGTTTAAATAGAGATGCTGTCGGTGCATAGGAACCGATACCCAGCGCGTCAAAGAAATTGGTGGCGAAGCCAATGCCGGTTTCCAGAAACGTGGGGAGACGCACGGATCCGATGCGCGCCTCGATCCCGGGCTCGTTCCGAGTCCGCCATACCTCGAGGTACCATCCGAAGGAAAAGACCGCAGCTATGATTCCCAGAGCCAGAAAGAGGATGGCTTTGACGTTGAAGTTGACCAAACATAACTCCGTTCGACAAAAAACAGATTATCCAAGTGATATGAATTGCTGGATCCCCCGCCGCCAGAGGCGATAGTACCCAACGGTCAAGATTGCCCCTCAAGTTGTGGATTGAATCTTCCTGGCCTCTCTCTTTCGGTCTGGATCCGGCGTCTCATGAGAATCTGCCAACCCGCAGCGCGCTGACGTCCATGCCGGGATCTCTCCCAGCGACGATGTCTGCCACGAGCTTTCCTGTGATCGGTCCCCGAGTCATCCCCAGCATGGCGTGCCCCGTGGCGACGATCAGGTTCTTACATTGGTTCGACGGTCCAATGATCGGCAAGCCGTCCGGTGTGACAGCCCGCAAGCCTCGCCAGATTTCCTTCACCTTAGGTTCCTCTGTTGCCTGAAGATAATCGCGAGTCGAGCGCATAATGCCGTCGATCCGGCGCCAGTTCAGCGGAAGGTCGAGGCCACTCAACTCCAGCGTTCCTGCAAATCGCAGGGTTTCTCCCATGGGAGTGACGGCCACCTTTGTCTCCCCGAGCAGAAGAGGAATCTCTGGACGAATGGACGGTCGTGCCACGGAGCCTACACTCCCCATACTTGCTCGTAGACTCGGAGCCAGTTCTCTCCCAAGACCTTGTGGATTTCTTCAGTGGACCAGCCGCGCTCGATCAGCCCTTGAGTTACGTTGGGCAGTTCATCGATGTCTTCGAAGCCCTTCACGTAGAGCCAGGTCCCTTCGCTGACCATCTCCGGAGTCATAATTTCGCGATTGACCCCATGCTCGTAATCGATGTTCCAACCCTTCACGAAATCCGGCCCGAGACCCGCATGATCTACTCCCACAAGTTTGCGAATATAATCAAACTGGTCCAAATACCTATCCAAGGCAACTTGAGGAGTGCGGGGCACATTGGTCTGTTTTCGGCCACGAGCAAGATAATCGTTGAAAGCAGTGAGCCCGACAACTCCTCCGGTGCCAGCAATCGCTTCGATCAGTCGGTCGCTGACGCAGCGCGGATTGTCGCAAAGCGCCGCGACGTTCGTATGGGTGCAAATAGCCGGAACGCCCGAGGAGATGGCGATTGCATCCAAACTTGTTTGCTCCCCCGTGTGTCCTCCAACGTCAAGTACCATTCGCAATTTGTGGATCTCTTCGACCAGTCGATGGCCGGCTCGTGACAGTCCCGTGTGAGGCTCCAGGTTCCCCGCGCCGAACACATTGGCGACGTTATAGCAAAGACCGATAATCCTTAATCCCATTTCGTAATGCGCGCGCAGCGGGGTTTCCGGGGAGCCCAAAGGCTGATTGAACGTTTCGCCCAAGGCATTGGCGGACTGCCACTCGAAGATCATTGCAATCTTTCCCTGCCGATGTGCTTCTCGAATCTCATGAACGGTTCTAGCCTGGACGACTCTCTCCTTCCGGCGTTCAAGGAAATTGAATGTTCGCGCGTAGGATTGAAAATCTGCTCCCCCGCCTTGCACAATGCAATTTACTCCTCCCGCCTCAGCAGCCTTGAGGTGATCTTCGGCAAGGTAACCTGCGGCCAACCCCTCGACGACCAGGGTGCCTCGCTGGATCGCCATGGGATCGCGCGCGCTGCTACGGTCCGATTTGTCCTGCGGAGAGACGGCGTGCGGAGCGAGGACCGGCGGCGGGGAGGGCAAAACTTCTTGAGCGGCGGCCAGGCTTCCAAATCCGGCCGTTGCACCCGCCAAAGCACTCGCTCGGATAAATTCCCTGCGGTTCATCGCTCGCTCCTCCTGACACCTTCCGCGATGAGATCGCGTGCAGCGCACGGAAGGGATGGACATCGAGGCAAGTGGATAGTTCGAGCCCACGGCAGACGCTGATTTCTCGATTCGTTCCAGCCCCTTACGCGCCCCAGACTTGTTTGTAGACGCGCAACCAATTCTCGCCAAGAACCTTTCGAATCTCTCCGGTCGACCAACCGCGTCGAATTAGACTTTGGGTGACGTTGGGGAGCTGGGATATGTTTTCAAATCCTTTCACATAGAGCCAAGTTCCCTGACTCATCATCTCCGGCGGCATCACGTCTCGATTGATATTGTCGTAGTTTATGTTGCGCCCTTCGACGAAATCTGGGCCCAACCCGACGTGGTCCACACCAACCAGTTTCTTGATGTACTCGAATTGGTCCACGTACTCTTCGACCGTGACTTGTGGACTGTGCGGGATCTTCGCGTCTTTGCGGTTTCGGATGAGGTAGTCGTTGAACGCTGTGATGCCTATGACCCCCCCGGTGCCAGCAATGGCTTCGATTAAACGATCGCTGATGCAACGGGGGTTATCTGCGATAGCCGCCACGTTCGTATGGCTGCAAATTACCGGACGCCCGGAGGTCGCCGCAATGGCATCGAGGCTGGTTTGCTCTCCAGTGTGACCTCCAACATCCAGAACAATATTTAGATGGTGGATCTCGTCCACCAGTCTCCGACCGGCACGGGTCAGGCCAACTTTAGGTTCGAGACCTCCTCCTCCGAAGATATTGGCCACGTTGTAGGCAATGCCGACTATGCGCAGTCCCAGCTGATAATAGGCGCGCAAAGCCGTCCGAGGGGGACCGCCCAGGGTATTGTTCTGCGCGTCACCCAAGGTTTCAGCCGACTGCCAGCCAAAGAGCAGGGAAATCTTATTGTCCTTCTGAGCTTGCTCGATTTCTTTGACGGTGGTGGCCACGGTGATTTGTTCTTTGTGGCGGTCAATAAAATTATAGGTGTCGGCGAACGATTGAACGTCTCCGGCGCCTCTATGCCAGCAACTGACTCCGCCAGCCTTCAACATTTGCAGGTACTGCTCATTCAGTTGGGAGGGATCCAATCCATTGACCACGAGCATCGACCGTTCAAGAACCAACGGATCGCGACTGGGGCTCCGATCCGAAAGATCTTGCTCGAACGATCCGCGTCTTGCTGCTTTGGCGGCCACCGGCATGGCCCAGGCGTGGGAAACCTGGCACAGGCCGGCTGTAGTTCCTCCAACCGCCACACTGCGCATGAAATCTCTTCTATTCATGGGAATGTAAACCTCCCTCAGGAAATAGCCGCGTGTATGAGTTAATGCGCGGGTCCGATAGGCGTTACAAAGTAATCGTACGCGGCCCGGGCTATCCCAGAGATAAGATTTTGTTTGCTTTCTCTCGTACCCCTGAGATCGTTTGTCATCACCGTCACAATCACATGCCCTTTGTCATTGGGCAAATAGATGATTCCTGTTTCGTTGAGCGTGGTGGGTAAAGTGCCTGCTTTGCGTGCGACGGGAGTCCCCCAGGGCAACTGTCCCTTGATCAGTTGGGGAAAAAACGTGGTCTGAAGCATGATGGCGATCATGTCCTGACTTGCTTCCTTATCGACGACCTCTCCTTGGAAGATCATTTCCAGGAGTGCGCTTACATCATTCGGAGAAGCCGCATCCTTGATGTCCCGATTAAACTTTTGAACCGACTCCGGTACCGGGGCATCCTTGTCGTCCCACATTTTGTAATAAGCTGCGTTCGCTTTGCGCTCCCACATGTCTCTGAACTCTTTGCCCGTGAGGTTTCTGGTGGGCGCGTCATAAAATCCCATGTAGTCGCACATCATTAATTTCACGGTGCGACTGACCGTGATTTGCTTGAGTCCGAGACTGCGCATCGTTGCAGTGACATTATCCGGTCCGACCTTCGTAAGGAGGAGGTCTGTTGCTCCGTTCTCGCTCTCAGTTATCATCCAAAACACGATGTCGTGAATCGTGGGGTTGAGCCCCGGTTCGAAGTGGGAAAGAATTGTGCTGAAATACAGTTTGTCGGGTTCCAGCGTAACCCTGTCATGCACGGAGAACTTGCCTTCGTGGGCTTGCCGAAAGACTTCCACCATTATGGGTACTTTGTAAACGCTCGCGGTGGGAAACAGCCGATCGCCATTGACATTGAATCCCTCGCCGGATTCGATGTGCCTTATGGTCACGCCAACCTGGCCATCGATCCCGGCAATGAGGTGTTGAACTCTCTCACGCAGGGATCCCATATCCTGAGCCGCCGCCGCAGGAATGGCAAAAAGTAATCCGATCATAGAAACCGTCGAAGCGAATATTTTAGGTGACGTCATTTTGCGACCTAGTAGCATTGGGCTTGCCTCCTAGAAATTAAGCTTCAGAGCGAACTGAATGATGCGTGCAGCAACCGAAGTCGCCGTTACAAAACCGAACGAAGAAGTGCCGAGATTTGTGTTCGGATTTTGAAACTGTGGTGTGTTGAAAGCGTTGAAAAACTCGCTGCGGAATTCCAGATTCATGGATTCACGGATGGGTATGCGTTTGGAGAGTTCCAAATCAAAATTGCGCTGGTCCGGTCCGTACGCTACGCCCCTTCCGCTATTGCCAAATCCGTATGCCGGTGTTGCATCACTCGACAGGTTGGGGGGAGTCGTGAAACAGTTCGCATTCAGGTAGTTGTTCAGTTTCGACGTGACTGACCCCGGGATCTCCACCAGACTTGCGTTGCAGCCTGGTGCGAACTGCGCGAACTCGTTGGACAATCCATAGATGGATCCCGCGCGGCTGTCGGTAACTGTGAGTGGCAGACCCGACTGTAGAGTCACAACTCCAGCCGTGGACCAGTCGCTCAGAACTCTTGTCAGTCCTTTGATCTTCGTGAACTTGGGAAGGTCATAGGCATAGCTGAGAATGAACCGATTCTTGCGGTTAAAATCAGATACGCCATAGCCCTGGTGGGGTGAATAGCGGGAGCCCAGTAAATTGCCCCCGAATTCCGTACCGACCGCTGAACCTTCGCCGAACGTATCGTCATAAGACTTGCTAAACGTGTAGGAGGCCAGGAAGGTGAGACCCGCGCTGACTCGCTTTGTCACACTGGCTTGGAGTGAGTCGTAGTTCGCAACCCCGCAGGTGCAGACCTGAGACTGCCCACCCGGGGCAAAGCCTTCCAGGGGAACCCTGAGCGGGAGATTTGCTAGAGTATTGGTCGTTTGTCCTCTAATTGGTTGCGTGGGACTGGCTAGGAGCGCCTCATTGAAGGCTATCGTATTCTGCACGTGGGTGGAGCGCGCGCCGACATAGCCTACTTCCCAGAGGAAGTTATGTGGACCTTCAGCCTGGACGTTAAAAGAAAACTGCTGGTTAATGCCCGGTCGCAAGTTGGGGTCGAGCATGGAGAAGGAGAGCGATGTCGTCGGCGAATAGGCGGGAAACGAGGGAAAGTTGAAAGAGACGCCTGGAAAAGGGTTCTGAAAGGTAGCGGCGGCATTCGCAGTTCCGGAAGGGGACACCTCCAGCGAAAAGGGTGGATTACTGATCAGCTGCAAATAGACATTCCCCACGACCCGTGAGTAGTAGATCCCATATCCGCCGCGGAGGACGACGCGGTCAGTCTGAGGCAATTTATAAGCGAAACCGACACGAGGTGCCAGCGGGTTATCTCCAGTATAAGCGACCGGCGCTCCGTTGGGGCTTCTAAGCACGCCATCGGGCACCGTCCCGGGGAATCCGTTCGGAACGACATATCCGGCAAATGTGCCGCCTGCTGGTGGATTCGGGTTGGCGAGACCCGGCCAAAAATTGGTATTGATCTGCTGTTTATCAGCGGGCGGTCCCTGGTGCTCGTATCGGAAACCAAGGTTCAACGTCAGATTTGAGGAAACCTTGAAGTCATCTTGTATCCACAAGCTGGGATTCCAGGCTTGCCAGTAGCGATCCAAGTTGCCCCCCAGAATTGTCGAATTGAAGAGATTGCTGAAGGGCGAGCCGTTCTGAGCCGCACTCTCTCCCAACAGAAAATCAGGGAAGCTCAAAAAGGTATAGAAAGTATTGAAAGTGAAATTTAGGAAATAATTCTGGTTGCGCATGAGTTCCCCCCCGAAGCGCACCGAGTGTTTTCCATTCGAATACGAAACTGTGTCTCTCAAATCGAACGTGTTCTGATCGTATTTTAGAGGAAAAGTAGGCCCGAGAACGTACGAGCCCGCGATCGTGATCAGAGGAAGTTTGTCAAAACTCTCTTGATCGGGCACGGTTATGCCTACGCCGGACTGGGTGAAAGGGGCCTGACTCGACTTTATATTCTCGATCCGACTAAATCCAAACCGGGCGTCATTGACCCAATGGGTGCTGAAGGTGTAGGTGTGATCTAGAGAGATGTCTCGGTAATGCGGATCCGTAAACAAGGGGGAGCCCGGAACATTACTCGAGGATCGGGTGGCGAAGGGATCGAGTTGCTGACCGTCCGAATAGAAGAACCGCCCGGAGAAGGTGCTCTTTGTGGTGTGCAAGTAGTCGAGATTGATCAGGATTTGATCTTCTCGGAACTGTCCAGGGACGCTGAAGCTTGAAAAGCCCTCTCCGCCAGTAATGATCTGCGGGGTCTTCACATAATAGCTTCCGTCGGGCAGCTTCAGATTGAGTAGCTGAAGCGCCACAGGGTTTATGTTGGATCCGTCGGCTGCGACCGCAACACCTCCGTTGACGCCCGCCTGGCCAGCAAAGAGCTGCCCCAGCGCTGCAGCCGAACGGTCGTTCGTGAGAGCAGGACCTACAACACTCGCTGTGGATGTCGGTCCAACACCGTTTCGTTGTCGGGTACCCTGATAGGAGGTGAAAAATAGCAGCTTATCCTTCTTAATTGGTCCTCCTAACGTACCCCCAAACTGATTTTGCCTCAGCTCCCCCCGCGGCTGCCCCGTCAGGTTATTAAAGAAATTGTTGGCGTTGAGCTTGTCATTGCGGAAATACTCAAATACATTGCCGTGGAATTGATTGCTACCTGATTTAGTCACTATATTTACGTGGGCCCCGGCGTCGAATCCGTAGGAAGCGTCGGCTTGGCTGGTAATTACCTTGAACTCCTGTATTGCATCCGGGGTAGGAACAGGAAATGCCCCAGTCTGGAGTCCCGAGCTTCCACTATTGTAATCGTTAACGTCGACTCCGTTCATCTGATAGTCATTATCAAAGGATCGTGCGCCGCCCACGAACATGACGTTTCTGATCCCACGGCCTAGTGTACTAGCGTCGGTCACATCGGCGGCAACCCCGGTAGAGAGCGCGAGAATTTGCGTAAAATTCCGGTTTACCAAGGGCAATTCTCCGACCATCTGTTCATCCGTGACTTTACCCAACGAGCTGTCTTCGGATTGAATAAGGGGCCCCTCGCCCGTGACCATTACGGATTGCGTGACACTGCCAATTTCGAGTTGCACCGGGACGGCGGCCACTTCGCTGACGTTGACACTGATGCCCACTTGCCTTGCCACCTTGAAGCCAGTCCGTTTCACTTCGACGCTGTACAGGCCCGGCGGCAGAAGGTTCACACGATAGACGCCGTCAGCTCCCGTGGTTACCGAGCGTAATTGACCAGTCCCTTCATTGGTGACACTTATTTCCGCGCCAGCGATGCGGTCCCCTCCCGGGTCGGTCACCGTGCCAGTCAGCGCGCCGGTGGCGGCCGTTTGCCCAGAGCTTACCGGGCACCTGGCGAGCGCTAAGGTCAGCAGCGCAGCCGTCGTGACCGCTTTCACAACCCGACAGATTGTCGCGACCCGAAGCACGGTCGCAATTCCGGCTGAGTCTTTACGGTTGGAATTCAACTCCTGTCCGACGATCCCCAATAGGGAAAAAATTCGACGCACCATAGACGGCCCTCCTCATTTCACTCGTTCGATCCCCACTCATCCATCGGTCCGGCTCGACTGGCAAACGCCCGAAGCACCCAGCCTCTTTTGCTCACCACCGCTGAATAAAGCGCTTGCCATAACTTATATGCTGATATACAACAGCAGTGCTCTACTATCACCGGATAGTTTGTACTGTCAAGAAGAACTTTTTGATGCATTGCAGCGATTTCACAAGTGGAATTTAAATTACACCTATACCGTAGAGGTTAGTGTACTCATGGATAATTTATCCACACCAGACGGACAGGCGAACCACACAAAGGAGCAACGGCGGCAATGTCGCGCCGCACGCGCATGCAGAACTCCGCACTGAAATTGGACGAACTACCTTCTCTGGATTTGCTGTCCCTGTGCTTCCTTCGATGGTCCCCTCTGCGGATGAAGGAACTGTGGCGTTCAAGAGCTGTTCGGCTCTCATCGATGTTCACTCAACGAAGGAGAGGGCACGGAAGGGGATCTAATGAATGGTACAGTAGAAAACGGCAAAGCAAGCTCGAGGCAGGATTACTTGATAAGACTCGACCATGATAGTGGGGTGCCCCTGTATCTACAGGTTGCCCATCAGTTCATGTACGAAATAGAGACTGGGATCATTCGGAAGGGAGACACACTTCCTTCCACCCGCGCCTTGGCCTCCGATTTGGGAGTCGCTGTTCTCACGGTGGATAAAGCCTACAGATGGCTGAAGACTCGTGGCGTGGTGTTAAGCCACCATGGAAAAGGTTGGACCGTCGCGGTCTCTATGGAATCCTCGCGTGAAGAACAGCACGAGCGTCTCCGAATGTTCAAAATTGTCGATGAGATATTGGATTCTGCGGTGGATCGCGGATTTGATCCGATGGCATTCGCGCAGGCGGTGCTTCGCAGGGCGACAGCGCTTCAGCAGCACATGCGTACTCGGCGTCTTGTGTTCATTGAGTGTCATCCTGAGTACGTAAACGATTTTATTGCGACGACGAAACAAGAACTTACAGATCTCAACATTCAAATCCAGGGAATGCTTACCAGCGCTCTCCCGACGAAGAACAAGCGCCGGAATCCATCTCTGCGAATCTTAAATCAAGCCGATTTCATCATGACGACGCTGTATCACTACGAACACGTGCAGCGCATGGTCGCACCTTCCAAGCAACGCGTGGTGGCTCTCACGCACACCATTGATGAGAATGCGCTTTGCAAGATCGTATCTCTCCCGCGCGAGGTGCGCCTCGGAGCTCTCTTTGGTCCGGTGGACCCGGCTCCGGTAATTGTTCAGACTCTCGAGTCTTATAGAGACGTACCACGCGGGTCTGTTCCATTCGCCTTAATTAGCGATAGACGCGCGGTGAAGAAAGTGTTGAGCAATGTCGATGTGGTAGCTTATACAGCGGCGTGCCAGAAACAGATTCGCTCTCTCGTTCGGAGAGACGATACCAGCATATTGATGCGTTTTGTCCCCGACGAGGGCGCTCTCCGTAAGATTCGCACCTTGCTGGGGGCACCCCAGACCAACCCCAAGCAACCCCAGGGTGCGAGGGTCAATGGTTTAATACATCGGCAGGGCAAAGCCCTCTCATCCGACGGAACGAAACACGATCAGCGCGCACCAGAATATGAGCACGGCGCGTAAGTAAAATGAACGCGACTCCCGTTTTGTGCGTGCCTATGGCGCAGTCTCGACCGGTTCAGAGCAACCGCAAGACCGAACAGTCATTAAGAACAACCGGGGAGCTTACCTTAACGCCACTTGGAAACTCCTGGGGACCTCAGCAAAGAGGAGTTCTATGCGCGTTCTCAGTCGTTCCGATGTGATGCGCACGCTCTCAATGCGTGATGCGATTGATGTTGTCGAGCGCGCCTTTATCGATTATTCGACTGGCAAGTCGGATGTGCCTCCGCGCTTGACAATTGCCCAACCAGAAACGCAGGGCAAAACACTATTCATGCCCGGCTATCTCCCGGAGTCTGGTGCACTGGCCATAAAGATCGTGTCTGTCCACATGACCAACGCGCGGAGAAAATTACCTTTGATTTATGCGACGGCTATCCTTGTGGATTCGGGCGCAGGACAAGTCCTCGCCGTCATGGAGGGCGGCTATCTGACGGCTTTGCGTACCGGTGCGGCAAGTGGGGTGGCCACGCGATATCTTGCTAGATCCGACGCACGCACCGTAGCTATTTTGGGGGCAGGGGTTCAAGGTCGTTCTCAACTGTTAGGCGTAAGTGCGATACGGCCGGTAGAAAGAGCCTTTATTTATGATCGCTCGCCCGAACACATTCGCGACTTCAAGTTTCAGATGCGTCACCAAATGGGCCGAAGGATTGAGCTTCTTTCCGCGTCATCTCCTGCCGAAGCGATACGCGAGGCAGATATAATCTGCACCGCAACCACTTCTCTCGAACCTGTCTTCGATGGCTTAGACCTCAAGCCCGGGACTCACATCAATGCCATCGGTTCGTACACTCCTGAAATGCAGGAGATTGACGACGAGACTCTCAGACGGGCTTCAAAGATCGTAGTAGACACGCGCGCGGGAGCACTTGCGGAGGCCGGGGATATCCTAGCGGCGGTAAGCCACGGCGCCATTCAAATCTCGGATATCTATGGGGAGATCGGAGAGATTGCCAATGGGAGCAAGAAAGGCAGAGAAAGTGAAGATGAAATCACCTACTTCAAGTCTGTTGGTAACGCTGTCCAGGACGTCGCTGTTGCGCAGACGATTTATGGTGAGGCCGTGAAACAAGACCTAGGGACGGAAATCGATTTGGAAACATGAAACCATTGTAGACGGTGCATTTGGAGGAACTCTGGACATGCGTTTTTCAAACATGATTGTTGCGGTTGATGCCCACGCTGGAGGAGAACCGGGTCGCGTCATCGTAGGCGGCGTATTCGACGTGCCCGGCAGTACGATGTTCGAAAAAAAGATTTACCTGCAGTCGAAAGCCGACGGCCTCCGTAAGCTAATGCTACGGGAACCCCGTGGATACCCTGGCCTCTGTTGCAATCTTGTGGTGCCCTCTGCAAATCCTGCCGCAGACATCGGGTTCATTGTGATGGAGCAGACAGAGTATCCGCCGATGTCGGGCTCCAACACTATTTGCGTCGCGACGGTCCTGATTGAAACAGGTATGGTTCACGTCGAAGTTCCTGTTACACGATTGAAGCTTGATACTCCCGCCGGCTTGGTTGATGTGGAAGCCGAGGTTTCAAATAACAAGGTCACCCGGGTGACTTTTCGAAATGTGCCGGCGTTTGCTGTGTATCTGGATCACATCATCGAAGTCCGCGAATTGGGGTCCGTGTCTGTGGACGTCGCGTATGGCGGAATGTTTTACGTGATTGCGGAGGCTGAACAATTTGGCCTGCGACTCACGCCGGATGAAGGGCGAGACATCGCCCGCGTCGGAGAGATGCTAAAAGCGGCGGCACGCGAGCAATTGCCTGTAGTGCATCCGGAAAACCCTGGTATCGAAGGAGTATCTATTTCCCAGCTCTCTGGCTCAGCTTCGCGCCCCGACGCTCATAGGAAGAACGCTGTGGTAGTTTCTACCGGAGAGTTTGACTGGAATAAACCGCAAACCTGGACGGCGGCTCTGGATCGCTCTCCGTGCGGCACCGGGACGTGCGCCAAGATGGCGGTGCTCCACGCCAAAGGCAAACTAGGACTACATCAGGATTTCGTCCATGAGGGAATATTAGGAACCTGCTTCGTGGGCAGGCTTGTGGAAGAAACGAAAGTGGGGCCTTACAAAGCGGTAATTCCAACGATAAGCGGGAAGGCTTGGATTACCGGGTTCGCAAACTATGTCGTTGATTCTGATGATCCATTCCCCGAAGGGTTTACGGTAGGAGATCTCTGGGCAGCGCCGAAAGCCTAGTTTCTTCTTCTTAACATAAGTCCGATCGAGCACTTGAAGACGACTCGTGAACTGGCATCGTGCCTCGCCAAAAGGTCAAAATAATTTCGTACACCGGCGGCCAGTAAGCTCCGGTCGATTGCATGACTACTTCTTCGGCCTCTTGCTCGACGAACCACGCAGCCAACGATCGCAGTTGTTCATCCTCCGCTCAAATTGGTATTCGCTTTCGATTTAACCTGCATTATTCGTGAAAAGTGATTCAGCTAGAGACTTTTGTGAGCGAGGGAGACTTTGCGATTGATGGCAGAGATGAATTGGACTGGAAGACTGATTCTAAGGTTGTTAGCGCGACCGTCCTAGCAGTCGCACCCAAGGACTGAACGCGCTTGTTGGGACCAGACTGTCATCCTGCAGGTTGCGCACGTCGCACGCACTAGTACCCGAGTCCAGGTCTTAGTCAGGTGTTTACAAAAGGTTATCTTAACTAGGTTATTTACCAGCTATCGTTAGACGCAAAAACAGGGATTTTATTAGAAGTTATCTCATAAACACTTTCAAAGGACTGAGCAGTTGAAACTTATGGCAAACAGCGTAAATCGAGAATATGGACATTACCGACGCCCAGTGGGCGGTTCTCGAACCGTTGTTTCGTCCGAAGCGACGGGCCGATGGACGCGGGAGGCCGTGGCAGGACACGCGCGCAGTTTTGAACGGGGTATTTTGGGTGTTACGCACCGGCGCTCCTTGG
>Ga0182024_10009782_pt1 | contig 19731 bp, 19 predicted proteins | sample P32metaG_FD_120480 | JGI IMG/M metagenome (GOLD analysis project Ga0182024, IMG submission 120480) | Permafrost microbial communities from Stordalen Mire, Sweden - P3-2 metaG (Illumina Assembly) | ecosystem: Environmental > Terrestrial > Soil > Wetlands > Permafrost | place: Sweden: Stordalen... | reverse complement strand
GGTCGCTGCGGTTCGCGTGCGCCGGACCGCTTACCTCTATGACGGGGCCAAGGCCGGCCTCGACCGGCTCTGCGACGGCCTCGCCGACTCGCTCGAGGGGACCGGGGTCACCCTCCAGTTGCTGCGCCCGGGTTTCGTGCGCTCGAGGATGACGGCGGGCACCCCCGAGCGGCCCTTTACCACCGGGGTCGACGAGGTGGCCGAGAACGTGATGAAGGGGCTGGCGAGCGGAGAGCGCGTCATCTGGAGCCCGCCAATCCTGCGTTACGTCTTCTTCGCGCTGCGCCACCTGCCCGCACCGCTGTGGCGCAGAGTCATGGCCAACGAGCGCGCGGCGACGTAGGCAACGTAGGCCACAACCGCGACCGGGCTCGTCGCCCGCCCCAGATGCAGGCGATCACCCAGAGTGTTCGACGTGCGAGCCATGCCGCCGTCGCCGGGCAAGCCCGACCCTCACATAAATGCGCTGAAGAGGCGTTGCGCGATTAAACCGCGGGAGGCCGGCCCCGTTTGGGAATCGGACCGATCTTCTTCGGCATGCGACCAGCATCAAAGAGAGATCGACGCATCAAGACCTCGATCTGGGCATTGAGACTGCGTAAATCGTCGGCCGCCCACTTCGCCAGGGCGTTGTGGACGGCAGGATCAATACGCAGCAATATCGGCTTGCGCTCGCTCACGGATTAGTACAGCGACCCGGTGTTGACGATCGGCGAAGCCGGCTGGTCGCTGCACAACACGACCATCAAGTTGCTCACCATGGCGGCCTTGCGCTCCTCGTCGAGGTCGACGATTCCTCGCTCCGTCAGACGACCGAGTGCGAGCTCCACCATTCCCACCGCGCCATCGACGATCAGCGATCGAGCGGCGACCACGGCGCTCGCCTGCTGGCGTCGCAACATCGCCTGGGCTATCTCCGGGGCGTAGGCGAGGTGGCTGATGCGCACTTCGACGATCTCCAACCCCGCGATGGCCACGCGTTGCGCGACCTCCTCGGCGAGTTCACCGGCGACGACGTCCGTCGAGCCGCGAAGGGACACGCCGTCCTCGGTCGGGTTGTCGTACGGGTGCGTGGTCGCCACGTGGCGCAGCGCCGACTCGGCCTGGACGCGAATAAAGTTGTGATAGTCGTCGACGGCGAAGAGAGCGCGCGACGTGTCGGTGACTTGCCACACGACGATGGCCGCGATCTCCACGGGATTACCGTCGGCGTCGTTCACCTTCAGGTGACTCGTTTCGAAGTTCCGGACCCGAACGCTGACGTCTCGGTGCTTCGTGAGGGGCCTGATCCAGGACAGCCCGGTCTTGTGCACCGTGCCGACGTAGCTGCCGAAGAACTGCACGACCCTGGTCTGACCCGGCTGCACTATGACCAGTGAGCCCATGACGACGACCGCGACGACAATGGGGATGGCGATGAACCCCTTGGCCGATCCGTGGGCGAGCAAAATCACGGCGCCCACGCATATCGCGATCACCAGAACGCCGAACCAGCCGTTGATGGTCCAGGCTTCTTGCTCATGAATCTGGACGCGCGTCCCAGACGGTCCGACCGGGGTGGCTTGCGGTTGACTCGACTGGTCAGTTTGGCTCATCTTCTCTCCTCGAGGGTGGTTTCGTTAAATCGATATCTAAGTGATATCACATTGTTGTCCACAATGCAAGGGCGAGAGATCGAAAGCTCCAAACCACAACGTCGCCCAGCGACGTTGTTGTGCGCTGAGGCAGATCAGACGCCCTCGGTGGCTACTCCACGTTTCGGACTCGACGTAATGCGAGCACGAGTGTGACCATGACCAGCAGAGGATGCGCCGCAAAGGCCAACGCGTTCACGCGTGCGGCGTCGGCGATCAGGGGACGAACACGATTAGTGCGCCTCTCCGAGACGGGGCGTTCGCCATAGCGTCGCCCAGCGCTATGGCGAATCGTCCCCGTGACGTGGCGGCGCTTTAGTGAATGAGGACCTTCAGAGCGTCGTGCTCGGCCGCGTTCCCAAAGACGTCGTACGCCTGGATGATCTGGTCGAACGAGAACTCGTGGGTGACAAAGCTCTCCACCGGCAGCTGCTTCTGCGTGACGAGCTTCAACAACATCGCGAGGGTGTTCGTGTTCACCAGACCCATCGAGATGTCGATGTTCTTGATCCAGAGCTCGTTCAGGGCTAGCTCCACCGGCTTGCCGTGCACGCCGATGTTGGCAACACTGCCGCCGGGGCGAACGATCTCCGTGGCCATGGTGAAGGTCTGCGGGATACCGACCGCCTCAATGGCCACGTCGACGCCTTGACCGTCGGTCAGCGCGAGGACCTGTGCCTTCCAGTCCGAGTCGCCGGAGTTAACCGTGTCGGTCGCGCCGAAGTCAGCGGCCCGCTTGAGACGACTGTCGTCGAGGTCAATCGCGATGATCTTCGAAGGGCCGTAAAGACGAGCGGTCATTACCGAAGCGAGTCCCACTGGACCGGAACCTATGACTGCGACCACGTCGCCCGGGTTCACGTCGCCGTACTGCACACCGATCTCGAAGCCGGTTGGCAGAATGTCCGACAACAAGATGCCTTCGGACTCCGTCAGGCTCTCGGGCATCTTGTACACCGAGTTCTCGGCGAACGGTACGCGGACCAACTCGGCCTGCGTGCCGTCAATCATGTAACCGAAGATCCAACCGATCCCGGCAATGCCTTCGGGGTCGAGACAGTGGCCAAAAAGGCCCTCTCGACAGTTGGAACATCGTCCGCAGGAACTCACGCACGACAGGATCACCTTGTCGCCGACGGCCAGTTGCGTCGCGCCCGCGCCCACTTCGGTGATCACGCCGATGCCTTCGTGTCCGAGAATTCGACCAACTTCGACTTCGGGCACGTCGCCTTTGAGAATGTGCAGGTCAGTGCCGCATATCGTGGTGGCTACCATTTTTACGATCACGTCGGTCGGCTTCTGGATTACCGGATCGGGTACCTCTTCCCAGCTCTTCTTGCCGGGGCCTTTGTAGACAAGTGCCTTCATGATTCTTTCTCCTTATGGTTGGTGATATTCGAACGTGGTTGGGTGCCTTGGGCGGAGATCAGCGGAGTAACCAGCACTGTGGCCCGTCGCGATTGATCCTTCGATTGAGGCGCAGTAAAACGGAGCCGGGCCAATGGGGACTCACGGCAGGTCGCCGCTGCGCGCGTCATCGCACTTATGGTCTCGAAAAGGGCGGACACATTTCCACCGTAGATGTCACTCCATTTGGGACATCAGAGTAAAAGGTCCCGATTCAACGCCCCTCGCGGCTCCTCGACTCAACGGCGAATGTGACGTCGTGCGAAAGTGACCTTTTTCCCTGATCGTTGTGGCTTAGGGGCGAAGGTAAAATGGGCGCATGGCAACGAATAGATCGGAACGACAATCGTGCCCGTCGCACCTCGATACGGAGTTGGTTTCGTGACCATGCTCGAGGAGACGAATCGCGAGCAGTTTCTCCCTTGGCGTTATCCGGAGGAGTTGGTCGCCGAGGTCCGGGTGACGGCGGGCGCCAAGTTCCGTCTGCGGCCCATTCGTAGTGAAGACGCGGAGAAGCTGGTGGTCTTTCATGCTCATCTCTCGTTCGACTCCATCTACCGTCGTTATTTTTCGTTGCATCCGGTGCTCTCCGCCGACGAGGTGCGGCACTTTACCCAAGTTGATTTCGTCGATCGATTGGCCCTCGTGATTGAAGACGGCGACGATCTCGTCGCCGTGGGACGCTACGACCGCTATCCCGAGTCCCCCACGGCCGAGGTCGCCTTCGTGGTGCGCGACGACTACCAGCACCTGGGTCTCGGTCACCGACTTCTCGGCGCCCTCGCCGAAGCGGCCCGGGCCAGAGGGATCACGACGCTCTGCGCCGAGACCACGATGGTGAATCACGACATGCTGGCGGTATTTCGCCACTCCGGTTTCCCGATGACGACTTCATCGGAATTCGGTGAGGTCAGTGTGCGCCTCTCAATAGAACCGACGTAACGATTGGGCTCATCAGGCACGACGCGGCAGCCATGTTTTGTCGTCGCCCGTAGTGATTTCATCCGCCCCGTGTTACGATGCATCTAGGACGTCAAGACCTCGCTTCCTTCTCACCTGACATTTAGTTAGGGACACAGAAGAAGGAGTGACATGGGTCTTCCAGGAATGGTGCTCAGCGCCATCGCCGCCGCGGCCGGTGCGATTATGTACTGGGCCGTCACCTATCAAGGAACGGGCTTTCGACTCTCGACCGTGGGATTAATCCTCATGATCGCCGGAGCCTTCGGTTTTGTCGTATCCGCGATCATCTTCGCGGTATCGAGAGGGCCAGAACGATCTCCCCGACACACAATGGACCGCCAAGTCGTCGACACCGCCGGCAATACGAGTTCGGTGCACGAAGACTCGAAATAGCGGCGCTCGTCTAACGCACACGGTCGACTTCCAGTGACCGTTGCGAATCGGGGACGTCGTGGAATTAGGGCTCCGAAGGGAGACAGTTCCGATCTACGCAGAAAGGAGTACACGGCATGTATATAGGAGGCGGAACTGTCGTCTTGATACTCATCATCGTCCTCATCGTGTTTATGGTGCGGCGTTGAGGCGTTGGCGACAATCGGAGTGGATCCGCGTTCGACCACGACGGTCTTACGTTTTAAAGGCAACCGCGAGAGAATTAAGCCCTCTCAACGAGACATGGAGTGACGATGGGCAAGAAGAAGAAAGCCAAGAACTTGGCTGAGATAGCCAAGGGCAAGCTCAAAGAAACCGCCGGAAAATCGTCCGGCGACTCCCAGTTGGAGGCCGAGGGCAACGTCGATCAAATGAGGGGCCATGTGAAGCAGGCCGGCGAGAAAGTAAAGGACGCTCTTAAGGACTAACTCCGAAAGACACTCGTCGAGCGCTGCATAGTTCTCGTCGACAAGGATCAAGCCCCCCTTGATCCTTGTCGACGACGTTAGGACAATCAATCAAGTGATTAGCAACAACGCATGTGGGGAAATGGCGTCAAGTCGGTCCCAACGCAACCTCGAATCGTCGACTTGGCCATTACGCGAATCGAAGTCACGAAAGTGAATGGGATGACAAAGTGACTGTTCATCGACTCCTCGATATCTTCACGCTGATGGAGCGTCGCGAACGAGAGAGCGCCAATGGTTTCGCCCTTTGTGCGGTGGCGGCTGAGTTCATGGCACTTGACGGGGCCGGCATCGTCATGATCAGTGACAACGACGATTTCACGTCCTTGTGCACAAGCAATAACGCCGCGGGCGCACTCATGGATCTCGAAATCGCCCTGGGCGAAGGTCCGGCAGTGGACGCCAGTCGTGGTGGCGCCAACGAAGACACCAATCTTCTCAAGGAGAGCGGCTCCAATTGGGAGACGTACAGGCCCGAAGCCGTCGCCTTGGGTGCGAGAGCGGTCTTTGGCTTTCCCGTTCGATTGGGTGCTATCCGCTTTGGAGCGCTGAGCCTCTTTCGATCGTCGCCAGGACCACTCAACGCAGAACAGGATTCCGACGCGTATCTCATGGCGTCGGTAATTGGTCGAGCGATTTTGGCCACGCAGGCTGGTGGTTCTCACGAGAGCCTGGTCGGGGAATTGAACGGCGCGTCGATGTTGGACTTTCGCGTCCATCAAGCATCCGGAATGCTGGCGGTCCAAGGATCGATGTCGGTCAAGGACGCGCTGGTCGTTTTACGGGCCCACGCGTTCGGAGTCGGGTGCCAGCTTTCAGAGCTCGCCGATCGGGTGGTTTCCGGTTCGACTCGACTGGATCCGGAATCGCGAGTTTGGCTAGACGATGTGGAAAGTGGGATTAATGGGTAGTAGAATCTGCCTACTAAACGCCGTCGCGGCAAGGTGTCCATATTCGTTGGCGCGCGGGTAAAGGGCAGGAGGGACCGATGGAACGAGAATCGCTCTTGATCGCCACTCTGGTGGAGTTGGCGGACAATCTGGTCGACGACTACGACGTCATTGACGTGCTCACCGTACTGAGCCTTCGCTGCGTGGAAGCGGTCGACGTCGATGCCGCTGGAGTCATGCTGGCATCACCCGATGGTGAACTCCAATTCGTGGCTTCGTCGAGTGAATCGATGACAGTACTCGAGCTTTTTCAAATTCAGACGAATGAGGGTCCCTGCGTCGACTGTTTCCGAGACGGTCTCGCCATCACGAATCACGCACTCAGCGAAGCCGATGGTCGCTGGCCGCTTTTCACGCCGCGGGCCCTCGCGCAAGGTTTCAGGGCGGTCCATAGCCTGCCGATGCGCCTCCGAGGTCGTACCATTGGCGCGCTCAACCTCTTTCGGACGCATCAGGGCACACTCAGTGATGATGACGTGATAGTGGCCCAAGGTCTCGCCGACGTCGCGACCATCGCCATTCTTCAACACCGGTCGACACTGGACGCCGGTACGTTGAACGCTCAGTTGAGTAACGCCCTCAATAGCCGCGTCATCATTGAGCAGGCGAAGGGGATGATACGCCAATCGACGGGCAGCGATATGGACGCAGCCTTCAATCGATTGCGGGCCCACGCGAGAAACCACAACGAGGGTCTCACCGACCTCGCTATGCGCCTCGTTAACAAGTCAATCGACGCGAACGCTCTTGACGAGTGGACCAAGCCCAAGGTTTCCTAGCGAATCGCCGGTGACAACGTCGCCAGCGAGCCGCGCCGTCACGGTTCACTGAAGCGCCTCATCCGGAGCTGGATTTGACTCGCGCAATACAAAGACCGCGAGAGGACGCTTCCAGAAATTAGGCCTGTCAGAACCGGGCGCGACTCTGATACTGTGCTTCTAGGACGTCCAGATCCCGCATCCTTCGGACCTGACATTATGTCAGGCCCTTTTTAGAAGGAACGCGTTGTGAATTTTTCTGGACTCCATTCCGGCGTCACGGTCTTCGGAGTTTCGTCGATTCTGCATTCACCTCCGCGACGATCAATCGTTACCGACGTCGAGGCTCGCACGTCGTATTCACACGACGAGACCACGAATCTTTCGCAACTCGAAAACACCACACTGTTCAATCGGTTTTCGGTCGTCAATTACGGCACGCGCGAACTTGCTCAGTCGAGATCTTTCGCATCGCGATCAACACACACAGGTTTTCGCGATAATCAATTTTGCTCATGTGGTCACGGGCGTTCCGGTGCGTATACACCGGGAGTGACCACATGTTCTATCGAAACACACGTAACGCAACACGTATCGGCGAGACGACAGTCTCCCGGGAGAGTTGGAGAGAGATCATGAATCTACTGAACCGAGCCAAGAATATGTTCCAAATCTCGAAGGGTAAGACGAAAGAGGTCACCGGGCGAGTGGTTGGAAACCGGGACCTCGAAAGTGACGGCGCGAACGAACAACACAAGGGCCACCTCAAGCAGGTGGGAGAAAAGGTGAAGGATGCTATCGAGGAGCTCTGAATCGCTGGCCGACGAAGGTCCTGACGAAGGAACCGATTACCTGCACGAGGTGCCGGAACTCCTCCCAACGGGGAGCGCGAGCATTCAAGACGACGTCGAGCGACTTATCGAGATCGCCGCCGAACTCTTCTCGGCGATTGAACGACAGATCCATCTCATGGAAGAAGAGCTCGTGATCGCCTGTGGTGAGCAAGTCCGGCCGTACGCTCAGACGGTCTTCAAGGAGCGACTGATCAGTTGCGCCGAGAGTCTCGAAACGTCACTCAAAGAGATTGCCCTCAATCTCGAGCGTCGCGCCAGTTAATACTCTTCTCCACTCGCGCGACTAGACGACTCAATATTCGGTGACTCCTCTCGCCGTGATGGTGTCGAGAATCGCGTCATCCGAGGCGCGCGGCTGAGCGTTGTGCGGCCCGAGCCAGGGACTGGACCGTTTCGGAACTCAGTTCGTCCAAGTGGGTCACCAGGGCGATAAAAACCTGGGCCGTCGTGAGGGCGTCTCCCAAGGCGTGGTGAGGCCGGTGAACAGGCAGCGACAGACTCTGTGCGAGTTCGCCGAGCTCCATCGGTGGGGAAGGTTCTGCGCGCGCGAGCGCCCATAGTCGGCCGAGTTCGTACGTATCGAGGATCGGTCTGCGAAGTCGAATCCCCTGTCGTTCGAACGCTCGACCTAGGAACGACTGCTCGACCCAGGCCACGTGCGCGACCATCACCCTTCCCGCCATGGCCGTCAGAAGCGGTTGAATCGCTTCATCCAACGGCGGTGCCTCATCGAGGTCGACCGTGCGTAGCCCGTGGATGAGGATCGACTCCTCCGGTACCGGTCGAGTCGGTCGACACAGTCCGTACAACGCGGCGCCGGCCGTGACGCGGCCGTAGTCAATGGGTACCGCGGCGTAAGAGATGATCTCGTCGTGGAGTGGATCGAGACCGCTCAGTTCAAGATCCACGACGCAGTAACGAGCGTCGCGCCACGGTGTATTGCCCTTGTCCGTCGGCACCCGGGCGTAATACTTTGCCGCCGGGGACGCACTCTTTCGAAGCAATGTCAGACGCCTCACCTCAGAAGTTCCAGGAGATGTCGTTCGCGACACGCCGTTGCACCGAGACCACGGCGCGGAACGCCTCTTTCAGATACGTCCGGTTCAGAGGGCTCAACTCGTCGAGGGTGATGACGTCGCCCGGCTCGAGACCCTGTTCTATCTGCGCCACTTGGTGGTCGAGGCGTAACTGACAAGTGAGTTCGAAAGCGTCTCGCAGCGTAAGAGCATCGGACGCGGAGAGGGTCCCGCCATCGCTCGCCGCACTCAGTCGCGCGGTGGTCGACGCGCACGCCACCCCGGCCGCCATGCCTGCCCAACGGGCCAAATCAGTGATCGGCACCACGGCTCCGCTCTTCAGATCCAGCCGACTGCGGCCCTCACCCGAGACGTCAATGGCGAGGCCCCGAATGAAGCCGACCGGCGGTTTGTGCGAAAGGGCGAATTGGGCCAGGAGACGGAGTAAGCGCGGATAGGCCCGAGCCGATCGAAACGTGTCGGCGATGAGAGGCTCTGATTCGACTCCCCACACCGGACGGCTGTCGACGAGCACCGACACCAACACCAGAGCCTTTTTTTGCGTCGGATCATCAAGAAACGAATGGGCTTCGCGCTGCCACGACGCCAGTGACCTGACGAACAGCGGATCCGAGGCGTTTACTCGGTGTTCATCCGGACGAAATCCGCACCGCAGGAGCGTGTCGGTGGCCAAGGTCGCCACCTCTTTGAAGTATTCGCGAATTGACGGTTCTTCGTCTTCGTCGTGGCCGAACCAGGCGATCGCACTGTCGACATCGGAGCTCGGCATCGCTTCTCGTCGAGCCTGGCTTCCGAGAGCGAGCCAGGCGAAGCGTGTCGGTGGCGCGCCAATCTGCGCCATGGCAAAGTCGAGCGATCGCCGCGTCAGCGCGTCCGCCACAATCGAGAACACCGACATGACGTCGAGCGCGGTCATCCCACCGCGATGAAGGCTGACCACCGTGGGCCGCAATTTCGACGACGTAGCGACCAGTTCGTCCGCCGTGTTTGCGAGCGAAATCGCGTGACGAAGGTGAAACGACGTGGTGCTCTCCATGGCGATGAGGTCGTGGTCTTCGACAATCCCGATTATGCGCCCCGACGCGGAGATGACCGGAAAGTGCGTGATTCCCTGGTCGAGCATGTCCAAGAGGACTTCACTGCCTGGTCGGTCGTCGATGACCGTGAACGCCGGCGCCGACATCACCGCCGACACCGGTGCGTCGCCGGACAACCCTCCGGCGAGCGCCCTCGAACGCAGGTCGCCGTCGGTCACGATGCCGACCGAGCTCCCGAGATCGACAATGAGAGCGCTGGCCCCGATCGTCGTCATCCGGCTCGCCGCCTCACGAATCGTTGTACTGGGCGTACAGATGATGGGAGCATTACGAATGACGTCACGGACGGGCTTTCGGAGCTGATCGCGAATCGACTCGCGCGATGGTCCCGACCGAATATGGTGACGATCTTCCAGGATCAGACGGGTGACGTAACGCAAGGTCTCCGGACCAGCCAGTACCGGGGAAGCCATGGGTGCCGGGATTCGGTACGTGAGCGTGTCTTCAGCGGCCCGCGCTTCGAACCCCGTGGGCAGGCCCGACAACATCGACGCATGGCCAAACATCTCTCCTACCTCCATCAGGTCGAGCACCTGGCCGTCGTTGATGACTTCGACAGCTCCGGAACGAATTACTCGCAGTGCTTCGACCGGCCCGATGCCCTTCGAGAAGATGATCTGACCGGCGGCGTGGAATTCAACCTCGACGCCGCTTGAGAGTCTTTCGAGAGTCTCGGGATCGAGTCCGGCGAACGGGGGATATTTACGAAGAAACTCGACGATGTCAGGTGCGGCCGGCAATTCTTAGACGATCTCGCGCAACACCGTCACCGGGCACGCAGCGTTCGCAGCGCAGAGTTCTCCTTGGTTCTGCTGAACGGAACTCACGCGTCTCCTCCGTAATTCTCACTGAAAATCTCGTGCCAACTACACACGAAACGATAGTGCTGGCCCGAGCGCACGTACTGCGCCAATGTCACGTCATGAGGTGGTCGGCGTCATAAATGATCACTCACGAATGTCCGTGCTCGTCGCCCGGTTGAAGGTCGCCCCCGCTCTGGCGGCGTTCGGGTCCGGACGCGGCGTCCCCGCGCGACGCGTCCAGGCAAATGCTCGTCCCGTTGGTGACTGAGATAAACTTGATTAAATCCATCGACTTTGTTATAAATGCTTCGTCACATCTCGTCCGTGACCCACCACCAACCAAGAAAATGAAGGAGAGCATCGTGCCGGAATGGGGATTCGAAACTCGACAGATTCACGCGGGCACCTCGCCCGACCCGACCACGAATGCGAGGGCCGTCCCGATCTATCAAACGACCAGCTACGTCTTTCGTGACACGGCTCACGCGGCGGCTCTCTTCGGCCTCCAAGAGCTTGGAAACATTTACACCCGCATCATGAATCCCACGCAAGCGGCCTTCGAAGATCGCGTCGCGTCGCTCGAAGGCGGCGTCGCGGCGCTGGCCGTGGCGAGTGGGCAAGCGGCCGAAACCATAACGCTCTTGAACCTGGCGGAGAACGGTGGCCACATCGTCTCTTCGGCGTCACTGTACGGCGGCACGTACAACCTCTTCCACTACACGTTGCCCAAGCTCGGCATCGAAGTCTCGTTCGTGAATGATCCGGACGATCTCGAGGCGTGGCGGAGCGCCATTCGGCCGAATACGAAAGCGTTCTACGCCGAGACCCTCGGTAACCCCAAAGGCGACGTCCTCGACTTCGAGGGTGTCGCCAAGGTGGCGCACGATAACGGAATCCCCCTCGTGGTCGATAACACTTTGGCCACACCCTTCCTGGCCCAACCGCTCCAGCACGGCGCCGACATCGTGGTTCATTCAGCGACGAAGTTCATCGGCGGCCATGGCACGTCCATCGGCGGCGTCATCGTCGATGGCGGCACGTTCAATTACGAGGCCAGCGGTCGCTTCCCCGCGTTTAGCGAACCGGACCCGAGTTACCACGGGCTGGTGTTCGCCGATCTTCCGGCGCCACTCTTCCCCGCTCGCTTTGTGCTCAAGGCTCGACTGCAGTACCTGCGTGACGTGGGTGCGGCCATCGCGCCCCTGAACTCGTTCCTTTTCCTTCAGGGCCTCGAGACGTTGAGTTACCGCATGGAGCGGCACGTGCAAAACGCGGTGGTCGTCGCCAACTGGTTGGAAGCCCGTGACGAGGTTGCGTGGGTGGCCTACCCCGGCCTCGAGTCCAGTCCGTGGCACCAACGCCAACTGCGCTACCTCCCTCTGGGCGGGGGTTCGATCATCTCCTTTGGTATCCAGGGAGGTCTGAGCGCCGGCCAGAAATTCATCGAGGGACTCGAACTGTTCAGTCACTTGGCCAACGTGGGCGACGTCCGGAGCCTCGCGATCCACCCGGCCTCAACGACGCACTCCCAACTCACCGAGGACGAGCAGACCACCACCGGCGTGAGCCCGGATCTGGTACGGCTCTCGATCGGACTCGAGTCAATCCAAGACATCCTCGCGGACCTCGACGCGGGGTTTCGCGCCGCCAAGGACGCGTGAGCCCCACTCCGATTCCGGGTACGTGGCAGGTCGGCGACGACCCCGGTCGGCGTCAATTCGTCGAACTGAAGGGAAACGGAAACCAGGGATTCGTCCTGGAGTGCGGTTCGTCGTTACCGAGTGTCACGGTGGCCTTCGAGTCGTGGGGCCAACTGAACCCAAACCGCTCGAACGCGGTCCTCGTGTTGCACGCCTTGTCCGGTGATTCGCACGCCGCCGGACCAACGGGACCCGGCCACCTCTCGCCCGGTTGGTGGGACGGGCTCATCGGCCCCGGAGGGCCAATTGACACGGACCGGTTTTTCGTGATCTGTCCCAACGTCCTCGGGGGATGTCAGGGAACGACGGGACCGTCCTCGCCCCACGAGGAGAACGAACCCTACGGTTCAACGTTCCCCACTATCACGATTCGCGACCAAGTGGTCGTAGAGGCCGCACTCGCCGATGAGCTGGGCATCGACACGTGGGCGTCGGTGATCGGCGGATCGATGGGCGCGATGCGCGCGCTCGAGTGGTGCGTGGGATACCCCGAGCGAGTGGACCGGGCCGTGGTCCTGGCCGTGTCGGCGGCCGCGTCAGCTGAGCAGATCGCGCTGTGTTCGCTCCAGATCCGCGCTATCAAGTCCGACCCCGCCTTCGCGGGCGGGGACTATTACTACGGCCAGCACCCCTGGGTCGGTCTTTCGCTCGCGCGAGGGCTCGGCCAAATCAGTTACCGCACCGAACACGAATTCGACGCCCGATTCGCGCGAGAGGCCCAAGACGACGAGGTGCCACTGCACGGCGGCCGTTACGCCATCGAGTCGTATCTCGAGTATCAAGGTGCGAAACTCGTTCGACGATTCGACGCGAACTCCTACATCGTTCTCAGCGACGCGATGAACCATCACGACGTCGGTCGAGGACGAGGGGGCATCGCCGAAGCGCTCAGCACTGTTCGCGCCCGCGTCACGGTCGCCGGCATCGCCAGCGACCGCCTCTACCCGTTGGCGCAGCAGTTACAAATCGCACGTTTGTTGCCCGGCGACATTGAAGTGAATGTCATCCAGTCGGAGTACGGACATGACGGTTTCCTGCTCGAAATCGACGCCGTCGGCGAAGTAGTTCGGACATCCCTTCAACGTTGACCGAGACGTCCGACCACGTGCCGGATACACCTTGACGTCATCGAAATCGACATCGGATTCGTCTCGACAAGGAACTAAGCGATCTCGGTGATGTAGGCGCCAACGAGGGTCGCGGTCTGTTGGTTCACGTCGCCCTCTCGGCGACTTTCGTGACCATCTTGGAAGTGAGCGAATGCCGCGAATGACGAAATGGGGTTCGTTTCGTCTTCACGGTGATTATGAAAGGACACGTGAAGGAATGAATCGTCGGCGAGGCGCAGCACGATATAGCTCACGTCGTCAGGCTTTTGTTGGTCCAATGCCACAAAGACGCCCTCAATACGCTTTTGATTCTCGTCGGCCGCTTCGTGAGACCGAGTCGCGTATCGCGTTACTAAACGCTTCTCCACATTGATTCCTTTCATTCGAATTCACAATCCGGATCGCGAAGAGGGGCAACCGAACTCGTCCATTTACTGCACTCCTGACGTTACTGGTGCCCCCAAGACGTAATTATAGAGAACTCTCGAGAGTTCTCTCTCGATAGAGTACGCTCGAAGCATGACAGCTGAGAATCCTAATTCCGAAACTCCCACAACCGCGAGTGCTGACCCGGCATCGCGGCTCCGTGACGTCAGCGACCCGAAGACGCTCAGAGCGCTCACGCATCCGGTACGACTCGCTCTGCTCGAAGCGTTGGCGCTCGAGGGGCCGCTCACCGCGACCGCGGCCGGCGAGCTCATAGGTGAGTCACCGACGACGTGCTCATTTCACTTTCGCCAGTTGGCGAAGTACGGCTTCGTCGAGGAGGCCGATGCCGGTCCCGGACGAAATCGCCCGTGGAAGATCATCAACGTCGGTATGCGATTCAGCGACGTTACGGAGGATCCGGAAACGAGCGTTGCCGCGAAGAGTCTCGAACGAATGGTCTTCGATCGAGCGATGAGTCGTCTCTCGAGTTTCATCAGCGCGAAGGCCAGTTTTCCCAAGGTCTGGCAAGAGGCGTCGCAGAACGTCGAAACGATCCTCTGGGTGACACCCGTTGAACTGGACGAGATCACTCACGAGATCCTCGGAATTTTCAATCGCTTCCTCGACCGGGTCTCCGATCCGTCGGTGCGCACCGAAGGAGCGTTGCCCGTCGAAGCCTTGATGTTCACTTACCCCGTGCGACTGCCGGGAGGACCACAGTGACGATGCGCGACCTCGCCAAGTCCCGCGACGCGCGGGTCTATCTCATCGGTCAGAGCTTTTCGCTCTTCGGTGACACCGCCATGTTTCTGGCCCTGGGCATCTGGGTCAAGGAACTGACGCACTCGAACGCCGACGCTGGTCTGACCTTCTTATTCTTCCCCTTGGCTTCACTGTTCGCACCGATCGCCGGCATGGTGGTCGATCGCGTGCGACGTCGCCCCACGCTCATCTGCGTGAACTTCGTGAGCGCCGCTCTCGTGATGCTGCTGCTCTTCGTGCGCAACTCGTCGGACGTATGGATCATCTATTTGACGATGTTCCTTTACGCCTTCGCCGGGAATTTCATTGGTTCGGCACAGTCGGCATTCCTGACCACCTTGTTGCCCGCGGAGCAGCTCGGCGACGCCAACGGCTTCCTGCGAACCGTTCGCGAAGGACTTCGGCTGGTGGCTCCACTGGTCGGCGCCGGTCTTTTCGTCATCGTTGGTGGGCATTGGATCGCCGCCTTGGATTCGGCCACCTTCGTCATCGCGGGATTGTCGGTCCTCGCCCTCCACGTGCGCGAAGAGAAGCCGGCTCGATCGCCCCAGCATTTTCTGGTTGAGATATCGGCCGGTTTCCACCACGTGGCCCGAACGCCGATCCTTCGCCGTATGGCGATTTCGTTAGCGGTCGCGCTCAGCGTGGTCGGTTTCATTGAAACGGCGATCTTCGCCATCACCAGTAACGAACTGCACCGCAGTCCGAGCTTCATCGGAGTCTTGATGGCCGTCCAGGGGGTAGGGGCGCTGATTGGTGGACCTTTGTCGGCGCCCGCGATGCGGCGCGTCGGCGAGCGATGGCTATGCGGCATCGGTCTGATCGGCATCGTCATCGGGTCGCTGCTCCTCGAAGGCGGTTCTCTGGTGTTCGTATTGATGGGTGGCGTCGTCTTCGGAGTGGCGCTACCCCCGCTTCTGGTGGGCGCCTACACGCTGTTGCAACTACGAACCCCGAGCGAGCTTCAGGGACGAGCCTTCTCGGCCTTTGACCTCATCGCGTCACTCCCGCAGACGATGTCGATAGCTCTCGGCGCGATTCTCATAACGGTGCTCGGCTATCGGGGTGAGTTGACGATCATCGCCGTCGTCGTTTCGATCAGTGCGCTCATCATGCTCTGGCCCATTGTCGGAGAGCCAAACTTCGGTCCGCTCGTCGCGATTGAAGAGCTTGACGCCGCGACGGTCGACTAGTCAGGATGAAGACGCTGACGAGCTGAATCAGCCGTTCTGCGAGTCGGCGCAGACTTTGCTGTCTGACTTCGTACCGTTGGCGGTACCGGAGGCGAAGAAGGAATCGACGACGTGCCAGAACGAGCACGATCGATCGTAGAGACTCAGACTGGCCTTTTCGGAGGTGATGGCGAGGACCCCGGGGCATTCGTCGGCCGTAGCCGCCCACACCACGATGCCGTCCCTCACCACGCTGATCTTCAACATCAGCGAGTCTTCCATGCACACGCCTCCGCCAAAGTCCTTCAGTTGCGCGACCACGGTTCGTAAGGTGAGTGCTTGGTGGTGCGTCAAGACGACCGAAGTGGGATCGCTTGAACCGTCCATCAACGAGGTCCGTCCGTAGCCGGTGACGGTCACGACGCCGCTGGTGGGCATCTGGGCGCGGATGATCGGTAAGTAGTCCACCTGCACGTCGACTCGCAACTCCTGCTCGCCGTTCTTGGATTCGGTCGTCTGGTAATAGACGTCGCAGAAAGTGATGTGAGGACTGACGCAGGCGAGCGAGAGGCCGAGGTTGTACGTCGGGTAGGCGTTTGGGGATGAGCCCGAGCCGGTTTCGGTCACCGTTTCGCCGTGGGGCAGATGCGCACGCACGAACTGATCCACCGACACCGACAGGGGGAGCAGATAGAAATGATGATCCTCACGAACTCCGGGCGACGGGCCCACGTCGCCGTTGGGGGGTAGCGGCGTGGGGAGGGTCGTGACTCTTCGAGCCTCTGGAGGAATGGGCTGCGCTCCGATCAGATGCCGCGCGTAAGCGTTACCGGCCAACACGATTGCCGCGGGCAACGAAGTCGTCGTGGTGGTCGGCGCGGAGAGGGCCCCCGTCACGGGGAGTCCGAGGCCGGCCAGGCCGAACGCGATCGCCACCAACGCCACGCCCTTCGCTGCCGGTCTCGAAAAATACTTCACACCACATCGTGTCCGGCGAGGACCCAATCTTTCGTTCAGCCAAATTGAGAGGCCATCATACGGATCCGAGTACTCCGCGACCTCCACGACTCAGGCATTTGCCGCTCGTTTAGGGTGTTGCAAGGTCGATGACGACATCGACGCCGATAGCCCGCCGAGGGGCCCTACCTGGAGGAACGCCATCAAGAAGCTCTTCGTATTCGACCTCGACGGCACGCTCGCGCCGAGTAAGTCGCCTCTGGGTTCCGACGTCGCCGCACTCTTGCACGACCTGTTGGGCGTCATGAAGGTGGCCGTCATCTCTGGCGGCGACTGGTCGCAGTTCCAGAAACAACTACTCGCCAACCTCCCGGACGATGAACGGTTGAAGGATCTCTATCTCTTGCCAACCTGCGGCACGCAGTTCTACGAGTACGTCGGTCATTGGTCGAAGATCTACTCCGAAGACCTCAGCGCCGTCGAGCGCGCGCGGATAACAAAGGCGCTCCAAGACGCTTACGATCAGTCCGGCACCAAGGTCGACAAGATATGGGGCCAGGCGATCGAAGACCGCGGTAGTCAGATCACGCTCTCGGTGCTCGGTCAAGAGGCGCCGCTCGAGGCGAAGGCGAAGTGGGACCCGGATTTCGCCAAGCGCACGAAGATCATCGCGATCCTCCAGCCGATGCTGCCGGAGTTCGCGATTCACATGGGTGGGACGACTTCGATTGACGTGACGAAACCCGGCATCGACAAGGCCTACGGCATCGCCAAGCTACGTGACCAACTCGGGATTCCCGTTAAGGAGATGCTCTTCGCCGGCGACGCCATCTTTCCCGGCGGCAACGACTACCCGGCGCAAGAAGCGGGCGTCGACAGCATCATCGTGCGAGACCCGTGGGAGACCGCGCGCGTGATCCAAACGGTGATCGCCTGCCTCGGCCAGGACGACGTGCAGATCACGTCGCCCGGAAAGCCGTCGTGAGCGGCTTCGCCATGCGCCCGCTGGACCTGGTGATTGAACCGGAGCCGGGTAACGCCCTGGAGGCCGGCGGCATCTTGAATCCCGCGGGTGCCCGGGGACCGGACGGTCATCTCTACCTCTTTCCGAGACTGGTGGCGAAGGGCAACTTCTCGCGAATCGGCATCGCGCGAGTTCAGTTCGACTCGAAGGGCGATCCCAGCGGCATCGAACGACTCGGCATCGCACTCGAGCCCGTGATGCCCTACGAACTGCGACCGGACGGCGGCGGTTGCGAGGACCCCCGCGTCACCTACGTCGAGCCCCTGCAGCGCTACGTCATGACCTACACGGCCTTCTCGCCGTTCGGTCCGCGTATCGCGCTGGCCTTCTCCTACGACTTGCTGCACTGGGAACGGATCGGTTTGGCGACCTTCGAGCCCTACGAGGGAATCCACTTCGACGGCGTCGACAACAAGGACGCCGCCATGTTTCCGCTGGCCGTTCCCAATCCCTCGGATCAACTGGAACTGGCCATACTTCACCGGCCGCTCTTCCCGGGCACGTTGCCCGAGGACACGATGTTGATGGACGAGGACCGCGACGTCGACTTGCACCGAGAGAGCATCTGGATCTCCTACACGCCGGCGGTCCCGAGCGACGTGCCGTACCCCCTCGCCCATTTCACGTCTCATCACCGACTGGCGGCGCCAGTTTCGGATTGGGAGTCGCTCAAGATCGGCAGTGGCGCTCCTCCGGTGCTGACCAAGCACGGTTGGCTGTTCATCTATCACGGGGTGAGCGACGTGGCCACGGGGAGCGATTCGCATCAGATCACGTACTCGGCCGGCGTGATGGTCCTCTCGAAGGACCATCCCCAAGAACTGCTCTATCGATCGACCCACCCGGTGCTCTCGCCCCGGCCCTCCATGGGTCCGCGAGGCACGCCCTCCAACGTCGTGTTCCCGACGGCGATCGACCGTCGCGACGACATCGGCGAGCCCGACCGACTCGACGTCTACTACGGGATCAACGACTTTCGCATCGGCGTCGCCCGTCTCGACGTACCACCGACCTTGCCGCTCACCGGCGAGGCCGACCCACCATCGAGCCCGACCCGTTGAACATGGATCACGTGTTCGACACCTCGTTCGAAGGTCGTCACCAGGATTCGTTTGTGTTGGACCACGTGGTCAGACTGAAATGATGGAGGAGTCACCCCTTCTCCCATGATCTAACGCCGAGGACTATCCCATGACCGCTCTCCCCCTTCGTCAACGAAGCGCTTGGTTGGCGCTCGAGGCCCACCGGAAGACCCTTCTCGTGACGAACCTGCGGACCCTCTTCGCCGACGACCCGAGGCGTGGTGAGCGCCTGCGCGTCGAGGCGGAGGGTCTCCACCTCGATTACTCCAAACAGCGCGTCACCGACGAGACCCTTCGGCTCCTCATCGAACTGGCGAACGAGTCCGGCCTCGGCGAGCGCCGAGATCAAATGTTCCGGGGTGAGCACATCAACGTCTCGGAAGATCGCGCGGTCCTCCACGTCGCCCTGCGGATGCCCAAGAGCGCCTCGCTGGTCGTCGACGGCGTCGACGTCGTCGCCGAGGTCCACGCCGTGCTGGACCAGATGAGTTCCTTCGCCACGCGCGTGCGCGAAGGCCAGTGGAAGGGCCACACCGGTAAGGCCATCCGCAACGTCGTCAACATCGGTATCGGCGGCTCGGACCTCGGCCCGGTGATGGCCTACGAGGCGCTGCGCTACTACTCGCGACGCGATCTCAACCTCCACTTCGTGTCCAACGTCGATTCGACCGACTTGGTCGAGGCGTTGCGCGATCTCCGGGCCGACGAGACGCTCTTCATCATCTCCTCCAAGACCTTCGGCACGCTCGAGACGCTCACCAACGCCACGTCCGCGCGCCAGTGGTTGATCGAACAACTCGGTGACGAATCGGCTATCGCGAAGCACTTCGTCGCGGTGTCGACGAACGCCGACAAGGTCGCGGCCTTCGGCATCGACCCCGAGAACATGTTCGTGTTCTGGGACTGGGTCGGCGGTCGCTACTCGATGGAATCGGCCATCGGTCTTTCGACGATGCTGGCGATCGGACCGGGTCACTTCGGCGAGTTGCTGGCGGGGTTTCACGCGATGGACCAGCACTTCCTGACCGCGCCGTTCCGGGAGAACCTTCCGGTGTTGATGGGCCTTCTCTCGCTTTGGTATGGGGACTTCTTCG
>Ga0182024_10009781_pt1 | contig 19731 bp, 19 predicted proteins | sample P32metaG_FD_120480 | JGI IMG/M metagenome (GOLD analysis project Ga0182024, IMG submission 120480) | Permafrost microbial communities from Stordalen Mire, Sweden - P3-2 metaG (Illumina Assembly) | ecosystem: Environmental > Terrestrial > Soil > Wetlands > Permafrost | place: Sweden: Stordalen... | reverse complement strand
TCGCGCGCCGCCTGCAAAAAAATGTCAACGTGCCGGTTCTTTACACCCTTCATCTCTCCCACATGTCCCTCGGCGGATCCCGGCGATGGCTGAGCGATTTCGGCGACCACACCCACGCCGCCGCCAGCGACGCCCGCGACTGGCTCATCGACCAGGCCCGAATTCCACCCGAGCGCATCTCACTCATTCCTCACGGCATTCATACCGAGCGATTCCCGGTTCCCGATGCCGCGACAAAGCGCGACGCCCGGGCAAAACTTGGCCTGGCGGATGACGATCTTGTCGCCCTCTATCTCGGCAGGCTCGACTACCCGAAAAACGAATCGTGGCTCATCGACCTCGCCGCCATGTCCCGAGAGTCCCTGCCGCGACTGCGCGTATTGCTGGCCGGCGACGGCCCGAATGAAAACGAAGTCCGAAATCAAATCGAGCGACAGGGCCTCCAAAATCGCGTGTGGATGTTGGGCCATCGCGAGCCCCTTCCGCTGCTGCACGCCGCTGATGCGCTGCTTCTGCCGTCTCAGCGGGAAGGATTCTCATACGCCTGCGCGGAGGCGATGTGCGCCGGCGTGCCGGTTCTGCGAACGCGCACCAGCGGAACGAAAGAACTGATTATCGAGGGAACAACCGGCCGATCCGTCCCCATCGACCACCAGGCATTTTTGCACGCCGCAACCGAATTCCTTTCCGACAAATCTTCTCTACAGACGATGGGCATCGCCGCCGCTGCGCACATCCGACGGGATTTCACATTCAACCGCCAGTTGACCGAAACCATCGCGATGTACAAACGCCTGACAGCACAGGGACGTCCCGGCTCGGTCTAGAATTTCCGCCGCACATTTCATCGTTGCTTCATGCTAAAACTGAAAATCCCCGCATGAGGTTCACCTATCGCGCGGCTTTTTCTCTCATCGAACTTCTGGTGGTTCTGGGCATCATCAGCATTTTGCTCGGGTTTCTCCTCCCCGCGATGGAGCATGTCCGCCATCAGGGATACATCGATAAATGTGCCTCCAATCTCCGCCAGATCGGCATGGCGATTTCCATGTATTCCAACGAAAATCAGGGGAACTATCCGCGGACGCCGTACGATCCGACCCAGCCGCTGACGATGGGCACCGGAATCTCCGCGTCCGATCCGTTCCAAACCGGCGGCGTTTCCGCCAACGACCTCACCGCCGCGCCTTTTCTACTTCTTCGATTGCAGCGCCTTCCCGCCGAAATCTTTATCTGCCCGTACAACGACGCGACCACTTACGTTGTCGATCCGGCCGATCCGCAGAAGCATTCCAATTTCACCAATTGGAAGGAAAATCTCGGGTACAGCTTTGCCAATCCCTATCCCGCGCTCCCCGTGGCCGATGCGGGCTACCGGCTGACGAACCATCTTCCGGGTAATTTCCCGGTTGCCTCTGATCTGAATCCCGGCTCAAAGCCGCCCGTTGCGGATGTTACGGCCGCCAAGTCCGGGGCGTCCTCCAGAATCATCGAAGATGCCAATAGTCTTAACCACGAGCAGGACGGCCAGAATGTCCTTTATGCCGACGGCCATGTCGATTTCCAGCAGAGCTGTCTCTGTGGCATCGGACAGGACAACATCTTTACCAACCAGTCCAACCAGGTGCAGGCATCGCCGCTGAATCCAAGTGACACGATTCTGCTCCCGGCGAATTGAGCGGCAAAAAATTCCCCAATGGTTGCACGACTTCAGGCAGCCGGCATAATTCCCCGCAGTGAAAAAGCCCGCCATCTTCTTTGATCGTGACAACACGCTCATCGCCAGCGACGGCTACCTCGGCGATCCGGCCGCCGTCCGATTGATTCCGGGCGCTGCCGCCGCCATCGCCCGCGCGCGCGAACTCGGCTTTGCGGTCGTCACCTTCAGCAACCAGTCCGGCGTCGCCCGCGGCCTGTTCGGCGAAGAGGCCGTCCTGGCCGTCAACGAAAAGATGGCTCAGCTTCTCCTCCAGGAGAATCCCCGCGCGAAGATCGACCGCAACGAGTTTTGCCCGTTCCATCCCGAAGCGACGGTCGAAAAATATCGAAAAGAGAGCGAATTCAGAAAGCCAAAGCCGGGCATGATCTTCTCCGCGGCCGGCGCGCTCGATCTGGATTTGCCCGCATCATGGATCGTCGGCGATGCCCCGCGTGATGTCGAAGCCGGATATGCCGCCGGTTGCCGAACGATTCTCGTCAGCAATCCGTCCCTCACCCCGTCGCCGGCAACGCTTGAGCCCAGCTCAGTCGATCCGGATGAAATCGTCTCCAGCCTGGCCGAAGCGATGGACGTCATCGCAGCCGGCGGCGATGACGACGAAGATGACCATCACGAACACGCAACGGTCCCCGGCCCCAATGAGGAGCTTGCCCGGATCGAACACCTTTTGCAGCGGATTCTCGATCAGGTTCGCCGGCAGAACGAACATCTCCCCGACTTTTCCCTCGGCAAAATGCTCGCCGGAGTGACGCAAATCCTCGCGATCGCCCTGGCCGTCGGCAGCTACTTTTACAAACCCGCCGGCGAACCGCTGATGCCGATGCTCGTGGCGATCTTCCTGCAGGTGCTGACCATCTCACTGCTGGTCATGGGCCGCGACAAATAGAAATTAACATTAGTCCGCGTATTTCACGCTGCAGCCATACGGCTTGGTTTGCGGCGTGCTCACGCTCTTGCCGGACAGAATCTCATCCAGCGCCTGATGGACATAGTTCACCTTGTCGCTGGTCTTGTCTCCCTCCGGATCGTTATCGATCGCTCCCTGATACGCCACCGTTCCATCGCTCGCGATGATGAACATGTTCGGCGTGTTGGTCGCGTGATACGCCTTGCCGGTGGTTCCGCTGGAATCATTCAGCTCGGGATAGGAGATGTTCTGCGCCGCCGCCCACTGCTTGCTGGCGTCATTCGTCGCGTAGTTGCTGGAATTGATCGCGAGCCAGACGACGCCCTTATCCTGGTATTGGCTCGCCAGGGTCTGCATGGTCTTTTCCTTGTAAACCCGCTGAACGAACGGGCACTCCGGATTGGTCCATTCCAGCACGACGATCTTGCCGGCAAAATCATGCAGGCTGATATTCTTCCCATCCTGGTTTTGCAGCGTAAAGTCCGGCGCTTTTGCGCCGATGCTCACGCCCGATCCCTTCTGATCCTCGGCAAAACTCCGCCCAACCAAAGCAATCGACGCCAGAACCAAAAGTGACGCGAGCGCATAAATCTTATTTCGCACGGTTATCTCCTTCGCAAAAGAAATTCAAAACCCTTTTCTTCAGAACGCTAATGATTGTTGCCACCCGCCTGCCCCAAGACAAGCGAAACATTCATTCCCCGCCATTTTCCCTCTTTGGACACATATCCCACGACCGCCTGCAGCGTTGTAGCCGCTGGAGCGGCCCCAGCCAGCGGCTGGACCCTGAAACTGATCATCGTCGTGTTGCCATTCGTCTTTACCAGGGTGCTCGAAATGTTGTAATCCTCCAAAACACCGGGAAGAAAATCGACCGAATTGGGAGCGCCGTCTCGCCAGGTAATCTCGATCACACACTCGCCCGTGCTTTGGGCCTTGGACCGTATTTCCGCCTGATCGCCGGCATCCACCGGAATCTGGGTGATCCAGCCATCAAACAATTCCTGGCTTGCCGGGCTGGCCGAAGTGGCCGATCCAAGCGTCAGATCGACCGTTTGTTTCCCCGGAATGCAGACATTCGAGCAGACCAGCCAGGAGACCGCCGCCCGGAATTCGCCCTGGAAATCGGCCGGCAAATTCGCCGGCGGCGTAACCCGCGTCAAAAGCAAAACAGAATCCTCATACCCGAACGCCACGATATTCCCCGCCTGGTCGAACCGGTGCGGGGTGGGAAATTGCAGCGGCTCCGCGCTAAAACCATCCGGAAGCGTAAGCGCCACGCGCGTCGGCAATCCCGCATCACCCGGATTCTTCCAGTACACATGCCAACCCGGATCGATCGAAAGCCGCACCCCGAGCCAGAAAGGTTTTCCCGCCTGAACGGACGAAACATTCGCCAGAAGTTCGGCCCGCACGTGCGCCGCGGACGCCCGCAAAGCGATAAAGCAGCAAAGCAGTCCGAACGCCAGGGATGTCCGAGTGGTCATAAAGCCATCCTACTCCTGTTTTCCGACTCAACGGACATTGTTTACGACATTTCTCTACCTTTTCCGGTCCAAAATGCTATGGTTTGGCCATTCAACGCATCTGTGCGGGAGGGAAATCAGCATGAAATCGGCAGTTCGATGGCAAGTCCGTGTTTCGCGGTCGATCTTTCATTTTGTTATTCAGGCCGCCGCTCTTTCAATCATCGCAAATGTCGCCCGCGGACAGGCAACGCTCCCCACAAATATTCTCTATAGCTTTACCGGCACAGGCGCCGGCGTTGGAGTCCTGCCCGAAGGCGCGCTCCTTCAATCCGGTTCCGACTTCTACGGCCTGACGGTTTACGGCGGAACCGATAACGACGGCACGATGTTCCAATTTGATCCGGCGACAGATGATGTCACCCTCCTGCATACGTTTTCAGGAAGCACGACCGACGGTGCAAACCCATACGCCTCGCTTATCCAATCCGGCTCCAATCTTTATGGAATGACCGCTTTGGGCGGCAGCTACGTCACGCCAAGGAACCAGCCCGCGAATTTTGGCGCCCTGTTTCAATATAATCTGGGGACAAAAACCGAGACCATGCTCTATCCGTTCGCGGGTTCGCCAAACGACGGCTCAAAGCCGTACGGCTCTCTCATCCAATCTGGATCCGTCTTATATGGCCTAACCTCCACCGGCGGCGCCAGCTCGCTTGGCGCGTTGATTCAATATAATGTGACGACGGGCAACGAAAACGTCCTCCACGATTTCGCGGGCGGCACATCCGACGGGTCTACTCCCTTCGGCTCGCTCATTCAATCCGGCTCTGTTTTATACGGCATGACCATCGCCGGCGGCACCGGCGGCACCGACGGCGACGGCGCTATCTTTGACTATGACCTTGCCGCGAACGCCGAAAGTATGATCTACTCCTTCGGCGGCAGTACGACCGACGGAGCGGGCCCCGCGGGTTCTCTCATTCGCTCCGGTTCCAACCTGTATGGCATGACAAGCGCCGGCGGCGCGCAAGGCCTCGGAACGATCTTTCAATATAATCTGCTGACCGGCGATGAGACCCTCCTTTATTCCTTCCAGGGCGGACCAGCCGATGGCGCTGATCCAATCGGTTCTCTCATCCTCTCCGGATCAACCCTCTATGGCTTGACCAATGAAGGCGGCTCGCCCAACGGAGCGGGCCTGGGAACCGTCTTCGACTATGACCTGACGACCGGCACGGAAAATGTTTTGCATTACTTCACGGGTTCTCCAACCGACGGCGCGTTTCCGAGGGGTGATCTCACCCTCTCCGGTTCGACGCTCTACGGAATGACCGCCGAAGGCGGCACTGACGATGGAGGCGTGATTTTCAGCATCACCGTTCCCGAACCCGCTTCCGTTTCGCTTCTCGCCTTGTCGGGTGTCGCACTGCTCTGCCGCCCGCGACGTGAAACTTAAATGGGCCGCAGGTTCGCCAGCACTTCCACATTTCCCCCGCTCCCCTTGATCGGCGAGCGGACGCTATTTTCCCAAACCCATCCCGCGGCCTCGATTTCCCGCCGAACCCCCTGAACCACCGATTCCACGGATTCCTCAGGCACGACGCCCTTACGCAGGATCGCCGGATCAGCCTCATAATGCGGCTTGATCAAACTCACCACGGTTCCGCCCTCGGCCAACATTTTTCGAGCGTTCGGCAGAATATTTTTCTGACGCGTCCAACTGATATCGATGGTGACAATCCCCACGGCCTCCGGAAGCTGCGCGTGCATCGCATTCGTCCGCTCCATGACGACGACGCGCGGATCTTTCCGCAGCTTCCAATCCAGCACGCCGTAGCCTGTGTCAACCGAATACACCTTCGCCGCCCCGCGCTGAAGCAGGCAATCGGTAAAGCCGCCGGTGCTGCATCCCAGGTCGGCGCAAATCTTTCCCGAAACATCCACGCCGAAAAACGTCAGCGCGTGATCGAGTTTTAATCCGCCTCGGGAGACAAAATCAGCCATGGGCGATCCCGCTGGCCAGCGTTTTTTGCATCATTTCCAATAACCGCTCTCCCTCTCCGGCCCAGAATCGCAAAGCCAGTTCTGCCCGCCAAATCGGCATCGAAACCTTCTTGCTTAGTCGTGACAGTTTCACCCAATCCTTCTCAGTCACGATCAGCATCTCCGCCCCGGCAGAGGTCGCCTCGGCAACAATCTCATCGACATCGCGCTCCCGATAGTCGTGATGATCCCCAAACTCCCGCGTCCCGACGCAGACGCCTCCGGCCGTTCCCAGTCGCCAGAAAAAACTGGCCGGGCTTCCCACTCCGCAGAACGCGAAATATTTCTTGCCCGCCAGCGATTGAATCGGCATCGATTCGCCCGCGGCTGGCCGCAACTCCTGAATCACATGGTCAGCATGAAAGATCGCGGCGCGCTGGTTGTACTTTTGAATTACGCCGGAAATTTTCGCAATCTCCGCCGGATCCACCTCATCCGCATGGGTCACAACAACAGCGTCCGCTCGCCCCAGCCCGCTCAGCGGCTCGCGCAGCATCCCCCGCGGAAAGACACCGCCGCCTCCAAACGGCTCCCGTGCGTGAATCAGCACCATCTCAAAATCCCGGGCCGCGCGGCGATGCTGCATCGCATCATCGAGAATAAAAACTTTCGTCTCCGGATGCCCTTCCAGCGCGGCGGCCGCTCCACGAATTCGGTCCCCATCAGCAATCGCCGGCACTGTGCCATCGGCGAGGAGCGCCTGCTCATCACTCATTCCCGCCGCGGTCGATTTGTATCCCCGCAGCAGAACGCATGGCCGCTTATCCTTCAGACTTTCCGCAAGCCAGCGAACCACCGGCGTCTTGCCCGTCCCGCCCATGGTGATGTTTCCCACGCTGATCGTCGGCCGGCCCAGGCGATGAATCGGCAGAATCTTCGCTTCGTACAAGGCGTTGCGGATTCGCATGGTTACCGCATAAAAGGGTTCGGCGCAACTCGCCGCGATTCGGAGCGCGCCTGCCGCGATGGATCGATCCGACCCATCCATCACCTGCTTGAAATAAGCGTCCCTGGATTGCTTCATTCGCCCGTCCCGCGGAGCAAGGCGTCGTCGGCGGATGTGAAAACAACCGGCGATCGCGAAATCGCCCGGAGGTCGAATCCATCGATCAACTGACGGGGATCATCAATCTCTTTCCCGACATCATTCATTCCGCACCATTTCGCCAGCAGCCCCAGCATCCGCGATTGCCGGACGCCCATCTCGCGATACATCGCGATGCGCGTGTCGCCGTGGCGCTTGGCCAATCGACGGCCGTCGGTTCCAACGACCAGCGGCAAATGAGTGTAACGCGGAATCCCGCTTCCCGCTCCGAGCGCGTCATACAGAAGAATCTGCCGAAACGTGGATTCCAGCAGATCGTCCCCGCGAACGATTTCCGTCACCCCGCCTGCAATGTCATCCACAACAACCGCCAACTGATAAGCGGCGGTGCCGTCGGACTTGGCGATCACGAAATCACCCAACCGGCGACCGACGTTAATTGATTGCCTGCCGGAAAACTGGTCGTCGAATTCGACGTCGCGATCGATCGCCGCAAAGCGGATTGCAGGTTCCCGCCCCGATTGTTCTTTCGCCTCCTTGACCGAGGCAAATTTCCCGCGGCACGTGCCGGGATAGATCATTGCCCCATCCTCCGCGTGCGGGGCGCTGGCCGCCAAATCCACTTCCTTGCGGCTGCAAACACACGGATACGCCAGGCCACGCGCAAGCAGCGATTCAATCGCCGCCCGATACTCCGCGGCCCGGCTCGATTGATATAACGGGCCTTCGTCCCAATCGAGCCCGAGATATTTGAGGTCTTCAATCAGCAGCCGATCGGCGGCCGGTTTGATCCGCGGCCCATCCAGGTCCTCGATGCGGAGCAGAATGCGCCACCCGGATTGCCTGGCCAGAATCCAGTTGATTAGAAACGTTCGAGCGTTTCCCAGATGCAATGCGCCGGTGGGAGAGGGAGCCAGCCGAGTGATGGCCATGACGAAAACCGCGGACTATTGAAATGCGGGCGTTTTGACCGGCTGGGCGGTGTCGATCATCGCGCGGACAACCTGTTGATCCGCGTCGTATTGCGCTTGCGTCAATCCCAGCAGATCAAAGCTGCAGGGGATAAATTTCTGCTGATAAGGAACAAACACGATGATGTTCCAGGAAAGCTGCTGCGATGGAAGCGTCGCCGGTTGAATCGGAGGATCGCCCGGCGAAATCAGATAGATGATCCGCTCGAGCATCGCGAGCCCGGTTTTGGTCGTCAGTTGCCGCACGCGAATCCGGTCCGGATGCTTCTGACTCTGATCGAGCGCTCCGGTGATGAAAAGCAGCCGATTGCGATCAACCATCGAATCCATCAAAGAGAGCGAGACTTCCACGTCGCCGCCTGGCATCGATCCTTCCAGGAACGACGGGTGCATCGGCGGATCGAGCTTCCACCCGGCGGGAAGCGTCAGGGTCAGCGGCATAACATTCAGCGGGACATCAATTTGGGGGCTGCTCGGAACTTGTTGTGCCGGCGGGTCCGATGCCGCGGCCGCCGTATCCGAAGCATTCGAGGCGTCCGCCTGGGGGCGCTTATCGCAGCCGATCAATATGACCATTAATGCGGACAATCCTTGCAGGACGAGGCGGCGCATCAAAGACCCTCCAGCGAATGTACTTACGCTAACAAGAAGCGCCGCCTACTTCAAGATTCCGCGATGGACGCGGGTTCTTCGTAACAACGCGCAATTTCATTCCACCAATTTGATAATATTCCCTGTATTTGCAGTCCGTTAAACATATAGTTCATGTTATGTCGGTCGCAACGCGGCCAAAGTTATAACTATCCCGAATTAGGAAAGGATCAGACTCATGCCTCGCCCATCGAATGGCAACGGATACAGCATCGTCCAGCTCGAGAAGATGCTTAACCAAAGACGATCCAGGATTGGATCGCTCGAACGCAAACGTTCCAGGTTTCAGCGGCAATTGGATGCGTTGGATGCGCAAATCGCCGCGCTGGGCGGTTCGGCTCGCGCAGGCGGCTTACGCCCTCGCAACAAGATCACTCTGAATGAAACCATCGTCGCGGTCCTGAAGAAAAATGTCGGGCCGATGAAGGTGGCGGACATCGCCCGCAATGCGTTGGGCAGCGGCTACTCCAGCTCCAGCTCGAATTTCCGCGTGATCGTCAACCAGGCCCTGATCAAGGACAAGCGTTTCGCCAAAGCCGGCGTCAGAGGGACGTATCTCTTGAAGAAATAACCCGCAAAAGCGCACGGCGCCGCCGTGGGCTTGTCCAATCGCAAAAGTCTATTCCCCCAGCGACGCCCGGATGCGCTCGCAGCTTTCGATTCTCCACGACGGCGCAGTTCCCTCGCGCACATCCGGAAAAAACTCCAGGAGATTCTCCGCGCTCACGCCCCACAGCCCGAACAGTTTTACGCCCGGCGTGTCGATCACGTATCCCCCTATGTCCAGCGGATAGCGCCGCGCGGATGTCGTCGTGTGCCGACCCTTGTCGTTGAAATTGCTGATCTCCCCGATGCGAATATCCAGACCCGGCTGAATCGCGGCGATGAGCGTACTCTTCCCCACGCCGCTGTGGCCGGCCAGCACCGTCGTCTTGCCAGCCAGCGCGCGTCCCACCGGCTCAATGCTGTCGCGCTGCTCCGCGCTGGTTTGAAAGGTCGTGATTCCCAGGCTCTGATAATGCTCCATCACATCCTGAGCGACGGCATATTCGCCTCGCGATTTTTCATCCGCACTTCCCAGGTCGATTTTGTTCAGACACAGCAGCGGAGCCAGGCCGCCGCTCTGGGCCGCGATCAGCATTCGATCCACCAGGCCCCATTTCACCCTGGGCCTGACAAGGCTGGCGACAATCAGCATCTGCTGTGCATTGGCCACGATGGGATGCTGCTCGCGCGCTTGAAAACTGTCGGCTCGGGTGAGAATCGTCGTCCGGGGCATGACCTGCTCGATCACCGCCTCGCGCCGGCCCAATTCATCCAGCTTTGGCGTGTCCCGGAAGCGCACGAAATCCCCGACCACAATCGACGTCGCCGCCAGCTTGGATAGCGTTTTCCGCGTGACGCACAGGCGCTGGCCGGTCGGATGATCGACCTCGCAATACCGGGAATAGACCTGCATGACCTGCCCGATCGGCAGGGTGTCCATGTCGGCCGACTGCCCCTCGGCCCGGAACAGGGCGGTTTGCTCCATTTTGTTCTGCTGGGCGTTTTTCGATCGAGGGCTGAATCGCTGATGCGATTCGAGGCGATCGGTTTCCCCATCGCCGTGGCCGTCGCCTCCCCCTTCCCCGTCGAGAAAGCGGCTGGTGAGATCCTTCTCCCGAGGAGGTTTTCGGCGTCGTCCACTCATCGTTTGCCGCATCCGCGGCAAGAAAATGGTGGCCTGTCGTCGCTCAAAACACAAGCAGATGAGAAAAATCTCGAATGGGAAACCGTAAGATTCCGGCTTCTATTCGGCATTTGGCGCTCGGAATTCGGCATTCGCATTTGGTAATTTGATTGTCCGCCCCCGGTGAATTACAGTGTTTATTTGGAGACCGCATTGTCCCTTTCGTTACCACAGCTGGATGAATACGAGAAGAAGGAGAAATGCGGCCTGTTCGGCATTTGGGGCACGCCGGCAGCTTCGCAGATCACCTATCAGGCCCTTTTCGCACAGCAACATCGCGGACAGGAATCGGCCGGAATCGCCGTCAGCGATGGAACCACTCTCGCCGGCCACACCGGAATGGGGCTCGTCAGCCAGGTCTTCAAGCCGCGAATGCTCGAGGAGGAACTGGCCGGAGACGCGGCCATTGGCCACATCCGATATTCCACAACCGGATCGAGCAAGCTCTGCAACGCACAGCCATTACTGAGAGAATTTCTGCTCGGCCCCGTCGCCGTCGCCCACAATGGAAATCTCATCAACGCCGGCCTTCTTCGCCGCGAATACGAGCAGCACGGCCATATTTTCCAGAGCACAACCGACACGGAAATCATCGTCCACCTGCTGGCCAAGCCGACGCATGCCCAGAAGCACGATCCGCTCCCGCACGTTCTGAAGCATTTGCAGGGGGCCTTCAGCCTGCTGTTCCTGTTTCCGGATCGAATCGAAGCCTGCCGCGATCCCTGGGGCGTCCGGCCGCTGGTGATTGGAAAAATGCGCGACGGCCAATGGTGCGTCGCGAGCGAAACATGCGCCTTCGACGCCATCGGCGCAACGCTCGTGCGCGAAGTCGAACCGGGCGAAATCGTCCGCATCGACCAGCACGGCATTCATTCGCGTACGTTCGACGCCCCGGCCGTCGAACGAGCGCACTGTATTTTCGAGCACGTTTATTTCGCCAACCCCGCCAGCAAAATCTTCGGCCAGACCGTGCATCCTGTCCGCGAAGCGATGGGCCGCCAGCTCGCCATCGAGTCGCCCGTCTCCGCGGATTACATCATGCCGATGCCCGACAGCGGTCGCTCGGCCGCGCTGGGGTTTGCCCGGGAATCCAAAATTCCGTTTGAGGAAGGGATCGTCCCCAACCGCTTCGTCGGCCGGACGTTTATTCTTCCCAATCAGATCGCCCGCGACCGCGCCGTCGCGGCCAAGCTGAACATCATCCCCGACGTCGTAGATGGCAAGCGAATCGTGATCGTCGAGGATTCCGTCGTTCGCGGCACGACGACACAATCCAAAATGCGCGCCATCCGCGCCGCCGGAGCCAAGGAAATCCATCTTCGCGTCTCCTGCCCGCCGATCCGGCATCCTTGTTTCTACGGGATCGATTTCCCCACCAGTGAAGAGCTGATCGCCCACAACCGCACGGTCGATCAGATCCGCGAATTTCTGGAAGTGGACAGCCTCGCCTATCTTTCGCTGGACGGCTTGCTTTCCTGCATGAACATGCCGAAGGAGCACTACTGCACCGCCTGCTGGAGCGGCAAGTACAAAATCCCCATCGACCGTACGAACAGCAAATTCAGCTTCGAGCGCGATCAGTTGCAGATGTTCAACACATAGACGGTCTGCCCCGCCCGAAACGCATAAGTCCCCACCTTCCAGTCATTTCCACAAAACCGGGGCACTCGCATTAAACTTTTCTGTACCCATTGGGCCCGGCCGAACACATTATGGTTAGATGACCGTGATACCCGACCAATCCGATTCTTCGCTCCTCCAGGAATTCGCGGCTCACCGCTCGCAGGACGCGTTTACCGAGCTGGTCTCGCGGCATTCCGATTGGGTCTACTCCGCCGCTGTGCGAATGGTGCGCGACCCTCATCTGGCCGAGGACGTCGCCCAGGCCGTCTTTCTTGTCCTGGCTGACAAGGCAGGCAAGCTCAGCGCCGTCCCGTTGCATCGCTGGCTGTTCAAGGTCACGCGCTACGCGTCGGCCAACGCCATTCGCGCCCGGGCACGGCGCGACAAATACGAAAGGCGCGCTGCCATGTCCACCAGTGAAATTCACGAATCGGACGCGGACAAGATGTGGCAGGAAATCGCGCCGATGCTGGATGATTCGTTGAGCCGCCTCCGATCCGGGGACCGCGATGCGCTGCTCCTGCGTTTCTATCAGCAAAAAAGCCTGGCCGACGTGGGGGCGGCACTCGGCGTCTCCGAAGGCGCGGCGAAAGTCCGCGTTCTTCGCGCCGTCGAAAAACTCCGGGCCATTTTACGCCGCCGCGGAATCGCATCCCCCGCAGACGCTCTTGGCACGGCTCTATTCGCCCATGCCACACACGCGGCTCCTGCTACGTTTGCCAAGGGTTTTGTTCCGGCATCTGCCTCGATCCAGGCGACCACCATCTCCAAAGGAATTTCCATCATGACCATCTCAACGAAAATAAAAATCGCCGCCGCCCTGATCCTGCTCGGCGGAGTTTCTATCGGAACCGGGGCTTATTTGATGCAGAACTCCGCTGATCGCCCCGAAGCCGCCCCTGTGCAATCCTCGCCGCCGGCTGTCGTCGCTCCCGCGGACACAAGCTTCGGCCTTGATCCGCGCGTCGCGCCTTTCGTGACCCGCCGCACGGACATCCTCATGGCGATAGATCTCAATAAACTTAATCTGGATGCCATCGCTGCCGACATGCTCAAAGAACTGAGCCAAACTCAAATGGACGCGCCCTCTGCCGCCCACATCAATGGGATGATTCAGATGGGCCTTGGCGCCGGCAAACAGTGGATCAATGGTTTCGAGCAAGCGGGAGGGACAAGCATGTTTCTGGCCTGCCGAGCCGACCAGTTCATTGGGGGCAACTCGATGCATTTCAGCCACGCCACGATTATCTTCCCCGCGGATTCAGTCGCGGCGGCCCAGAACTTGGCCCGATTCCTTACCTCATCTGGTTCCGGACCACTCACAATTGCGGGCGCCACCGTCGTGATGAATCCGCCCCTGTACCAGCCGAGCACCGGTTCCGATTCCCGTCCGTCGCTGGCCGCGGGATTATTGACGGCGGGCGACATGCCTATCCGCACGGCCATCAATCCGCTTAAGCTCAAGGAGATCATGCCGAAGCTCATGGGGAGCGCCAAGGGTTTCATCGACTTCACCGGCCATGAATGGGACGAGGTGGAAAGTTGCTCGATTAACCTCGTGCTTCCGCCAGTTGAATCCGCGGGTTTTGTAATCATTTCTCACCACAAGGACCCCGCTTCGGCCGAAGCAGGAAAAAGCAACGCCACCGAACGGATCGACCAGTGGTCCAATCAGCAGCCAAACACAAACGACCCGGTCACCCAGAAAACGTTGAAATTTATCTCGACAGAAAAGTTCGCAGTTAGGGATAGCGACGTTGTCGCAACCATGGACCTTCATGCGTATTGGGATCTCCTCTTTACGGCAGTTCGCGTAGCCACTCAGCCCCCCACTTCTCAACCGCAAAGACCGGCGAATTGAGTGTTCAGGCTTGATCTCAGCGCGGCTGCGACGCCGCCCAGCGGTCCACGATATCGCACAGGAGATGCACGATCAGCACGTGCATCTCCTGAATATGCGAAGACATATTCCCCGGCACAATGATCGCGTGATCCACAAGTTTCGCCGCCTCGCCGCCATCCCGTCCCAGCAACCCCACGGTGATAGCCCCCTTTTCTTTCGCGGCATGCAGCCCGCGCAAAACATTTTTCGATTTACCCGAGGTGCTGAAGCCCGCCACCACGTCCCCCGGCCGGCCCAGCGCCTGCACCTGCCGCGCAAAAACTTCCTCATATCCGAAATCGTTGGAGATGCAGGTCATCGCCGTCCCGTCAGCGCAGAGCGACGTCGCGGGCAGCGGCCGCCGATCGCGAAGAAATTTTCCGATCAGTTCTTCCGCAAAGTGTTGGGCATCGGCCGCGCTTCCGCCGTTGCCGAAGGTCAGCAATCTGCCGCCTTTTCCAAACGAATCGCACAGCAGCTTTCCCACCTCTTCAATCTTCGGCGAGAGTTGCTGAGACACCCGATGCAATAGGGCCGCATGGTCGTTGATGTAGTATTGAATCAGCTCGCTCATAATCCGAATTCTCGGCCGTTTTAGCCGCAATTGCAAAGCCGCGGCGCGTTTTTGCCGCGTCTTTCAATTCTCATTGAAATACAATGCGACCGCGAAGATCGCGAAGACAGACGCGAAGAAATGCCGGAAAGATAATTAAACCGCCAAGTCGCCAAGACGCGGAGGCAAATGCAAAGACTCCGGCGCCAACTTTGTTTCTCTACGTCTTCCTTCGCGCCTGTCTTCGCGCTCTTCGCGGCTTCGCGGTGGTTTTTGCTCCGCGCTCCGGGAACTAAAATAGCCGCGGCGGAATTTCGGATTTTCCACTTTCCCCCGGTAAGATGGATGCTTCATGGTTTCCATCGTCATCCCGATCTTCAACGAACAGGAGAATCTGCCCGAGCTTCGCCGCCGGCTGGTCGCGGCGATGGACGCCGCCGGCGAGCCTTGGGAAGCCCTGCTGGTCGATGACGGCAGCCGTGATGATTCACCGCGAATCCTCCGGGAATTTCACGATTTCGACGCCCGATTCAAAATCGTTACCCTCTCCCGCAACTTCGGGCATCAGCCCGCCGTTTCAGCCGGGATTCATCATGCCGCCGGCGATGCGGTTGTCCTCATCGACGGCGATCTGCAGGATCCCCCCGAAGTCATTCCCGAAATGATCCGCAAATGGAAGGAAGGATTTCAGGTCGTTCTCGCCCAGCGCGCCAGCCGGGCCGAGCATGGCCTCCGCGGCATCGGGTTTCGACTCTTCTATCCAATCCTCCGCCGGATCACCGATCTTCCCAGCGCCCCCGATGCCGGCATCTTCGGCCTGATGGATCGCTCCGTCGTAACGGAGTTCAATCGCCTGCCAGAGCGGAATCGCTTTATCCCGGGCCTCCGAAGCTGGCTCGGATTTCGCCAGGCCAGCGTTCTCTACAACCGATCCGATCGCGCCGCCGGCAAACCCAAGCAAACCCTCGGCCGCCTCATCCATTACGCGGCCGACGCCATGGTCAGCTTCAGCTACAAACCCCTCCGGGCCGCGACCTGGCTCGGATTCAGCGCCTCCGCCGCCGCCTTCGCCCTGGCGATTTTCTACGTCGTTACCTTCTTCACATGGCACAAAACTATCTCCGGCTTCACGACGGAGATCGTCTGCATCCTGTTTTTCGGCGGCGTTCAACTCATCTCGGTCGGAATTCTCGGCGAATACATCGGCCGGATTTATGAAGAGGTGAAACAACGCCCGCTCTACATCGTCCGCGAACGCCTCGGCGTGGGGAAAGAATCGCCAAACCAGAAATCTGAGTGACGAATAAAAATGGCGAAACGCTTTTTCGTTTCGCCATTTCATTCGTTCGGATTCACGCAATTAGCGATGGTATCCGCCGTAATAGTACGTCACGCCGCCATAACGGGCCGGGGCGCGATTGTCGAAGGCGTAGCGGTGAAAATAGCCATACGCTGGATAGCTGTACGTGTAGTAGGTGTAGACCGGAGCCGGGGCGTACACGACCGGCGCAGCCACATAAGTCACTGGCGGAGCAGCGTAAGTCACTGGCGGCGCGGAGTAGACAGCCGGCGGCGCCGAACACACCACTGGCGGCGGGCAGTACACCGGCGGGGCGAAATATGAGGCGGCGAAAAACGGCGCGGGAAAATTAAACCCGAAAAAGAAATGCGGCCGCGCCGACCCAACGCTCGGCAACATCGCCATCAAACCGCTCGCGGCAAACATCGCTAGACGTTTCATGACAAGCTCCTTTCAAGCCCCTGTATCAATCACAACGCCTTCACGAATAATACGCGCCGTCGGCGACCAAAGGACGCACTAATTTCTAATTTCCCCTCAGATATGGGCTTATATTCAGGTGTTTCGATCAACCACCAGATTATCGCGATGGACAGCCTCATCGTAAGCCGCCTCAGCCAGCAGTTCTCGAATCTGCTGGCTCTTCTTGCCGCGGATTCGGCCCATGTCGGCGGCTGAATAATTGCTCAGTCCCCGCGCGATGACTTTTCCATCCGGCCCCTGGATCGCCACCACATCGCCGCGATCGAAATCCCCCTCCACCTTCACGATTCCCGCCGGCAGCAGACTTTTATTCTGTTCGACCAGTGCGCGCCGGGCCCCTTCATCCACGACAATCGTTCCCGCCGGCCGGGCCGCGCCGATCCATCGGCTGCGGCTCGAACGTTTCTTGCTCGCCGCGACAAACAACGTTCCCAATTCCTCCCCCTCAAGCAGACGCGGAAGAATCCGCTCCATCCGCCCATCAGCAATGATCATCGCGTCGCCCGCCTCGTTGACCATTTGCGCAGCTTGCAGCTTTGAATCCATGCCCCCCTTGCCGAACTCCGATTTCTCATCACGCACATGATTCCGCCCATCCTCCGCCCGCGTCACGAGCCGCACCGGCTGATTGTCCTTGCCGAGCAATCCATCCACCACCGACAACAGCACCAGCAATTCCGCGCGCAGCGCATGAGCCAGCAGGGCCGCCAGAATATCGTTGTCGCCGAAAGTGATTTTCACCAGCTCCGCGGTGCTGACGGTATCGTTCTCATTGACGATCGGAATCGCGTTCATCTCATGGACGGCGGAAATGGTGTTGCCAAGATTGAGGAACCGCGCCCGATCATCAATGTCCTCCCGCGTCACGAGCAACTGTGCCACGGGCAGATGATGCGGCTCAAACGCATCCGCCCAAACGTCCATGAGCCGTCGCTGCCCGACGGCCGCGATGGCCTGAAGTTTCGCCAGATCCGTCGGCCGCTGGGCTAGACCCAGTTCCCGCAATCCGCACCCGATCGCTCCGGAACTGACGATCGTGACCCGCACCCCATCCTTGCGAAGGCGCACCACCTGCTCAGCAATCGTCGCGACGAACGGTGCATCGAGCCGCCCCTGGCTATCACTCAGCAACTGCGTGCCGAGCTTCACCACCAGGGTGCGGACCTTCCCGAGATGTTCCTTGCGGCTGGGCATGACTGACCCCATTGTCACCAACCCCGGCAACTCTTTCAAACCCAAGCACTCCCATCAATCAGGGAGACAAAAAGAAAAACGCGATTTTATTCCATAAATATAATATTAACAGATAGTTATGATAAATATACTCCTGCCGCGGTCTCCTCAAATGTTAAAATAGTAAAGATTTCAAATAGTCATCTCCGATACTCAAATTGTCGCAAGTTATCTATTTTAACATGCGACTAAAGAACCTCAGGCGGCACGGAAGCCTCCATATTTTACTAAGTGCGCTGCCCAGTATTGGGAAGTTTGGACAGCGCAACGGAGATCTGTGCCCATGAGCTTATCCATCCCCAGCACCACTCTCGCTCAGCGTTATCTCAAGCCGCTTCTCGAAGGCGACCGCGCCGAATGCCGCAAGGTTATCGAGACCGCATTCTTCGAAGGCTCGACAGCTTATGAACTGATGACGGATCTCCTCTGGCCGGTGATGGAGTTGATCCAGTCGCACTATCGCGAAGACCGCATTACACAGAGCACGCTGAATCTGGCCACGCGACTCAACCGAAGCATCACCGATCAAGTCTCCGCCAAGCTCGAACGCCGCCCGGCCAACAGCCGCAAGGTCCTGATCTTCTGCGGCGCTGATGAGCCGGAAGAACTCGGCGGGCAGATCACAAGCGATCTGTTCGAGGCCGACGGATGGATGACGCGCTTCGCCGGCGGGGGAGTGCCGGATGATGAGGTGCTCAAGCTCATCGGCGAATTCCGCCCCAATCTCCTGGTCATGTGCGGCACGCTTCCCAGCGGCGTCCCGTCCGTGCGAAAGCTCATCGACTATCTCCGCGAGGTGAACAGTTGCCCGGAGATGCAGATCCTGTGCTGCGGCGGAATCTACAAGCGGGCCGAGGGATTGTCCGAAGAGATCGGCGCCGATCTCTACGCCCCGGACGGCGCGAACGCGGTTCAGGTCGCCAACGCCAACCCGACGCGCAAGGCGACGGTCGACCAGCAAACCGTCGGCCGCACCCGCCGCATCCGCAAGGCCGCCGCGCGGAAAGCCGCCAGCGCCCAGCGTCAACTCGTCAAAACGCACCCCGGCGAAGAGGCCGAAGAGACCGAGTAGAAGCCCGGAATTTCTTATCCGTGCAGGGATGCATGAAGCAGCGGCGCCTCCAGCGAGGCGCTGCTGGTTTTTTTGGGTCTATCTCCGGATTTTTCCGGATTTCAGGTTTTCCCCCCGCCCAGCTAAAATGCCCGGCATGAATAAGACCGTATTTTCGCGCCTGATCGTCGTGGCAATCCTGCCGGTCATCCTCACCGGCTGTCTGAATACCTCGCTGCCTCCCGCTCCGCCGGCGTCGGCGGCTCAAGTTGCCTATATCCGGGACCAATATCGCAAAACAGACGCCGAGGCCCGCGTCGGCGTCGTCACCGCGGTCCTGCCCGGCGCTCATCTGGCCTCCGTGGGAAGCATCCCGGCCAAGGATTTTACCGTCGGCGATGTTGTCACATTCATCGATTCCAACCAGGCCGTGCTGACGATGGGGCACGTGGAAGCCGTTGGCGCCAATTCGATTACTGTGAACTACGATCCGCCGGACCGCCACGGCCGCCTGCCGCTGGTCGGCGATATGGCCGTCCGCGCCATCCACTAAAAGTAAAAGCGAGGCTCACGGATTATCACTCCCGCGCGAGTTCGCCTGATTCTCGCCAGCGCCTCGCCGCAGCGCCGGCGGCTGCTCTCCGAGGCGGGGTATGAATTCATCACCTGTCCGGCTGATGTCGATGAATCTTCTCTCGCCGGGGATCTCGCGCCCTCCGAAGCCGCATTGCGCATCGCCCGCGCCAAGGCCGAAACCGTCGCCGGGAAATTCCCGGATGATGTTGTCCTTGCCGCCGACACGATCGTCGCGCTCGGCAGCATGATCCTCGGCAAGGCGAGCGATGCCGCCGACGCCCGCCGGATTCTCTCTGAGTTATCGGGAACGACGCATCAGATCATCACCGGCGTCGCCATCATCTGCATCCGCACCTCTATTTCGCTGATCGAGCAGGTGATCTCCACCGTCGAGATGAAACCGCTCAGCCCTGAAGAGATCGACGCGTATATCGCGTCCAACCAGTGGCAAGGCAAAGCCGGGGCGTATGGCATCCAGGACCCCGACCCGTTCGT
>Ga0182024_10009780_pt1 | contig 19731 bp, 17 predicted proteins | sample P32metaG_FD_120480 | JGI IMG/M metagenome (GOLD analysis project Ga0182024, IMG submission 120480) | Permafrost microbial communities from Stordalen Mire, Sweden - P3-2 metaG (Illumina Assembly) | ecosystem: Environmental > Terrestrial > Soil > Wetlands > Permafrost | place: Sweden: Stordalen... | reverse complement strand
CGGCGTGGTGGTGCAACTCGCCATTTTCGTGGCGGCGCGTCTTTATGCCGGGGATTTCCAGACCTTGCTGCCGCTTTCAAGCATGACCTCGGTCAACCTGATCTCGATCATCGCGGCGATCGCCTACACCACTCTTCTGTCGATCTATTACGAGACGGTGATGCGCGACAGCGGCGCTCTGGAAGCGGCGACGCGGGCCCAGCGCGGCCAGGCCGAGGCGCTGCATGAGGCGATGCGCAAGGCCGAAACGGCCAGCCGGCAGAAATCTATCTTTCTGGCCAAGATCAGCCATGAGCTGCGCACCCCCCTCAATGCCGTGATCGGCTACAGCGAGATGCTACGCGACGAGCTTTCCAGCGAATCCGCCAACAAGCAGCGCGCGCTCGATCTGGAGCGCATCAACGCGGCGGGACGCCATCTTCTGGCGCTGGTGACCGACGTGCTGGATCTTCCCAGCATCGAGGCCAGGCGCCTGGAAGTCTCGATCAAGAAAGTGAATATTTCCGAGCTCCTCCAGGATGTGACGGCGACGGCGGGACCGCTGATCGCCAAGAAGCATAACCGCCTGGTGGTTCAGGTGGTGAACGATCCCGGCGTTATCGAGACCGACGAACTGAAGCTTCGCCAGGCGGTCCTCAATCTTCTCAGCAACTCCGCGAAATTCACCTCCCACGGCGTCATCACCCTCAAGGTCCTCACCCGGGAACAGAGCGCTGCCAAGCGGCTCATCATCGAAGTGCGCGACACCGGCATCGGCATGAGCCAGGAAAGCATGGGCCGCATCTTCAAGGATTTCTCTCAGGCCGAGCGCGATACCACCCAGAAATTCGGCGGCACCGGCCTGGGCCTGGTGCTCACCGAGCGGTTCTGCAACATGATCGGTGGCACCATTCATGTGCAATCGCAGGCAGGCGAAGGCTCGGTCTTCACCATCGACATCCCCTGCAACGCCGTCCCGGCTTGATCGAAATCCCCGAGCCGGATCAGCCGGCTTCCTTCAGCGCCCGTTCCATCACGCGGAAAGACGGCAGCAGCACCGACACGGTGGTGCCCTCCGCCACTTCACTCTCGATCGCCAACGTGCCGCCGTGCAGCTCAACCAAGCGTTTGGTGAGCGGAAGTCCCAGCCCGGTGCCGTCGAATTTCCGCGACAGTTTGCTGTCAATCTGTCCGAACGGCGCCATGGCCAATTCCATCTGATCTTCCGCGATGCCGATGCCGGTGTCGGCAACCTCGATATTGACGCCGCCGTCGGCACTGCGGTTCACCGATAGCGTCACCCGGCCGCCGGCGGGCGTAAATTTGATCGCGTTGCCCAGAAGGTTGAGCATGATCTGCCGCAACTTCACCGTATCGCCACGGAATTTCGGCAGATGGTCGGCTGCCTCGGTGATGAAATCCACCCCCGCCTTGGCCGCCTGCTCGCGGATGAAGCCGCTGGTCTGCATGATCAGGTGTGTGAGGTCGATTTCCTCTTCGTTCAGTTGAAGCTTGCCGGCCTCGGCCCTGGCTATGTCGAGAATATCGTTGACGATGGTGAGAAGATGGGTGCCGGCCTCGCACATCAGGTCGGCATATTCAGCATATTTCTCGTGGATCGGGCCCCAGGCCCGGTCGCGCATCAAGGTCGAGAAGCCGATCACGGCGTTCAGCGGCGTGCGCAGCTCATGGCTCATATTGGCCAGGAATTCCGTCTTGGCGCGGTTGGCGACCTCGGCCTTCTCCCTGGCGGCGATAAGGGCGGTCTGGCTGCGCCTGAGGTCGTCGAACGCGCGCGCCGAACGGAGCATGTAGCGCACGCGGTGCTTGAGGACGGGCCATTGCAGCGGCTTGCTGATGAAGTCTGTGGCGCCCGCGTCATAAGCCTTTTCGACCGATCCCGTATCGTCCAGGCCGGTCATTTGCAGGATCGGCACCGTCAGGGATTTGGCGTTGCGTCTCAACTGGCGGCAAAGCTCGAAGCCGTCCATCCTGGGCATCACCACGTCGGAGATCACCAGGTCGGGAGGCGAGGCCCAGCAGGCTTCACACCCTTCCAATCCGTCCTTGGCCTCGACGACGTGATAGCCTTCGGCCTCGAGCTCGGCGCGCATGATGGTGCGCACGATATCGTCATCGTCCACGATCAGGATGGAAGCAGGCTTAGGGAGAGACATGGCTGGGCCTCTCCTGCTCGCCTACAATCTCTCCCAGCATCTTCACCGCCGCCGACAATTCTTTTTCCAGCGTCGCGAGAAAACCCGGCACCGGGCCAAGCTCGCCGCGGCTCGCCCGGGCTTCGATTTCCGCGCAGCATTTCGAGACGCAATGGGCGCCCAACGCCGCCGAACTCGATTTGAGGGTATGGGCGATGCGCAGGATTTCTTGCGTTTCCCCCTCGGCGTGCTTCTTGCGCAGCAGGCGCAATTGGGTGCGGGCAGTATCAGCGAAGCGCGTCACCACATTCTTCAGCAGGAGCGCTCCATCCCGGCCCTGGAACGCGCTGATATTCTCCAGAACCAGACGGTCCACCGAAAGGCCGGATGCGGGGACGGCCGAGGCGGGCGGCTCGGCCGCCCGGGGTGCTTCGCCCGGCCGACCGATCCAGCGATGCAGCGCGTGGGCGAGCTGTGCCTCTTTGAAGGGCTTGGCCAGGACATCGTCCATGCCGGCGGCAAGGCATTTTTCCCGCACCTCAGCGGGGGCATGCGCGGTCAGCGCCACAATCGGGGTGTGACGCCTGCCGGCTTCCAGCCCCCGGATCCGGCGCGCGGCTTCGAAACCGTCCATTTCCGGCATCTCGCAATCCATCAGGACCAGATCGAAGGAGTTGTCTTCGAACAGGCGCGCTGCAGAAAGCCCGTCAGAGGCGACCCGCACCTGGCAGCCCATTCTTTGAAGGGTCCGCGTGGCGATATCCGCGTTGAGCGGATCATCTTCCGCCAACAGCAGCGATGCGCTGAAAAGGGTCTTTTTATCCTTATCCCGCATCGCGGAATCTGTTCGCTCCGTCTCCGGCCCAATATGGCAGGACAGTGCTTAAGAGATTGTCATTTCGCCAATCTCTTAACGGCGATTAACGATGTCGCGGGACCGGATTTCTATGTGTCCGCCAGACGATTTAAAATATTTTTCGCGCGCGCCAAATGGGGCGCATCCAGCATCTGTCCATCCAGCGTGAGCACGCCGGCACGAGGATTGGCGGCAAAAACGTCGACCACCCGTTTTGCCCAATCTCTTTCCTCCACGGAAGGCGCGAAGGCCTGGTTGATGACGGATATCTGCGCCGGGTGGATCGCCAGCATGCCGGAAAATCCGTCGCGGCGGCCGCGTTCCGCATAGGCCTTGAGACCCTCCTGATTCGTCAAGTCGGGATAGATGGTCTCGATCGCGGGCACCGAAGCGGCATGGGCCGCGAACAGCACCAAAGCGCGGACGGTTTCGAAGACCGGGGTGTAGCGCCCATCCACCTCGCGGGCAGTGGCCGCGCCGATGGCGGCGGAAAGGTCTTCCACGCCCCAACTGAGGCCGCACAAGCGTTTGGTCACATCGCCATAGGACCCCAGCGCAAAGATCGCGGCCGGGGTTTCGCTGACAATGGGCAGGATGCGGGTCTCGGTATCACCGCGCGCGGCGAGCCGGCGATCCAGCCCGGCCAGCGAGGCGCCGCCTTCCGCCTTGGGCAGCATGATGCCGTCGGGCTTGAGCGGCATCACGGCTTGAAGATCCTGGTCCATGAAGCCCGCATTGATGCGGACGAACAGCAATTTGGCGCGCTGCCCGCCCAAAAAAGCCGCCGTGCTTTCCCGGGCCTCCGCCTTCTTTTCCAAAGCGACCGAATCTTCCAGATCCAGGATCAAGGCATCCGCGTCGGTGGCGGCCGCCTTTTCCATGCGATCCGGCCGGTCGCCGGGAACAAAAAGCAGAGAGCGCAATCTCATGCGCGCTTCACCATCACGGTGCGCAGCGCTTCGCACACAAGTTCGTCGCGTTGATTATAGGCGCGGTGACGGAAGGTCACGATCCCCGCGTTGGGCCGGGACTTCGAGGTGCGCAATTCCATCACCTCGCTTTCGGCGCGAAGCGTGTCGCCGATGAACACCGGCTTGGGCATGGTGATCTTGTCATAGCCCAGATTGGCGACCAGTGTGCCCGAGGTCGTCTCGCCCACCGAAATCCCCACCATCAGCGCGAGCGTGAAGAGACCGTTGACGACGATCCGGCCGAATTCGGTGCCCGCGGCATACTCCGCGTCCAAATGCAGGGGCTGAGGATTGTGCGTGAGCGTGTTGATCAGCAGATTGTCGGTCTCGGTGACGGTGCGCCACAATTCATGGACGATGCGGTCCCCGACTTTCCATTGCTTGAGACCTCGCCCTGTCATGCCTTTTCGATCCGCGCCAGCAGCGCGCCTTCCTTGACTTGCGTCCCCACGCTGACGGTCAATTCCGCCACCGTGCCGGCGAACGGAGCCGCCAGCGTATATTCCATCTTCATGGCCTGCAGCACCAGCAGGCGTTCGCCTCGCTTGACTTTCGCGCCCCTGGCCGCCTCGACCTGCACCACCGCCCCCGGCATGGGAGCCAGCACGGCGCCATCGGATGCCTCCTCTTCTCCCGCCGCATGTGGCTTGGGCAAGGAGAAGGGCCAGACATCGCCGTCCAGGAACAAGAGCTTGTCGCCGCCCGACTCGACGACATGTCCGCCCGGCTCGGGATTGGCGAAATAGATTCGGTTGCCGATTTCCACCGCGATCGAGGCTTGGCGCTTGCCTGCCGCGCGAAACCCCGTCAAGGCGGCCCAGGGATCATCTTTGACGTTCGGCAGCAGCGCGGCCGCGGCCGCCGCGATGGCCTCTGGGCCGGGCTCGGCGGGCGGAACAAGCGCGGCGGCATGGCGCGCGATGAAACCGGTATCAATGCCGCCACGAACGAAATCGGGATGGGCGGCGGCGCGGGCCAAGAAGCCCGCATTGGTTTTGACCGGCCACGCCTCCACGGCGCGGCAAGCGGCCCCGAGGCGCGCGGCGGCTTCGGAGCGCGAGGGCGCATGGACGATCAGCTTGGCCAGCATGGGATCATAGTCGGGCGTGACCTCGTCGCCCTCCTCCACGCCGCTGTCGATCCGGATGCTGGATGGAAATTTTAAGCGTTCGAGCCGGCCGGTGGAGGGCAGAAAACCCGTGGCGGGATTCTCGGCATAAAGCCGCGCTTCCATCGCCCAGCCCTGGAACGACAATTCGTCCTGCTTTTTAGGCAGCGGCTCCCCCGAGGCGATGCGCAACTGCCATTCGACCAGATCCTCTCCGGTGATCATCTCCGTGATGGGGTGCTCCACCTGAAGACGTGTGTTCATCTCCATAAACCAGATGCGGTCGGATTGCAGACCCCGCGAGGCGTCGGCGATGAATTCGACTGTTCCGGCGCCCACATAGTGGACCGCCTTGGCCGCTTTCACCGCGGCCGCCGTGAGCCAGGCACGCGTGGCTTCGTCCATGTCGGGCGCCGGCGCTTCCTCGATCACCTTCTGGTGGCGGCGCTGCATGGAGCAATCGCGCTCGAACAGATGGACCACATGGCCGTGCCGGTCGCCGAAAATCTGGACTTCGATATGGCGTGGCGTCTGGACATATTTCTCGATCAGCACGCGATCGTCGCCGAAGGACGCGCTCGCCTCGCGCTTGCACGACTCAAGCGCGGCATCGAAGGCGCCGGCGCTGTCCACCTGCCGCATGCCTTTGCCGCCGCCGCCAGCCACCGCCTTGATCAGGACGGGATAGCCGATCTTGCCGGCTTCCCTGGCGAGGTGTTCGGGCGACTGGTCGGCGCCGAGATAGCCTGGCGTCACCGGGACGCCGGCGTCCTGCATCAATTTCTTGGCTCTGTCCTTGAGGCCCATGGCGCGGATCGCGGCCGGCGGCGCGCCTACCCAAATCAAACCGGCTTTCTCTACCGCTTCCGCGAACTCCGCATTCTCGGAAAGAAAGCCATAACCGGGATGGACCGCCTTGGCAGCCGCGTGCTTGGCTGCAGCCAGGATCTTCGCGCCATCGAGATAGCTTTCCGTGGGCCGCGGCGGGCCGATGCGGATCGCTTTATCCGCCTCGCGCACGAATGGCGCATTGGCGTCTGCGTCGGAATAGACCGCAATGGTGCGGATGCCCAATCGCTTGGCGGTGCGGATGATGCGGCGAGCGATTTCGCCGCGATTGGCGATCAGGAGGCTTTCTATCATGGCTACATGCGGAACAGGCCGAAGCGGGCGCTGTGCGGGATCGGCGCGTTCAGAGTGGCGGCGAAGGCCAGCCCCAATATGTCGCGCGTCTCGGCCGGATCGATCACGCCGTCGTCCCAGAGCCTGGCGGTGGCGTAATAAGGATTGCCCTCTTCTTCGTATTTCTCGCGGATCGGCTGTTTGAATTTTTCCGCATCTTCGGCCGTCCATTTCTCGGCATCGCGATGCACCGTGGCCAGTACCGAGGCCGCCTGCTCGCCCCCCATCACGCTGATGCGGCTGTTGGGCCAGGTGAAGAGAAAGCGCGGGGAATAGCCACGCCCGCACATGGCATAATTGCCTGCGCCGAAGCTGCCGCCGATGATCACGGTGATCTTTGGGACGCTGGCGGTGGCCACCGCCGTCACCAGCTTGGCGCCGTCCTTGGCGATGCCGCCCGCTTCATATTTGCCGCCCACCATGAAGCCGGAAATATTCTGCAGGAACAGAAGCGGCGTGCGGCGCTGGCAGGCCAGTTCGATGAAATGCGCGCCCTTGAGCGCGCTTTCGGAAAACAGCACGCCATTATTGGCCAGGATCGCCACCGGTATGCCCCAGATATGGGAAAACCCGCACACCAGGGTGGTGCCGTACAGGGATTTGAATTCGTGAAACTCCGAGCCGTCGACGATGCGGGCGATCACTTCGCGCACGTCATAAGGCGCGCGCACATCGCGGGGAACAATGCCGTAAAGTTCGGTGGCGTCGAATTTCGGCGCCCGCGGCGCGTGGCGCGCGATGTCCGCCTTGGCCGGACTGCCCAGCGTGCCGACGATCTGGCGGAGCAGCAGCAATGCCTGCTCGTCGTTGGCGGCGACATGGTCCACCACGCCGGATTTGCGCCCATGCGTCTGTGCGCCGCCCAACTCTTCGGCGGAAATCACTTCGCCCGTGGCCGCCTTCACCAGCGGCGGTCCGGCCAGGAAGATGGTCCCCTGCCCCTGCACGATGATGGATTCGTCCGCCATCGCCGGCAGATAGGCGCCGCCTGCGGTGCAGCTTCCCATCACGCAGGCGATCTGGGCGATATTGTGCGCCGACATTTGCGCCTGATTGAAGAAGATGCGGCCGAAATGTTCGCGGTCGGGAAAAACCTCGGCCTGATGGGGTAGATTGGCGCCGCCGCTGTCCACCAGATAAAGGCAGGGCAAGCGGTTTTGCAGCGCGATCTCCTGGGCGCGCAGATGTTTCTTGACCGTGAGCGGAAAATAAGCCCCGCCTTTCACGGTGGCGTCATTGGCCACGATCATCACTTCGCGGTCCGCCACCCGGCCGATGCCGGCGATCAGGCCGGCACCCGGGGCTTCATCCTGGTAAAGGCCGTTTGCCGCCAGCGCCGCGACTTCGAGAAACGGCGAGCCCGGGTCGAGCAGGCGGTTGATCCGCTCGCGCGGCAGCAATTTGCCCCGGCTTTGGTGCTTCTCGCGGGCGCTTTCCGCCCCCCCTTGGGCCGCGGCCGCGATCTTCTCGCGCAATGTTTTCATCAAGGCGCGGTTGGCGGCGTCATTGGCGCGAAATGCTTCGCTTTCCTTGTCGAGCAGGGAGGATAATTGCGTCATGCGCCGATCAGCTCCCGGCCGATCAAGAAGCGGCGAATCTCATTGGTGCCCGCGCCGATGTCGTAAAGCTTGGCGTCGCGCAGCAGACGCTCCACCGGCCAGTCCTTGGTATAACCCGCGCCGCCCAGGGCCTGGATCGCTTCCAGCGCCGTCTCCACCGCATTTTCCGAGGCCAGCAGGATCGCGCCCGCGGCGTCGAACCGGCTGGTGCGGCCGGCGTCGCAGGCCCGAGCCACGGCATAGACATAGGCGCGCGCGGAATTGAGCGCCACATACATGTCAGCCACCTTGCCCTGTATGAGCTGGAACGAGCCTATGGGCACGCCGAATTGATTGCGCTCGCGCACATAAGGCAGGACCACGTCCAGGCACGCCTGCATGATTCCCAAGGGGCCGCCGGCCAGCACCGCGCGCTCATAATCCAGCCCCGACATCAATATTTTAACACCCTGGCCTTCCGCTCCCATCACCTGTTCGGCGGGAACCGGGCAATCCTGAAACACCAACTCGGCCGTGTCGCTGCCGCGCATGCCCATTTTGTCGAGCTTCTGGGAAACAGAAAACCCTTTCATGCCGCGTTCGACGAGAAACGCGGTGATGCCGCGCGGGCCCGCCGCCGGGTCGGTCTTGGCATAGACCACCAGCACATCGGCTTCGGGCGCGTTGGTGATCCAGAATTTCGTGCCGTTGAGGATATAGGCGTCACCCCGCTTCTCGGCTTTGAGCCGCATCGAGACCACGTCGGAGCCCGAGCCTGCTTCGGACATGGCCAGCGCGCCCACATGCTCGCCCGAGATCAGCTTGGGCAAATAGCGGCGCTTCTGCTCGGCCCTGGCCCAGCGCCGGATCTGATTGATGCAGAGATTGGAGTGCGCGCCGTAGCTCAACCCCACCGACGCCGAGGCGCGGGAGATTTCCTCCATCGCCACCACATGCTCGAGATAGCCAAGACCCAGGCCGCCGAATTCTTCTTCGACCGTGATGCCGTGCAGGCCCAGCGCGCCCATTTCCGGCCAGAGATGGCGGGGGAATTTGTTGGTGGCGTCATAGCTGGCGGCAAAGGGCGCGATCTGTTCGCCGGCGAAGCGGCGCACCGTCTCGCGCAGCATGTCCGCCGTCTCGCCCAGGCCGAAATCCAACGCCGCGCTCATGTCGGGCTCCGCGGCAATGGCCTGGGTTTGCGGCTTTCGTCGATGGCAACAAAGGTGAACATGGCTTCGGTGACTTTCGAAGTGGCTTCCCCATCGCGGTCGCGCTGCCAGGCCTCGACGGCGATCTTCATGGAGGTGCGGCCGGCGGACGCCAATTGGGCATAGACCGAGACCTCATCCCCGATGCGCACCGGATGATGGAACGCGACGGCGTCAATCGCAACCGTCACGGCGCGACCCGCGCTGGTCCCGGAAGCGATACTGCTGGCCGCCAATTCCATCATATTCATCAGCCAGCCGCCGAACACGTCGCCATAGTAATTGGCATCGGCCGGCATCGCCACGATCCGGATCGCCGGCTGTTCCTTGGGCGGGTTGGATTGGTTCATGCGTCAATCGAGGAAAATAAGGGCGGGATGCTCAAGCAGACGCTTCAATTGCTGAATGAAGCGCGCGGCGTCATAGCCATCCACGATCCGGTGATCGAAGGAGGATGACACATTCATCAGCTTGCGGCGCGCCAGATAGGCGCCTTCGAAGACCGGGCGCTCCACGATCCGGTTGGGACCGATGATGGCGACTTCGGGGTGATTGATGATGGGGGTGGCGGCGATGCCGCCCAACGCGCCCAGGCTGGTCAGAGTGATGGTCGAACCCAGAAGCTCGTCCCGGCGGGCGCTGCCGTCGCGTGCGGCCTGGCTGACCCGCGCCAGCTCTTTGGCGCAATCCCACAAGTCGCGACTCTCGGCGTGACGCACCACCGGCACCATCAGCCCATTTGGGGTTTGGGTGGCAATCCCGATATGCACGGCGGCATGACGTTTCAGCACGCCTTCCGCATCGTCATAATGGGCGTTGATATCGGGAAAATCCGGGACCAGCTTGACCATGGCGCGCATGAAGAAGGCGAGCAAAGTGAGCTTGGATTGATGTTCTGCGCGATTGGCGTTGAGATCGGTGCGCAGGCTTTCGAGTTCGGTGACGTCCACTTCCTCAACATAGCTGAAATGGGGGATCTGCCGCTTGGCCTGGACCATCCGGTCGGCGATCAGGCGGCGCACGCCGATGATCTTGATCTCTTCGACGCCCTTCCGCGGCGCGTTCTTCTCTTTGGCGCCGGCGCGATGACGCTCCAGATCCTCGGTCAGAATCCGACCCCCGGGGCCGCTGCCCTTCACCTCTTCCAGATTGATGCCCCATTCCATGGCGCGGCGGCGCGTGGCGGGAGATGCGGCGGGTGAATCGGCGGGCGGCGCCGGGGCAATTTCAGCCAGCTTCGCTTCGACGGCATGTCCATTTTGCCCGGCGTCCGGTCTAGACGGACTCGTGGGCTGGCTTGCGCCACTCACGTCCATCTCGACCAACACCGAACCCACCGGCGCCTTGGCGCCCACATTCCCGTGCAGCACCGTCACCGTGCCTTCGACGGGCGAGGTCATATCCACCGTCGCCTTGTCGGTGACGACATCCAGAAGCGGCTGATCCTCTTTGATATGGTCACCCACCTTGACGTGCCAGGCCACGATCTCCGCCTCGGCCACGCCTTCGCCGATGTCGGGCAGACGGAACAGGTATTGACCCATGCCTTAAGCCTCCATGGTCCGTTTGAGAGCCTTGATCACGCGGGCAGGTCCGGGAAAATAGTCCCATTCGAACGCATGCGGATAGGGTGTGTCCCAGCCCGTCACCCGGGCGATCGGCGCCTTGAGATGCCAGAAGCAGCGTTCCTGCACCAAAGCCGACAATTCCGCGCCGAAACCGGCGAAGCGGGACGCTTCATGCACGATCACACAACGGCCGGTTTTTTCCACCGATGCCACGATGGCGTCGATGTCCAGAGGCACGATGGAGCGCAGATCGATCAACTCGCCATCGATCCCCGCTTCCGCAACGGCCGCGGCCGCGACATGCACCATGGTGCCATAGGCGAGAATGGTGACGTCGTTTCCTGGACGCACCAGCTGGGCCTTGCCCAAGGGCACGGTGTAATGGCCTTCAGGGACTTCGGCCAGGGGGTGCCCTGTCCAGGGCTTCACCTGTTTTTCGTGATGCCCGTCGAACGGGCCATGATAGATGCGCTTGGGCTCGAGAAAGATCACTGGATCGTTGCTTTCGATGCTCGAGATCAGAAGGCCTTTGGCGTCATAGGGATTGGACGGGATCACGGTGCAAAGCCCCGTCACATGGGCGAACAGCGCCTCCGGGCTTTGGCTGTGGGTCTGGCCGCCGAAAATGCCGCCGCCATACGGCGCGCGCACCGTGATGGGGGCCCAGAATTCGCCATTGGAGCGATAGCGCAGACGCGCGGCTTCCGAGACCAGCTGGTCGAAGGCGGGCAGGATGTAATCGGCGAACTGGATTTCCGCCACCGGCCGGAGGCCATAGGCGCCCATACCGATGGCCGCGGCAATGATGCCACCTTCTGAGATCGGCGTATCAAAGCACCGCTTGAGGCCGTGCTTTTCCTGAAGACCTTCGGTGACGCGAAAGACGCCGCCGAAATAGCCCACATCCTCGCCGAACACGAGCACGTCGGGATTGCCCGCCAGCATCACGTCCAGCGCGGAATTCAGGGCCTGGATCATGGTCATGCTGGCCATGATCAGAGTCCCAGCTCGCGCCGCTGTTCGATGACGCGCCAGTCGGGCCGCTCGAACACGCCTTCGAACATCTCACTCACCGGGGGCTTGGACTGGCCCAGCGTGCCCACCGCCTCGCCTTCCTTCACCGCGGTGCGAATCTCTTCGGTGAGCTGGGCTTCGAACTGAACATGCCGCTGCTCGTCCCATTCGCCGATCCCGATGATATAGCGCTTGAGCCGTTCGATGGGATCGCCCAAGGGCCAAGCCTTGGCTTCGTCGGCGGGGCGATAGCGGGTGGGGTCGTCGCTGGTCGAATGACCGGCGCCGCGATAGGTGAAGAACTCGATCAGCGTGGCGCCCAGACCAGCATGGGCCCGCGCCTTGGCCCATTCGCTCACCGCCCATATCGCCAGGAAATCATTGCCGTCCACGCGAAGGCCCGGCAGGCCAAAGCCGATGGCCTTGGACGCGAAGGTGGTCTCTTCGCCGCCGGCGATGCCCGCGTAGGACGATATCGCCCATTGATTGTTGGTGATGCAGAAGATCACCGGCGCGTGATAGACGCTGGCGAAGGTGAGCGCCTCGTGGAAATCGCCTTCGGCGGTCGAACCTTCGCCGATATAGGCCAAGGCCAGACTGTCGTCGTTTTTGTAAGCGCTGGCCATCGCCCAACCCACGGCATGGCCGAAGCGGCTGCCCAGATTGCCGGAGAGCGAATAGAAGCCATAATCGCGCGCGGAGTAGAGGATGGGAAGCTGGCGCCCCTTGAGCGGGTCCCGCTCATTGGAGAAGATCTGGTTGACCAGATCGATCAGGGGATAATTCCTGGCCATCAACCAGGCGAGCACCCGATAGGTGGGAAAGCACATGTCGCGCGGACCCAGCACCATGGATTGCGCGGCGCCGATGGCTTCCTCGCCGGTGGATTTCATGAAGAAGCTGGTCTTGCCCTGGCGGTGTGAGCGAAACATCCGCTCCTCGAACAACCGAGTGACCAGCATGGCGCGCAAGGCGAGGCGCAGCCTGTCGGGGTCAAGGCGGGGCGCCCAGGGCCCTTGCGCGCGTCCCTGATCGTCCAGGACGCGGATCAGCCCATAGGCCATATCCCTGAGTTTCTCGGCCGGCGTATCGGGGGCAGGGCGCGGCGCAGCGCCGGCAGCGGGAATCGACAGCCCGCTGAAATCCGGCATGTCCCCGGGACGCGCGGGCGGCTGAGGAATGTGAAGGTCGAATGGACACACAGCGGGGCCGAGCCGGTTTGTCTTTAAACGAACACCGGCCCTTAGCGTCTCACATTTGCCGGGGACATAAATTGCTATTTTTGCTATGTAGTTCTATAAATTAGGACAGCATATCAGTTTTATCATATAAATTAGGATGATATTCCATGGATGACATGGATAGAAAAATTTTGCGGGTCCTGCAGGCGACCCCCGATCTCTCCATGGCCGAGTTGGCGCAGAAAGTCGGCTTGTCGCACACGCCCTGCTGGCGGCGCGTCAAGCTGTTGGAGGAATGCGGCGCCATTCGCGAGCGCGCCGTCATCCTGGATCCCCATGTGATGGGGCTTCCCGTCACGGTGCTGGCCAATATAAGGCTCAAGGCGCATGACGAAGACACGCTGGTGGCATTCGAAAAAGCCGCGCGCGACCGGCCCGAGATCGTGGAATGCTTCACCATGGGCGGAGAAAGCGATTATGCGGTGCGCATCGTGGTTGGAAGCATCGACGCCTATGAGCATCTCTTGAAGAAGGTTCTTCTGCATTTTCCCGGCGTGGCCTCGGTCAATTCCCATTTCGCCTTGAAATGCGTGAAGAACACCACGCGGCTGCCGATCTGAGGTCTTGCCATGCTGCTCACGGAAACCCAACGCACGATCCAGGATTCAGTGCGCGCCTTCGCGCAGGACCGCATCCGCCCGCAGGCGCGCGCTTTCGAAGCCGCCAAGGGCTATCCCCGGCAGCTGTTCACCGAATTGGCGTCATTGGGATTGATGGGGATGACGGTGCCCGACGAGATGGGCGGCACCGGGGCGGACACGGTGTCTTATGCGCTGGCGCTGATCGAGCTGGCCGCCGCCGATGGCGCCTTGTCCACCATCATCAGCGTCCAGAACAGCCTGGTGGCGGCGGGATTGGTGCGCTACGGCAGCAAGGCGCAGATCGAACGATTCATTCCGGGACTGCTGGACGGAAGCTGCATAGGCGCCTTCGGCCTGACCGAAGCGGATGCGGGGTCGGACGCGTCGGCCATCCGCTCGCGCGCCGTCAAGCAGAAGGACGGTTATCTCCTGAACGGCTCCAAGCAATTCATCACCTCCGGACGGATCGCGGGTCTGGCGATCGTGTTCGCGGTGACCGATCCCGCCCAGGGCAAGCGCGGCATCAGCGCCTTCCTGGTGCCGACCGACAAGCCCGGCTATCACGTGGATAAGGTGGAAGACAAGCTAGGCCAGGAAGCGTCCGACACCTGCGCCCTGCGGTTCGAGAATCTATTTCTGGAGGATGATCTGCGCCTGGGCGAGGCCGGCGCCGGTTATGCCATCGCCCTGGCCAATCTGGAAGCCGGACGGATCGGCATCGCTGCGCAAAGTGTGGGCATGGCGCGCGCCGCGCTTGACGCGGCGATCCACTATGCGCGCGAGCGCAAAAGCTTTGGCAAGCTCATCATCCAGCACCAGGCCGTGGGCTTCCGGCTGGCCGATCTGGCCGCGCGGCTGGAGGCGGCGCAGCAGTTGGTTTTGCACGCCGCATCGCTCAAGGACGCGGGATTGCCCTGCCTCACCCAGGCGTCGATGGCCAAGCTGGTCGCCTCGGAAACCGCCGAACTGGTTTGTTCCGGCGCGATCCAGACTCTGGGCGGGTACGGTTATCTGGAGGAATTCGGCCTGGCCAAAATCTATCGCGACGTCCGGGTCTGTCAGATCTATGAGGGGACATCGGATATCCAGCGCCTGGTGATCGCCCGCGCCTTGGAAGAGGATCGCGCATGAAAACTGATCCCATCGTGATCACCGGCTATGCCCGCACCCCCATCGGCGGCTTGCAGGGCGTGTTTTCCGATCTCAAAGCCTCAGAGCTCGGCGCGGCCGCGATCAAGGAAGCGGTGAAGCGCGCCGGCGCCCCGGCGATCGATCAGATCGCGATGGGCTGCGTGCTGAGCGCCGGCCAGGGCCAAGCGCCGGCGAGGCAGGCGGGAATCGCCGCAGGGCTGGGCGAGAATGTCCCCGCCATGACCATCAACAAGATGTGCGGTTCGGGCATGCAGGCGGCGATCCTGGCGCATGACATGCTGGTCGCCGGAAGCGCCGACTGTGTGGTCGCGGGCGGCATGGAAAGCATGACCAACGCGCCCTATCTGCTTCTGAAGCATCGCAAAGGCGCGCGCTTCGGCCATGACAGCGTCAAGGACTCGATGTTGCTGGATGGGTTGGAAGATGCCTATGAGACCGGCAAGCCGATGGGCGCCTTCGCGGAAGACGCGGCGCGCAGCTATCAGATCGGCCGCGCCGCCCAGGACGATTATGCGTTGCGCTCCCTGGAGCGCGCCCGGAAGGCGCAAGCCGAGGGCGCTTTCGACCGCGAGATCGTGCCGGTTCTGGCGGGCAAGGAGATGATTCGCCAGGACGAACAGCCCGGCCGGGCGAAACCGGAAAAGATACCCACTGTGAAGCCGGCTTTCGCGCCAGACGGCACCATCACCGCGGCCAGCTCGGCGTCCATCTCCGACGGCGCCGCCGCGTTGGTGATGACGCGCGAGTCGCTGGCCAAAACGCACGGCATCGCATCTCTCGCGCACATCATCGGCCATGCCACCCACGCCCAGGCGCCTTCGCTGTTCACCACTGCGCCGGTCTTCGCGGTGAGAAAGCTACTCGATCGCGTTGGCTGGCGCGTGGGCGACGTGGACCTGTTCGAGATCAATGAAGCCTTTGCTATGGTGGCCCTTATTACGATGCGCGAACTCGACATTGAAGTTGGCCGCATCAACGTCAACGGCGGGGCCTGCGCGCTGGGTCATCCGATCGGCGCATCCGGCGCGCGTATCCTGGCGACCCTAATCGCTGCGCTCGAAGCACGCGGCCTTAAGCGCGGGGTGGCCAGCCTTTGCATCGGGGGCGGTGAGGCCACGGCCATGGCGGTGGAACTGGCGCACTGACCCGCAGGCCCTGCGCCAAGGGCCCATGAAATTCCCGGTTTTTAGGGAATTAACCGCAAATTTTTTGAGAAACGCAGACCTTTTCCGGCCCTCGAAGGACGAAAGTACCGCAACCTCAACGGATTATAGGAAACGCGGCCGGAGCAGAACCGGGAATTATTTTCGTTGAACCTTGAATTCCGCCGCTCATTATCGGAAATACCTAAAATGACAGCGAAGCTATTGTCAATTGCGCCAACGCAGCGGGGAATTAGCTTGCCTCCCGCAGCGATTGAATCGTGGAATCTCGCGGCCTCGATGCGTCAACCATGTTTTTGCCACCCGATATCCTGCCGTTTTCAGGCCCATCATCTCTCCCGCTCAATTCATCGGCCAACGCAGGACATAACAAATTGCGGGGAAGGAGGCTCTTCGACTCAAACTCTAGTCAGAGAATTTTGTGCTTGCGAACTCGCATCTTTGGACCCATTCTGCCTAGCATAGAACGAGCCACCTGACCCTATGTGATTCCACCGTCGGCACGTGTCTCGGCAGGTCGCGCCAACCAGCTCCAACAGGGGTTGACTCGCGGCGCGGCGCCATAACCGAACCCATAGCCACAGCGTAATGAAGCCGGTCGCCATCCACCATGGTGCGACCAGGCCAACCATGGGGTGCGGCATGACGGTCCAGTCGCGAAAACTTGAAGACGTCCCGCTCAAGGATATTCGACCTAACCCTGACAACCCGCGGAAGCATTCCCGCGACCAGATCCGCGCGCTTGCGAGAAGGGTTCAGCCCGACGCGCTGCCGCGTTCTGTAACGACTCCTAGAGCCGAAATGATTATCGCACCCCCGACCCGGGCCAGATCAGGACTCGCACGGTCTGCATGATGATGAGGAGATCGAAGAAAAAATTGGCCTTCTTCACATAATAAAGGTCGTAGCTAAGCTTGGAGCGGGCATCATCCAACGAAGCGCCATAGGGATAATTGATCTGCGCCCAGCCTGTCAGACCGGCACGCAGGGCATGCCGCTCACGGTAAAGCGGGAGCTCCCCAGCCAGCTCATCGATAAATTCCGGCCGTTCGGGCCTTGGTCCCACCAGCGACATGTCACCTTTGAGAACATTGAACAGTTGCGGCAATTCATCGATCCGGCTGCGGCGCAGGATACGGCCGATCCGAGTAACGCGTGCGTCAGCCGCCGCCGCCCAGACCGCCCCGGACTTCTCCGAGTCGGTGCGCATAGAGCGCAACTTGAGGATTTGAAAAAGCCGCCCGCCCCGAGTTACGCGGTGCTGGCGATAGAAAATCGGGCCTCTATCCTCGAGCCACACTCCTGCCATCGCCACCAAAAGCACGCTGAGAGAGCAAAGCACAATCAGAAGGCTTGCAAAGATGTCGACCATACGCTTGAGTCCGTGGCTCAACGGCCCCATAGAGAAGCCCTCAGAATAGAGTACCCAGTCAACATCCAGCCGCTTGATGTCGATGCGGCCAGTTTCCTTCTCTATGAACCCCATATATTGCCATACCGGATAGCCTGCCGTGCGGCAGCTAATTAGTGTTTCCAAATTCATTCCCCTACGGTTATCCGGCGCGACCACGATCTCATCGGCGAACACACGCTCGGCAATGTAGAGAATATTGTCCGAGGTCGTGACGATGTGATGACCCGGATCATCCCGAAGCCGGGCATCAATGGGACCGAATGAGTCCTGATGCACGAAGGTGACATCGTATTGCAAATGCCGACCCTGGTTCTTCAGCACCCAAATGAGATCGAATGCCCGTCTACCTGCGCCGATCACCAGGAGGCGCGGGCGGAACAGATGGTTCCGCCTCAACAGGGGGAACAGGAACCGCGCCAAAAGAGCGGAGCCGCAAAAGCAGAAGAGTGCAGTCACCACGACTTGTGCTGAAGGTAGCATCTCCATCAGCGCGGAACAGACCACCGATGCAACGACGCCCAGGCTTACCGCTACTGGCACCCGGCTATTAACATCTATCGTATCGGCAAGATTATCGCGGCGATAGAATCCCAGAGCATACAGGGAGACTAGATCTATGAACACGAAGCCAGCGATCTGGAGTCCGCTCGCCTGAAAGTGGAGCACATGCAAAGCAGCTGGCCAGCTCAACCCGGCAATCAGCGCGTCGAGCAAAAAAAGTACCGTGCCCGCGATCATGCCCAGCCCCAAACATCATATGCCTGCCAACCGTTGTCGGCGGCCAGTACTCTATGCAAGATTTTCGGCAGATTTTAAGGATCACGGGTAAAGCAGACGTAAACCCGTTCAACCTTCGGGGAAGTCTACCCTTCCCCCCCAAGGAGAAGAAAGCGGCGTACGACGAAAAGGGAAAGACCTGAACGCGGCGAGAACGGACCCGGCTAGCTAGCTGTGGAGCCTCAACAGGTTGTTCCCGGTCAGGCCGAGTCGGCTGATGGGCGATTTTGATCCGATGAAGTTGAAGTCTCGCGACCTCATCTTCCACAGACGGAACCGGATGGACAACCTATTGAAAGCTCACAGCTAGCGAACCAGGGCTGTTGCTGCCGCCCCCCGCCACCGGTTTGACGCCAAAGTATTCGCGCGACGATTGTCCGAAGGTAACGAGTGTGTTTAAGTTATCAGCCGCCGCCGTGCCGCCCTGCGCACCGAAGTATTGCGATACAATTAGGGCGTCCCTGGTAGCCGGTTGACGTGTGACATGCTGTTCAGGCCAGAAATGAGGGGCAATGATGCATACTGGGACTTGCTTTTGCGGCGCCGTGGAATTGGAGGTGACAGGATCACCGGAAGCAATGGGATATTGCCATTGCAATTCCTGCCGCTCTTGGTCGGGTGGTCCAGTGAACGCTTTCAGTCTTTGGAAGCCGGATGCAGTAAAGATTAAGAAGGGAGCTGAGCATGTCAGAACTTTCCAGAAAACAGCTCTCAGCCAGAGACAGTATTGCGTCAAGTGCGGCGGTCATCTGATGGCAAATCACCCACCACTGGGGCTGGTTGACGTATTCGCCGCCACCATTCCCACTTTGAATTTTAAACCAGGGGTCCATGTCAACTACTCCGAGATTGTGTTGGAGATGCGAGATGGGCTGCCCAAGCTCAAGGATTTCCCGAAGGAGTTCGGAGGTTCGGAGGAGATGGTTGCAGAATAGCGCAGACCGACAGGTGTTATTTGATTGACCTAATTGCGTCACACGGCTTCAACTTTGCACCACCGCAGTAACTCGTGAAATCTCTGTCGAGAAAGAGGGGTTTTCAATGGTCATGTGGAAAAGTGCAATTAAAGCAGCGGCTATCTGCTTAACTGCTGTCATGGTTGCCGGTACTGCATTTGCTAGCCACGGTCGCGTAGGTCTTTGGAGCGTCACTGTCATCATGGGTGGAACTGCTCCGGCGATGCCGGACTTATCCAAACTTCCGCCGGAGGTTGCTGCTCGTATGAAAGCTATGGGCATGTCCATGAATGGCAATTCAATCACGACGCAACATTGCATGACGGCGGAGGAAGTCGCGACCGATACACCTCATTTGGACGCATCCGCTAATGAGGGTTGCACCATGTCAAATGTAGCGCACCAGGGACATTCGATGAGTGCGGATATGTCATGTCACGGCGATTTCAAGGGTTCGGGGCACATGCAATTTACCTACGACTCAGATACCCATTATTCGGGAGAACTGATTATGACCGGAAGTGTTAATGGCCAACCGATGAACCGCAATCAGAAGTTCGATGGACACTGGGTATCTCGCGATTGCAATGGCGTCGCGCACTGATCGCTCTATCAGCTTAATTAAACAAATCAGCGCCCACTAGCTTGTTCCCAACAGAGAACCTTCGCTGTCGACGCTTTCTTTTCCCACTCTTGGACGTCGTAGCCGCCAGGACGTTGAGGACCTCGACTACGTCCCTAAGAGCTGGCTCCGGGAATCTGAGCAGGGTGATAAGTGGATTTTCTGCCTGACGGCGGCGAGGATTGTCGCCTGACAGGAGAGACCATGACGAGACGACCCCGCCGGAACCACACACCGGCCTT
>Ga0182024_10009779_pt1 | contig 19732 bp, 21 predicted proteins | sample P32metaG_FD_120480 | JGI IMG/M metagenome (GOLD analysis project Ga0182024, IMG submission 120480) | Permafrost microbial communities from Stordalen Mire, Sweden - P3-2 metaG (Illumina Assembly) | ecosystem: Environmental > Terrestrial > Soil > Wetlands > Permafrost | place: Sweden: Stordalen... | reverse complement strand
CGCGCAATGGACCTGATGCTTACCGGGAAAAATCCGCCCAGCGCAATGCCTAGAGGAAAACCATTCGGAATGGGAATTTGGAATCAAAGGTATTGATGGTGAGAAGGTTAGGATTTAAAAAATCAAATCATCGGGCGGTAAAACTTTCGCAATTTTGGGGTGGCAAGGTCTTTGCTACGCGGGTGAGGAATGGAAAATAATGTCGAGCGGCCCTCCGGCAAGCGGATCCTATTGGTGGAAGACGAGCGTTCCGTGCGAGACATGTTGCGCGAGCTTTTGCGTCACGACGATCATACAGTGATCGAGGCGAACAATGGCGCGGAGGCTTTGAGCCTGTTTGCCAAGGGGCAATTCGACCTCGTCTTGACCGATTGCGTGATGCCGTTCGTGCGGGGGGCGGAGTTGGCGGCGCGGATCAAGCATGTGGCACCGGACCAGCCGATCTTGATGATCACCGGTTACGATATGAAGCCGTGCCGAATGAACCCGGTGGACGCTGTTCTGCAAAAGCCTTTTGATCTGGACGGGCTTCGAACGGCGCTTTCCATTGTGTTTCAACGCCTTCAAAAGCCGCCAGCCGTTGCGGCTGTTTAGGATTTCAGTTGCCGCGTCTCGCAGGCTTCCCTTCTCCCCAAAAAGCTCCGGGTTTTCTGATTCTTATCGGGAGCGCATCAATTTCCTTCATTGCGTTTGAACACGAGCGCCATTAATAAGTCTGTTTAATACAGTCCGATTAGTTACGGCTGAGCACGATGAGCAATGATTAAAGTCGAGAACTTGAGCAAGGCATTTGGGCCCAAGGTGGCGGTAAACCGTATCTCGTTCACGGTGGAACGGGGCGAGGTGCTGGGTTTTTTGGGTCCGAACGGAGCGGGAAAATCCACGACCATGCGCATGTTGACGGGATTCATTCCGCCGACGGAGGGGGCGATCTCGGTGGGAGGATTCGACATGCTGAATAATCCGATTCCGGCGAAGCGGTTGATTGGTTATCTGCCGGAAAACGCGCCGGCCTACGCGGACATGACCGTGTCTGGCTTTCTGAGTTTCATGGCGGAATTGCGCGGGTTGCGTGGTGATGCAAAGAAAAAAGCAGTGCACCGCGCGGTGGAGATGTGCTTTTTGGAATCGGTGTTGCACCAGAGCGTGGACACGCTGTCCAAGGGTTATCGGCACCGGACTTGTTTCGCGCAATCGATTTTGCATGATCCGGATGTGCTGGTGTTGGACGAGCCGACGGACGGGCTGGATCCGAACCAGAAGCATGAGGTGCGCGGTCTTATTCGGCGGATGGGCGAGCGCAAGGCGATTATATTTTCGACCCATATATTGGAGGAGGTGGAGGCGGCGTGTTCGCGGGCGATTATTATTGATCGTGGACAGATCGTGGCAAACGGGACGCCGGCGGAATTGAAACAGAGGTCGGAGCTTTCAGGGGTGGTGCTGATTATCGTGCGGGGAACGCCGGGGACTGTGATCCAGGCGCGATTGGGGGGGATCGGCCCGGCCAAGCGCGCCGCAATTGTGAAGGAAGAGAAGGACAAAGTTTGGGCGCGGGTGTATCCAAAGGTGGGGATTGCGAACGGGGATCTGGCGCGGGAAGTTTTCCAGGCGTCCGTCGGCTGGAGCGTGGAGGAACTACACACTGAGGAAGGTCATCTGGACGATGTGTTTCGCAGCATCACACTTTCTGACGTATCGACGAACAAGGAGAACGCCAAACCATGAGCAGCGTGTCCAATATAAAGACCATCGCGAAGCGGGAGTTGAACGATTATTTTTCGTCGCCGCTGGCGTATGTGGTGATCGTCATCTTTCTGTTGCTGATCGGATTTTTCACGTTCAGTTTGACCGGGAAGTTTTTTGAACGAGGACAGGCGAGCTTGGAGATGCCGTTTTTTGTGTGGCATCCGTGGCTGTATCTGTTCTTGGTGCCGGCAGTCGGGATGCGATTGTGGGCGGAGGAGCGGAGGGTGGGGACACTGGAGTTATTATTGACGATGCCGATCACGGCGGCGGACGCCATCATTGGAAAATTTCTGGCGTCATGGCTCTTTCTGGGAGTGGCGCTGGCGCTGACGTTTCCAGTGGTGATTACGGTCAATTATTTGGGGTCGGCGGACAACGGAGTAATCTTCTGCGGGTATATTGGAAGCTGGCTGATGGGGGGCGCGTATCTGGCGATCAGTTGCATCACATCGGCGATCACGCGCAATCAGGTGATCAGCTTCATTCTGTCATTTTCGATTTGCCTGCTGCTGGTGTTGTGCGGATGGCCGCCGGTGACGGATTTTCTAACGCGCTGGGATCAAGGTTGGTGGCAGAACGTGGTGACCGTGGTGACGACGATGAGCGTGATGACGCACTTTGACGGGTTTATGAAGGGCGTGCTGGATTCGCGCGATATTATTTATTTTGGGTCGATCATTGTGTTTTCGCTTTTCACCACGGGCGTGATCATTCGGAGTCACCGGGCTGGATAAATCTTAGCTGTCACCATGAGAGAGAAAAATTTGAGCAGAATCCTTTATTCCACCGCGGGCGTGGTGGTGATGTTCGCCATTTTGGTGGCGTTTTATGTGTTGACGGGCGCGTTCCGGCAGCGGGTTGATCTGACGCACGAGAAGGCTTATACGCTATCGCCCGGCACGCGGAAAATTCTGGCGAACCTGGATTCGAAGGTGACGATCCGCTATTATTGCACGCAAAACTCGACCGAGATGCCAACGTCTTTGAAGGCCTACGCGCAGCAGGTCGAGGATTTGCTGAGTGAATACAAGCAGGCGGCGCACGGCAAAATTGCGGTGCAAAAACTGGATCCAGAGCCCGACTCCGACGCGGAAGATTCGGCGCGACTTGACGGCATCGAGGGGCAGATGGCATCGCCGCTGGGCGGGGACAAGGTTTACCTGGGGTTGTCGATCAGTATGCTGGACGAGAAGGTGGCGCTGCCCTGGCTGGGGCCGGATCGCGAGCGATTGTTGGAATACGATATTTCACGGGCGATTGCGCGGGTGGTCAATCCGACGCCGCCGACAATTGGGATCATGAGCGCGGAACCGATTTTCGGGTCGCAAGAGAATCCGATGATGATGCGGCAGATGGGGCAGCAGCCGCAACAGTCGTGGGTGTGGGTGGACGAGTTGAAGAAGGATTTTACAGTGAAGGAAGTCCCGATGACGGCGGCGAGCATCGACGACGACGTAAAATTGCTGATTGTTGATGATCCACGCGACATTACCGACGCAACAGAGTATGCAATTGACCAGTTTGTTCTGCGCGGCGGCAAGTTGCTCGCATTCCTTGATCCGCACGCCTATTTCGATCAGAAGCACGATCAAATGGCCCAGGTGTTGGGAGAGAGCTCAGGGCAGTCGTCGTTGCCAAGATTGTTGAAAGCATGGGGACTGGACATGGACTTGAACAAGGTGGTGGCGGACGAAACGTTTGCGGCGCAAAACCCCCAAAATGGAGGAAAAATGCCGGGGGTCTTGTTAATTAACAAAGATGGAATCAACCCAGACGATATTGTGACGAGCGAGATTGACAATCTGGCGTTGCCGTTTGCGGGGGCGTTTACCGGCAAGGTGGCAGATGGGTTGAAGGAGACGGTGTTGATCCATGCGTCGAAGGAATCGCAATTGGTCGATGGAATGACGTCGAGCATCGCGGGCGACCAAATCATGAAGGATTTCAAACCGGAGAATATTGAGTACGCGCTGGCCGTGCGATTGACTGGAAAGTTCAAAACGGCGTTTCCCGACGGCCCGCCAAAACCGGCGGAGAAAGAAGGCGAGAACGCGACCACGAACACCGCCCCGCAGTTGAAGGAATCGAGTGCGCCCACCACTGTGGTTTTGGTGGCGGATTCAGACTTGCTGGCAGACCAAGTTTGCGTGCAGGTGCAAGACATTATGGGATATCGCGTTTCGCGTCCGCTCAATGGCAATTTAAACCTGGTGCAAAGTTTGGTGGAGCAGATGTCGGGGGATGACAATTTGATCAGTTTGCGCAGCCGGGCGAGCATCAACCGGCCGTTTACGCGGTTGAAAGCGATGGAGGCGGATGCGGGGCGGCAATGGGAAAGCAAAGTCAAGGAGTTGGAAGCCGAAAAATCCGAAACGGAACGCAAGCTGCAGGAATTGCAAGCGGGCAAACAGGGGAACGAGCAATTTATTCTTTCGCCCGAGCAACAGAAGGAGATGGAGAACTTCCAGAAGACCGCGAGCCAGGTCAACAAACAGATTAAAGAGGTGCAAAAGCAATTGCGCCGCGAGACCGATTCGCTGGAATTCTGGACGAAGGTCATCAATATCGGGGCGATGCCGGCGGTGGTGGCGGTGACGGGGATCGCGCTGGCGGTGGTGAAACGCAAGAAAACGGCCGCAAAATGAATCGTAATCAATTGGCGCTTCTGGTGGTGGTGCTCGTCGTACTGGGCGGGGCTGGATTGCTTCTTGTCAAACATAATCACGAGACGTGGGCCGCCCCGGAAGGCCGGCAGGGCCAGAAATTGTTTCCCGATTTCCAAGTCAATGACGTGGCGGACATCCATATCCAAGGCGATTCGGATTTGAATTTGACGCACAAGAGCGATGGCTGGAAGGCGCAGGAGCGGGGCGATTATCCGGCTAATTTTTCGCAAATCAGCGAATTGCTCATCAAAATCAGCGATTTGAAGATCGCGCAATCTGACGACATTGGAACTTCGCAGCTTGGCCGGATGCATCTGGAAGCGCCAGGCAAGGGGGCCGATTCGGCGACGCTGCTGGAATTCAAGGACAGCCAGGGAAAAGAGATTGAGACGCTGCTCATCGGCAAGAAGCATGTCCGCAAGATGGAAGGCGGCCAGCCGGGTCCGGACGGCGAGGAAGGATATCCGGATGGCCGTTATGTCATGCTGCAATCGGATCCAAAAACAGTTTTGACGATTTCCGATCCGCTCAACAGCGTCGAGCCGAAGGCGACCGAATGGCTGGACAAGGATTTTTTCAAGGTGGAACAGCCGAAGTTCATCACGTTTGTTTCCACCAATTCGACAAATTCCTGGAAATTGGTGCGCGCCTCGGAAAACGGCCAGTGGGTGATGGCGGACTTGAAGAATGGGGAGGCGCTGGACACCAACAAGGTCAGTTCGCTGGCGGGCGCGCTGGGTTATCCAAGTTTTGTGGATGTGATGGCGGCGCCGGATGCGGCCAAAACCGGAATGGACAAGCCACTGGAAGTCATCATCGACACCTTCGGACACTTTACATATGACATGCAGATCGGCGCCAAAACGCCGGAGAACAATTATCCGTTGCAGGTGAAGGTGACGGCGGACTTTCCGACGCAACGCGGGCCGGGCGCCGATGAAAAACCGGATGAGAAGATGAAGCTGGACAAGGAATTCCAGGACAAGTTGAAGCAGTCGCAGACGAAGCTGGCGCAAGAGCAATCGCTGGCGAAATGGACGTATCTTGTCAACAATTGGATCGTCGATCCGTTCGTGCGCGACCGGGCGCAATTGCTGGTGGAAAAAAAGGCCCCGAAAACAGCCGGCGCCTCCACGAATGATGTTCCGGAGGAGACGGCGAAGCCCGCAGACGACGTCTTGATAAAGTAAGGGGTAGACACGGTTGTTGGAGAGATTTACTGCGCCGGTTGGTTGCCGTTGCTGGCGCTGCCGAACATGGATTGGGCCATGGCCGCGCCGGCTTTTTGCATATTGAAGAGATTGGATTGGGCGGTGCCGAGCGATTGAAGTTGTGGCGGCGAGAGAAAGGCGGCGGCTTCCTGGAGAACTTGTTGATTTGCCTGTTGCTCCTGCTGCATGGCGCGATCCATTGTGCCAGCGATGTCAGCGGGGTTGGATTGAGGGTCGGCCTGGCCGGGAAGATGTGAAGCGTTCTCACGTTCCGTCCGCATAATTTGCAAAAGTTGCTGCTGTTGATCCGGGGTCAATGGATTGTCGGCAAATTCGGGTGTCATTTGATCGAGCAACATCTTATCTGGAAGGGCATCCTGGAAGGCTTTATATTGGGCAAAGCCGTCATCTCCCAGAAGAGCCTGGATTTGACTGTCGGCCAGGGCGGTGGCGGCTTGGGTTGCCTTGGTGGCGTTGGCGGCTTTGTCTCCGCCTGAAATAAGATCCATGCTATTGGACATGGCGCTGGCCTGCTGGTCCAGAAGAATAGAGTAGAATTGATCCGACTGTTCTGGCGAGAGATTGAGTTGCTTAATGAGGCTGGCGTACTGTTTCTTGATCATCCACTCCTGTTGGTCGCGCATCGCTTTTTTCATGGCGGGATCTTTGAGCATCTGGGCGAGCAGACCTTTGCTCGGGACGGCGCCGGGGGACTGGTCGGATTTGCCTGCGGCAGAATGGAGCGCAGGCACGGACGCCGTTGGCGGCGGAGCGGATTCCACCTGCTGCGTCAATTCGGCGTTGCGATCTTGAAGTTGCTTCAGCGCATTTTGTTGCTGCTGGTAAAGTTCGGTTTGACGGCCAAGCTGTTGTTCAAAATCCGCGGCGCGCTGATTAGCGATGGAGGCTTCGTGCCATTGATATCCGACGGCGGCAATCGCCACGGCGGCGATGCCAATATTGATTTTGGTCCAAGTCATCATAGTAAGAGTTCCTTTCGCGAGTGTTAGAGTGGAAGCGGCGACGGTGGCGCCGCAAATTCCCGTAGTAACGGAGGCCGCCAAACCGGCGGGAGCGGCTTGCACGGAGAAATCGGAAATGACGGCGGCCAGGCCTGCGCTGGAAATGGGGATGCCGCGTTTGACAAAGTATTCGCGCAATTTATCCAGGGCGCGACTCAGGCGCATTTTGGCGGCGTCTTCGGAGGAGCCAAGCGCGGCGGCGATGGCGGACATATCCTTTTCTTCGAAATAGCGCAGGACAACGGCGTTTCGGTCTTTTTCATTCAAGCGCGCCATGGCTTCGTCAAGCAAAGGGGCAATTTGAGTCCAGGACGCGGCGTCCGGTTCATTTGCGGTGGATTCCATATAAGCCTCCTGCTCGCGCGTCTGGCGTCGAAAATTGCCGCGGATAAAATTGGCCGCCGTGAGACGAGCCGTCTGGTAAAGCCAGCCGGACAGAACCACGCCGGGTCGAAGGGCGCTCGCTTTGCGGGCGAGAACGAGGAACACGGCCTGGGCGATCTCCTCGGCATCGTGCGGGTTTGCGGCCTGGCGCAGCGCCGCCGAATAGACGAGATTGATGTAGCGGGAGACCAGAGTGGCGAACGCCTCCTCCGATTGGCTGGCGGCAAATTCCCGCAACAACTGCATGTCGTCCGATGTTTGCATTCCACTTCTATATGTTCGCCGGATGGGAAAGGTAACAAAAAAGGGGCGGAAAAGGCCTCGCGCGCGCGCATATATAAAATCGGTCGAGATGACTAGAGATAGGTAGAGATGAGTCGAGATGACTCGAGATAAACCACGCAAAATCATGGCTAAAAAGTGAGTCCAGAGAGATTTTTAAAATGATGAGCATGGTTGGATGAGGTTTGATTGGGTTGGATGCCCAGCCCTGGAGGGGGGAGGGGGCTGGCATAAAATGACGAATGTCTAAAACCGAATGACGATGGGCAGAGGGTAGGGAGGGGGTGGGGCATATAATTGGGTTTGTTTTTAGCCGATTATATGTTGGTAAAATCAACGTGTCAAGGGCAAATCGCGCTGGTCGCGAAAAGACAGGATTCAACGCAAAGGCAAAGTCGCCAAGCGCCCAAGCTTGGGCGGATTCGGGTCGGCTGATCGGCTGCTCCATCGGACGTGACGGTAACATTACCTTGCCCAGATCTGACCGATCCGAATGGCGCTTTGGAAAACACTCGATTTTCGGAGCCAATCAGCCATGTTGCCTGCACGGTGTTGTCAGCGAAGAAGGACGAATGCATGAACGTAGAGCAGTTCCGAGAATATGGCCGCCGGGCCTTCCGATTCCTGATCGAGCAATATGGGTTTCGCGAAGTTCCACCTCCCGAGGGCAAGTTCGTCAATGAGTATATGGTCTGCTTCAGCAACGGAGTAACTTGGGTTGGCGTCGAGGGCATCAGCTATGGATTCGGCATCAGTGTAAGCCTAGCGAGCCACGACGTGGTGCATATGCAATATCCGACGTACTGCTTCAAGGACCTGCTCGATGTCCGTTCGCCGGGCTTCCCGTTGCCCACGGCAAAGCCCACTGACACGGCAGAGATTCAGAAGACGCAGATGGATTGGTACGCGGCAGCGTTGAGGGTTCATGCTAAAGACGTGCTGCGGGGAGATTTCGCCGTTTTCCCCCAGCTTGCGGAAGCGATCACCAACCGAGGAGGTCAACCCAATGCCTAACGACCTCAGAATGGGCCGTTTTTGACCCAAATGGCAATTAGAGTTGAGCGCGAGGGTTTCGTTTCGCGTGGAGAATGCGGAAAACTATTACTCGATCTGCCTCGATTCCATAGTAAACGGGATGACGTTCCGGGTGTTCTGCCAGAAGAAGAATAGCGCGACCGATTTCGTCAATAAACTCCGACCCCAGGTTGGGTCGTTGACTCTCATACCAACGCGCCGCGTCAGCCTGCGCATTCGGCCTGAGAATGACCCGCCAACTCACTGGCGAAGGGATTGGCGAAGGCGGGCTTCAACGTCATTCCACGGCGAACCAGCATCAGGATTGGATTGAAATTCTTTAAGTTCGCGATCCAACAAGTCTTTTTCGCCATCCAATAAAGGGCCGCCATGCCGCAAATCAGCCTCTTCAATTGCCCAAATTTTCTCCAGAATCTCCCAGCGCTCTCCGCGTCCGAGCTTTGGTAATTCCGACAGAATATCCGACTTGCTCATGGTGGAATTTACGCCTGCTCACCCATACTAAGCAAGTGCCGCTTCGCATCTCGAGTCGCGGCGCGAGACGGATAAAAGACAAGGATTCAAAGCAAAGGCGCAAAGTCGCCAAGCGCCCAAGCTTGGGCGGATTCGGGTCGGCTGTTCGGTGGCCCTATCGGACATGACAATACCATTAACTGACCCCGCTCCGTGATGACAATACCATTAACTGACCCCGCTCCGCTCCTGACAATACCCCAACTGACGGCGATCGGATCCTCGGAAAGCGCTCGATTTTCGCCGGGAACTGGCCAAATTGAGACGATTGCCGCATCAAAATTTGGCGCGATTACACGCATGGAGATTATACAACCGAAAAATACAAAGGTTTTGAGGCATTTGAAGCGCGACGGAAAATTGGGCTGCATGGCTCTCAAAAGACCTGATGCACCGGCCTTCGCACTGTGGAACTCTGTGCCGGATGCGTACCGTCAGTGCGGCTGCCACCCGGAAATTGTCGCAAGGCTATGGGACCAAATTGGCGCTGCGTTGCCGGAAGATTGTCGGGGCTTGGTTTACAGCAATCCCGCGCTGACTCACCCCGAAAGCGGAGTGATTTTCGCTGTTGGCCTCGGCACTTGGTATGGTTTGCGCTTGCCCGGCTCGCTTACGGCAGAGGCGATCAAGGCAGGTGCAAAGACCGAGACGAGATGGTCCGATGGCAATAGTATGGATATTCAACTCGACTTTGGTGAGGAATGGGTTTTTGGCGGCTGGCTGCCGAATGAGTTAACCTGGTGCAGGAGCGTATATGAGACTTTCGACCTTACCTGAGCTTTCGCGAATGAACGCACCTTCTGTCAAACCGAGAAATCAACAATCTAATCACACGACTGAAAGTTAGATGCGTCTGCTGTGAGGCGGAATTGAGCTTGCTCTGACGCGTGGGGTGATTATTGTGTAAACCGTGAACGAGAGCTTGGTTGACGCCACCATACCGGGGATGATTTTGGAATTGACTGACCGCGTCCTCGAGGGCGGAGAAATCACGCGCGAGGAGGCGAGCGGTCTGTTCGAGTTGGAGGGCTCCTCGGACATTTTCAACTTGATGGCGGGCGCGAACCGGATTCGGGAACACTTCAAAGGAAAAAAAATTCATCTTTGCTCCATCGTCAACGCCAAGGCCGGAGCCTGCTCGGAGAATTGCAGTTTTTGCGCGCAGTCCTCGTTCCACCAAACCGGTTCGCCGAAGTATGGGTTCGTGGATCCGGAGCCGGTGCTGGAAGCGGCGGAGGAAGCAAATCGCAACGGCGTGACGGCGGTGGGATTGGTGGCGGCGTGGCGGGGGTTGAATGAAGGCCCGATGCTGGATGAAGTGTGCGATCGCATTCGAGAGTTGTCGCAGTCCGGCAAAACCCGCGCCGACGCTTCGCTGGGCATTATCAAGAGCCAAAAAGTGGCGGACCGTTTGAAGGAAGCCGGGCTGGAATGTTACGGCCATAATTTGGAAAGTTCACGGCGCTTTTTCCCCCAACATTGCACTACGCACACTTATGAAGACCGGTTGGAAACCATTGGTTATTTGCGCAAGGCCGGCCTGAAGATTTGCTCCGGCGGCATTATTGGAATGGGAGAAACGCGCGAAGATCGACTCGACCTGGCGTTTTCGCTGCGCGAGATTGGCGCCAACGTGACGCCGATCAATATTCTGAATCCGATCAAGGGGACGCCGTTTGAAAACCTCGAACCGCTGGCGCCGATGGAAATTCTGAAGACGATTGCGTGTTTCCGTTTTATTTTGCCGCGGCAGGAAATCATGATCGCAGGCGGGCGGACGGTGAATTTGCGCGACCTGCAAAGCATGGTGTTCATGGCGGGCGCGAGCGCGCTGATGGTGGGCAATTATTTGACAACATTGAACCAGCCGGTGGAAAAAGACCTGCAAATGCTCAAGGACCTGGGCCTGAGCGCGGATTGGGACGACAATTTCGCCAGTCAATCCTGAGCTAAGTTGTGGAGGGTCGCTTGAATTCCGCAATCCGGCTGGGGAAAAATAAGGGGGCCTATCTCGGGGAAGCCATCGATATCCAAAAAGTCCTGGGAGAACTGGAAGCGGCGGCGGTTAAGAATGGCTGGACGCGCGATCCGGATTTTCTGGCCTACAAACGACTCGTTTCAGAACCGCGCAAGCGTCTTTATATTTCGACTGGCATCCACGGTGACGAGCCGGCAGGGCCTCTGGCGGGGTTGCGATTGGTCGAGGACAATCGTTGGCCGGCGGATGTTTCGCTCTGGCTATGTCCGTGCCTGAATTTGACCGGTTTTCCATTGAATCGCCGGGAGAATGCGCAGGGCGTGGACCTGAATCGGGACTATCGCCATCTCGCCACGGAGGAGATTCGCGCCCACACGCGCTGGTTGGCGGCGCAGCCGAATTTCGACCTGACGTTTTGCCTGCATGAGGATTGGGAATCGGAAGGATTTTACGTTTATGAATTGAACCAGAGCGGGGGACCGTCGTTCGCGGAAAAGATTATTGACGCCGTGGCGGCGATTTGTCCGATTGACCGATCACCGATGATTGAAGATTGGGCGGCGGGCGGCGGCATCATCCGGCCCAAAGTGAAACCGGAAGAACGTCCACGATGGGCGGAAGCGCTTTATCTAGCCGTAAACAAAACTCGCCAAGGCTATACTCTTGAGGCGCCTTCTGATTTTCCGTTGGCAGTGCGGGTGCAGGCGCTGGTCACGGGAGTGCAGACGGTTATGTCGGCCATTTAATAAGGGAGTTAGTCGTGAGCGATGTCGTCCGACAATTGGTTGATGTCGCCGGGGCGGCGCGGAAAATGCAAGGCCAGCAGGGCTCCTGCGCGAGTGACACCATGCACGATGCCGTTGGTAAAGTCGCTCCGGCGAAAATAATCGGCCATTTCGTCCGCCACTTCCTTCCAAAAAACATCGCCGCATTTGGCATGGACTTCGCGATCGCCAATGATGGCGAATTTGCGGGCACGCGGCGCGACGAAGATCAGAACACCGTTGCGCTCTTTGGTGTGGTCCATTTTTAGGCGCGTGAATTGTTTCTGCGCCGCGGCAACGGCGTCGACCGGTTCCTTGTGCGTGACGAAAATGCGAATTTCGCCGCTCGTTTTGCTCTCGGCTTCACCAATCGATTTGACGATGGCGTCGTGCTGTAATTGGTTGAAAAAATCGTGCGGTTTCATATCACCAACTCGAACTTGCGCCGCCCCCGCCGAAGCTTCCGCCACCGCCCGAAAACCCTGAAAATCCTCCTCCCCCGCCGCCACCGCCGCCGCCGTAACCGCCCCAACCGCCGGATCCCAAAATCCAGCCGCGGCGCCCGCTACCAAAGACGGCGCGCAGAACGATAAACACGATGATAATAAAGATAATGAGGCCCGTGCGAATATTCCCCGAAGCAATATTGCGTTTGTCCTGGACGGTGCGGCCGGTTCCTTTGAATTCCCCCTTTGCTGCCGCTAAAATGCCATTGACGCCATCGGTGAGGCCGCCGTTGTAGTCGCTTTGCCGTAGTTTTGGCTTGATGACGTATTCGGTGATCTCTTTGCAGATGGCATCGGGCAGGGCGCCTTCCAGGCCGTATCCTACCTGGAGTGTCATCTTATGGTCCTGAACGAAAACCAGCAGAACCGCGCCGTTGTTGCGTTGCTTGCCGCCTGCGCCCCAAGCGCGCACGACCCGCACGCCATAGTCAGCGATATCGGAATCCGACTGCATCTTGGGATAAATGGCGACGAGGATTTGGTCGCTGCTTTGGCGCTCGAATTCGGCCAGTTGCTCGTTCAGGCCCAGGGCGATTTGAGGCGAGACGACGTTGGCATAATCGGTAAAGTAACCCGGCGGCGCGGGTGGGATAGTTTCGGCGCGGAGCGCGAGCGCCGTGAACCAACAAACGAGGATGACGAAGAAACGGCGCACAAGGACAATTATTTATTGGACGCGTTGTTGCCGTTAAAATTGAAGTCAACTTTGGGAGCGGTCTCGGCGCCAGCCGTGGCTTGGAAATAGGGCTTATCGTGAAAGCCGGCGAAGCCGGCGTAAAACACGGCTGGGAATGACTTGATTGCGGTGTCGTATTGTTGCACGGCGTCATTGAAATCGCGGCGCGCGACGGCGATGCGGTTTTCGGTGCCCTCCAATTGGGCCTGCAACGCGACGAAATTGGCATTGGCCTTGAGATCGGGATAGCGCTCGACAACGACCAAGAGGCGAGAGAGGGCGGAGGAAAGCTGGCCCTGGGCTTTGTCGAATTCGGCGAGTTTGGCGCTGTCAGTGGGCGCGGCGCTCGGATCAATCTTCACCTGGCCGACGGAAGCGCGGGCGGTGACGATGTCAGTCAAGGTCGATTTTTCGAAGTTGGCGGCGCCGGAGACGGTGGCCACGAGGTTTGGGACAAGGTCGGCGCGGCGTTGGTAGTCATTTTGCACCTGGGCCCAGGCGCTGTCCACCTGCTGATTGAGACGAACCAGGCGATTGTAGCCGCCGCCGGCAACCAGAACAATCACCAGCACAATAATACCGAGGACGGCGAGAACGCCGCAACCAATGGCAAGTTTTTTCATAACGTATTCAATTTAAGCGGTTGCAGGATGAATCGTTCGGACGCTGGGGACAATTACAATGCAAAGGGTAAATTATACCAGTTCCGCGCCAGATAAGCCACTGCCTGGGTGTCCGGCCCCATCCGGCATCGGGGAAAAGATGGCGTCAAGAACATGGAATTCTTCAATGACAGGAAGGTTCGCCTGGGCCTTGATAGGAGCAGTTAACTGGGCGTCAAATAGACGAAGAAAGGTCGCCCGAAAATGGAACCAGACGAAAAAAGCAATATCATGAAAAAGTTTATCGGATCACTCATCGCTTCATTTTTGGCGATCACCGCCGGCGCCGCCACTCCGGCTCCAACCCTGACCAACGTCATTACGCGCGTCAACGTCCAACTGACGTTCGCCTCGGCCGTATCCACCAATACGTCTTATGCCACTAATATCGTGATACACAGAACTGCGGCGGCCACTAACTACGCGACCAATTACGTCACGAATATCGTTTACAAGTCTATTAACAAGGCGATCGCGACCAAGGATGTTATTGGCGCGTTGCTGCCGGGCGCGCCGAAGAACGCTTACCTCGCCCAAGTGCGGACTGTAATCGACGGATTTGTATCCGGCTATTTCGCCATTCGCCAAGGCTCGACAACGCTGGCAGTCATTAATCCCGCCAACACGGGTAATGGCATCAGCTTGTTTCCACTTCTGCCAAACGATGTCGCCTTTGGCTCAGAGCGGGACACGACTGGCAAATCTGCGTTTGCCGCAAATACAAAATCCACTTCGTTGGTGAATTTGATCTTCAACTCCTTCTCCACGCTTGACTTTAACGTCTATGGCGTCGTGCAACAGAAATGGACGGGAGACTCGGTCAGCATAGAGGGGACTTCCTTCGCCGTCACAGACGCGACGATCACGGTGATCGGATCAGGCACGGATGCGACCGGCGCAAATGAAATCGTTACGGGAACGATCATCCTGAACGGCGCGCAATTAAGCGATTAAGGGTTCGACGGGGTTTTGGCCAAGACAGGATTAACGGTCTGTCTTGGTCTTTTTTTTGCGCGGAGAAGGGCGATGGGTTAATCTTCGGAATTGTGCGAATCAGGATTATCATACCAGCGTTGTTGGCCGGATTGGTGATCTGCGGCGCGAGTTGGTTTTTCGGATCGAAACGGGATACCTCACTGGCACCTTCCGCGCCGGGCGATAGCGCCGCTGTGGCGCCGATTCGTTCCGTTGCGCCGACACGCGTTGCGGCTCCGGCGCCGGAAAATCAGGACATTGCATTGAAGGCGATTGAGCCATCGGATTCCGAACGTCAGGCGAAGTCGGATTACTTACAGACGCGCATCGCCGAATTGGATGATCTGGCGATGACGGACGATCCGGCGTCGCTCAGTCAGATTTTGCGGGAATTGGATAATCCAGACCCTCAAATTCGCGAGGCGGCGGTGGTTGCCGCAGTTCAATTCAAAAGTCCGGACGCCATTCCCGCTCTGAAAGACGCAGAAGCTCAGGCGACGAATCTGGATGAAAAGGTCAAGATACAGAAAGCCATCGATTTTCTTAGCCTTTCGCTGCCGGCGAACGGCACGAATTCAAACCCTTAACTTAGCGGCAACTTTTCTGCCCAGCGCGATGGCGTCGGCAGGGTCGCCGACGGCTTCGGCGCAGCGTGGGGGATCGGTCAAGAAGGAAATGGCGCGCAAGCGGAGTTTGTTCTTTTCCACACGGGCGTAGGCGCCGACGGGTGATTGGCAGCCTCCGCCCATCGCCCGCAGAAAAGCGCGTTCGGCGGTGACGCTTTGAAAAGTGTCGGTGTGATTCAACTTCGCGCAAATTATTCCGATGCGCTCGTCGTTGGCGCGGGTTTCGATTCCGATGGCGCCTTGCCCGACGCATGGGAGCATTTGGTCCAGGTCAAGTAAAATGGCGAGCAGACCATCCGGCACGCCGTCACCGCGCAACCGGCCGGAAGCAGCGATTTTGAAATTCAGGCGATGCAAGCCGGCTTGCGCAAGGATGGTGGCTTTGATGTCCTTTTGTTGAGCGAGTTTTTGCAGGCGAGTGGGGACGTTGCCACGAATTTCCACAACTTTGAAATCCGGGCGCGCGACGAGCAACTGGGCAGCGCGTCGCGTGCTGCTAGTGGCCACGGTGAAGCTGGTTGGAAAATCGGCCAGGCGCATTTTGGGTTTGAAACCGTCCGTAGCGCGGTAAATGAAGACGTCGCGCACATCGGCGCGTTTGCCGCCGACGGCTCCCAGCTTCAAGCCGGCAGGCAGTTCGGTAGGGAGATCTTTGAGGGAATGCACCGCGAGATCGGCGGTCCGATTGAGGAGGGCTGCTTCCAGTTCCTTGGTGAATAATCCGCGCGGCAGGCTGGCGTCAATTCGTGAAAGCGACGCGGTTTGCAATTTGTCGCCGGTGGTTTTGATGATTTTCAACTCAAATGAGAACGCGGGAAATTTGCGACGGCAGGCGGCGAGAAAGGCGTTGGCTTGAGCCAGGGCCAAAGCGCTGCCGCGAGTGGCGATACGGATGGGACGTTCCTTCATGCGCGAGCGCCAATCCACTGTGGCATTCCTGTTGGCGGACCGTGCGCCAGCGCGACGGCTTTTACGCGGATGATGGCAAGGCAGCGGGCGACTTCGTCTTGACGCTGTTTCAGATAGTCGTCGGCGATGGATTGCAAGTCGTCAATATTGTAGAGATAAACGTTTTCGAGGAAATTGACCGCCGGATCGATGTCGCGCGGGGCAGCGATGTCGATGAGGAGCAGAGGGCGATTTTTGCGGAGCTTCATCAGCGGTTCGAGCTTTGGATAATCAAGAATATAATGGGGCGCGGATGTGGCGCTGATGACAATGTCGATGCTGGCAAATTCGGCGGCCCATTGGTCAAAATGGATGGCGCGGCCATTGAGTTCGCGAGCCAGCTCGACGGCGCGTTCGTGCGAGCGGTTGGAAACAATGATGCTGTGCGCGCCGCGGCTGAGAAGGGCGCGGGCAGTTTTCTCGCTGGTTTCGCCGGCGCCAATGACCATGACTTGGTGGTCGCTTAGGGAACTGAAAATTTTCTGGGCCAATTCGACGGCGACAGAACCGACCGAGACGCTGCCGCGCTGGATGTTGGTTTCGGTGCGGATTTGCTTGGCGACGTTGAACGCTTTTTGAAACGCCTTGTTCAAACGCGGCCCCGTGTGCTTGTGTTGCAATGCCAGTTCGTAAGCCTTTTTCAGTTGCCCCAAAATTTCGGTTTCGCCGAGGACCATGGAATCCAGGCCGCTGGCCACGGCGAACAGATGCTCGAGGCTTTTGGGGTCGGAATAAGAGTAGAACTCGGGATTGTCGGCGTCGGATTCGGCGAAGCGTTCGACAAAAAAATGACGCAGGGCAGTGACAACTTCGCCTTCGGGCAATTGGCTGGCGGCATAAATTTCGACCCGATTGCAGGTGGAGAGAATGGCGGCCTCTTCGGCGATGCCGCGCCGGCGAATTTCGGCCAGGGCGTCGGGAATGGAGGCCTCGGCAAAAGCGAAACGCTCGCGGACTTCGACTGGGGAAGCGCGATGGCTCAGGCCGATGACAATGAGCGCCATAATTCTAAAAGCGGTGGGCTGGAGAAAGAAGATTCACGCCCCAGAATGTCAAGAGGACGAAAGTGAAACTTCCGACGGCGCCCCAGGCGAAGCGGCGTCCGGTTTGCGCAAAACGCGCGTGCATGACCAGCAATGCCAGATACAGGCCCCAGACCAACGCCGACCAGAGCACCTTGGGATCGTGCATGACACTGGCTTCCGGGCGTTCTTTGAGCAGGGCCGGGATGAAGGCCAATCCGGCCGTCAACAATATGAAACCAGCCCAGAGCAATCCACTGGTTATCTTTTCCAGGCGGTCGATCGGCGGCATGGCGGAGTAGATGGCGCGCAACTTGTGAAATTTCAAATTGTGCTCTTGCGTGAGGTACATCACCGCCGCCACGGAGCTTAGTCCGAACGCGCCATAGGAGAGCAACGTCAACGCGGCGTGCAGGCTGACCAACCCGCCGGTGAATTGCGGGGCGCCAGTATGCGGTGGATCCAAGCCGGGCATCAAAGCGAAGACGCCGATGGCGAAAACAATCGGGGCGGCGAATGCGCCCAGGTAGCGGAGCTTGGACCAAACGCCGAGGCCAAGATAAACGGCGACAATTGTCCAATCCACAAAGGTCACCGCTTCGTAAAGATTATTGACGGGGCAACGCTCGAGGCTGATGCCGCGATCGAACATGGCGACGGTGTGCAGGGCGAAACCGGTCAGAAACAGCGTATAATTGACGTAGTCGTGCTGCCGAAATCCTTTGCGCCAAAGAAAGACGGAATAGACCATGCTCGCCCCATAACACAGCACGGCCAGCAGGAAGAAATGTCGATCCGTCCACCAATTCACGTTGGTAAGATAGCCGCTTTGGCGTGGTTGAGGCAACCGCGAATGCGGGTCACTCTTTCATCGCCGCCGGGTCGATTCCCGCAGAGCGGCACCATCCTTCGTAGGCGGCCGGGGCGATCTCGGACGGTTTGATTTCGCTGCGGCCGCCCCAGAAAACATTCGTATAGCTGACAGGAATTCCGGCTTCGGCAAGATGCGCGTCGATGGCGGCCTTGTGCGCGAGAACGACGGATTTTTCGCCGCCATGCGCGACGCCCATGACGTTGACGTTGTGAAATTCGGGGCCGCCTTCACGCCAATAGGCATGGGTCATAATGAAGTGGCGGCCCACTTCGCAGCCGGCTTCGATTTCGCGACCCGGCGGCACGGCCCAATGGAAAAGCGCGTTGAAGCGGGTGACGCGGTCGCCGTCTTTGAGCGGTTTGACGTGTTCGAGAAAGGTGGAGAAACGGCCGATGATTTTGCGGCGGTTGAGGTCTTCGGCGATTTTGAAAAATTCCGCGATTGGCACGCCTGCTTCCTCGGCGCGGGCCGACCAGAGATCGGGGATAATTTCCGAGGGCGCAAATTCGCGTTTCAGAGCGGTGAGGATGCGCCATTCGGTTTCTGTCAAATGAGCAATGGCCACTTCCGTGACCTCGGCCGGCCCGCCGGAACGTGCGCCTGGCTCCATGCCGCGACGGCGAATGTGGCCGACGCCGAGCGCAAAGAGGCGCTTTGCGGGCATCAGTCGAAAATGGTCCGCTCCGACCTGTCGGGCGAGAAATTGGCAGTGCTTGTGCAGCGAATATCCCTGCGGAACCTTCAGCGTGGTCCAGAGCTTGTAATTCGATCCGGCGGTGGCGTTGTCGGTTGAGCGCAAAACGACGTGGCCGGAAAAAGGATCGCGTTGAAAGAGGTAATCGAAAGCCGCGTCGAGCTTCTCAAGCGGAACCTGCCAGGCGACGAGCGAACCTTGCGCGAGGTTGGTGGCGAGGAGCGTTTGACGGACGCGACGGATCGTGCCCGCCTCGAGCATGGCGCGAATGCGCTCGATCACCGTGTCAAGAGGAACGCCGCTTTGGCGCGCAATTTCGCCGAACGGATCGCGCTGGAACCCCTGAATTTTGTCCTCCGACACCGCGAGAATGCGGGCGTTAATGGGATCGCTTATTTGATAGGGGACGCTGGCTACGTTCATGCGGTAACAGAATAAGCCAATGAGTGTGCGGCAATCAAGGCAGGACGATTGACGCCAGAGGACAAGGAAACTAAGGTGGCGGTCATATGGCAAGGATTTGGATGTCGGCGATCTTGATGTTGGGTGCGGCGTTTGTGTCTCTGCACGCGCAGGCCGAGGATGAGGATGGGAAATTGGAGACGTTTTTCAAAACCTATTTGGATGGGTCTTTTCAATTGCATCCGATGAGCGCGACGGAACTGGGCGATCATCGGTTCGACGCGCAGCTTGAGGATCTGACTCCGACGTCGCGGCAGAAATGGCGTGACTACGATCAGCAGGCGCTGGATCGATTGCCGAAGGAGATTGATTACGGGAAATTGTCGCGCGACGGGCAAATTAATTTCGAAATTGTCCAACATGACTTGACGCTCAATTTGTGGTTGTTTGACAACGAGCACGGATACGAAAAAGATCCACGCGTTTATAGCCATTACATCACGGATTCTGTTTATCTGCCGTTGACGCAATCGACCTTGCCCACGGAAACGAATGTCGCCAATTGCCTGGCGCGCATGGCGCAGATTCCGCGAATCATTGCTGAGGCGAAACAGAATTTGAATCATCCGCCGCGGGCGCACACGGAGACGGCCATCAAACAAAATCTTGGGGCCATTGATTATTACGAGGGAGGAATTACCAAAGACATCGGCGAAACCAGCCAGGCGGAGGCGGTGCGGGCG
>Ga0182024_10009778_pt1 | contig 19734 bp, 16 predicted proteins | sample P32metaG_FD_120480 | JGI IMG/M metagenome (GOLD analysis project Ga0182024, IMG submission 120480) | Permafrost microbial communities from Stordalen Mire, Sweden - P3-2 metaG (Illumina Assembly) | ecosystem: Environmental > Terrestrial > Soil > Wetlands > Permafrost | place: Sweden: Stordalen... | reverse complement strand
GGTCATTCGCGTGGCCTGCCAGCGGCTCCAGAGGCTCATCGCCTCGGAGACCCCCGCCAGCGCCACCATCGCCACCGCCACCACCGTCAGCAGTTGCTGGCGGTTGGTCGGCAAATGAATCCACGGAGGCAATCGCGAGGGAATCGGCTGCTCGCGCAGCACGCCGTCGAAAACGATCTTTGTCCCATACAGCGGGACGAGCCCCAGCATCGTGGAGAACGCGAGCGATACCAGCGCCGCCACCAGCAGCCCGCGATGGCCGCGGAGCAATTCCCAGAACTGCTTGAGAAGTTGAGTGAACGTCCGCGACCGCGGCTTGTGCTTCTTGCCCGAATCGTCTGCGCCATGCGCCGGCGCCGGGATGGACGCATCGCCGCCCGCGGCGCGGTCCCGGCGTCGCTCCTGCAACTTGCTGCGATACTTCTCGTACCGGCGTCGGCTCGATCGAATGGAAAGGGGCATCGATCTATCTTAGGCGGTGGAGCAGTTACATCTATCCGTTCAAGGCGCGCAAGGCATCGAGCCGCGGCTTGTCCGTGACAACTTCAAGTTGATACCGGTAGGTCTTGATCCGTCCCGGCTCGATTTGGTCGAGCAAGCCGCGCCGGCGGTCGCTGGCACGGCCGTCCACGGTGCCGTTCATGGGTTCGAGGGCGGTGACGTACTCGCGCGGGCCGAAGTGTTGCCAGTTGCCGAGGCGCGGAAATTGTTTGGTGTTGTATTGAATCGCAACCCCCAGGGAGAGCTTGCCGTTGACGATGCCGACGGTGGCCGTGCCGGCGGCGTCGGTCGGCTTGGGGAAGAAATACGCCACGGCGGAGTTGGGGCCGCGGTGGGATTCCTGCGGGCCGAGCATCCGCTTGTAGTCAACGCCGGGCTTGAACCGCTCGCGCGATTCCGGTGCGTCGGTCGGCTCACATTCAGCCGAGTCGAAGCACACTTCCGCCCCCTGATCGACCAGCGGATATCCAAAATTGATGTGCAGCAGCCAGGCGTGCGGCGCAGGCACATTTCCGGCGTTGGTGAATTCGTCCACGAATCCAATTCGATTTGATCCGAGCGAAGAGGTGATTGTGCGGCGCAGTTGCACGCACGGGCCGTAGAAGGTTCCGTATCGAATGATGCCGGTGATCGACATCTCGTGGCGGCCAAGGTGCGGATCCGGTTGAACGACCGTTTCAATCGTCGCCGCCGTGTTGGAATGAGGGCCGTGCAGCCCAAGTTCCTCGCCGGCGTCATCGCCCGGCGGGCCGATGTTGAATGGGCCGCAACTGGCCAGCAGTCCGCCGCCAAAACTCTTGAGCCAATCCAGCCCGCGATCGAACCCGCGCGACGGAGGGGTGAGGCCCTTATGCGTCAGGAATGCCAGGCTGTGCTGATTGAAAAAAGCCTGATCGATATCGAGCCCGCGATCGACAAGCACGCGGTATCGAAGCCCGGCGCCGGTGTTGACGCAAAGCGCGCGGACGCCGCGGCCCGGGCCTTCGTCGATCGTATATGACTCGATGCCGCCCACCTGGGCGGGATGAATGAACTTGCTGGTGTCAAACGAACCGGCCGGCTCGAGCATGGGCTTCTCCGCTCAAGGATAGGTCGGCCAGACCATCGGATAGGGGCTGGCTGGCGAAGCATGTGTCTCGGTGTAAGCCACGCGTCCGGCATCATCGAGATAGACGCAGAGGGCAACGCCATCGCTATATTGCCGCGACGCGACTTTGTCGCGGTATCCGTAGATGATCCGCCCTGCCAACCAGGGTCGGAAGTCATTATCCGCCAGAATCTGGCGCGCCTCGCGGGCGGACATGCCCGGCGGCACCTTGTCCGCCCAATGCTGCGCGTCCGGTTGCGGCCCCAGGCCCGGGCCGCCGCAGCCAACCAGCGACCCGCCAAGCAACAGCAGGATTCCGATGTGTTTCATGCGCTCGCTCCTCGTCATATTCGTTTTACTTCAGCCATGAGCTCGATTGTAGGCCCGAGCAGATTCTTTCCGACACATTCTCCATCGCCTAAACTATTGACTGACGCCACTGCAAAATGGCGTAGGAAGCTGCAAGCCTTTGAGGACATCTGCCATGCCGATCTACGAATACACCTGCCAGTGCGGAGAGAAATTCGAACAACTCGTGCGCACGATGAGCGGCGAAGAAAAGTTCAAATGCCCCAAGTGCGGCTCGGGGAAGACGGCGCGCACGCTGAGCGTCTTTGCCGTCGGTGCAGAGGGCGCAAAGTCGTCAGGCTCGTCCGACATGCCGATGTGCGGCCGCTGCGGTGAGCCGGGGCCTTGCGGGATGGATTAGAAGCGAAACTCCGCAGTTTATGCTGCGAAAATCCGCGCAGTCAGCAACACCTTTCATCCTTTTTCTGGCACAACAGTTGCGTCCGTTGGGCGGAGGACGCTGCCCGCATGGACATCAACAACCGGCTTTACGTCGAGATTCATCCCTTTGAAGGCCCGCACCAGCCCCACCCCCATCCGATTCGGGACGGCAAGTTTGATCCGGCATTGGTCTACAAGGTTCTGGGCATGTACAACCCATCGGAAACCAGCGAGTGCTATTTCGTTCTGGCCAATCCGCAGCGGCAAATCTGGTTCATCCCCCAGCGGCACCTGCTGGCGTACCGCCTGATCGAGTCCGATGAGTTTTTCCTCCCCAAGGAAGAGCCGAGCGACGAGCTATCGGCGATGGGCGCGAGTCGGGTGCGGCCTGTGTAGGGCCGAACCTGGTGTATGGGCGGCGGGTGTAACTCCTCTTTGTGGCGACTTTGGTGGGGTAGACATTCCTGTCTGCCCATTATCCGCTGGGACATTCCTGTCCCTTCCTCATTCCTTCGGGTCCGCTCGGCGAGAGTGAGTACACTCCCGCACTCGCGGCCCCGAGGCAGACAAGAATGTCTGCCCCACCGGGGGGATCGCCACAATCTGGCGCTACACCCCGGGCGGCCACGAGGCTCGCCCCTACGTTGACCGCCCTGCCGCCCGCGCCGACAATCGGCGGCAATGTCCATCGAACTTGGCATCCTTGGCTCCGGCAACATGGCCGAAGCGATCGCGCGCGGCGTCATCGGCAGCAAGGTGCTCTCTCCGGATCAGATTCTCGCCGCCGACCCTTCGCCGCAGCGTCGCTCGCTGTTTTCCGAGCAGCTTGGGATGCGGACGACCGAGGACAACCGCGAAGTGGCCCGCCAGGCGCGGATGCTCCTTCTCAGTGTGAAGCCGCAGCAGATGAAGGACGTGCTGGGGAGCATCGGCCCGGTCCTTCGGCCGGACGCGCTGATCATTTCCATCGCGGCGGGCGTCAGCACGCAATTCATCGAGACGAACCTTGGGGCGGGAAAAAATTGGCGCGTGATCCGCACGATGCCGAATACACCGATGTTGGTCGGGGAGGGAATGGTCGCCCTGGCGCGCGGGCGGCACGCAAGCGAGGCCGATGCCGGGGAGGCGCGAAGACTCTTCGAGGCCGCCGCGGAAGTGATCGATCTGTCCGAGGACAAGCTCGACGCGGTGACCGCGATGAGCGGGTCGGGCCCGGCGTATTTCTTCTATCTCGTCGAGCAGATGATTCGAGCGGGAAATGAACTCGGCCTGGCACCCGAAGAATCACGCCAACTCGCCATTAAGACCTGCGTTGGCGCCGCCAAGATGCTCGCTGATTCGGCCGAAGCGCCCGAAGTGCTTCGGCGAAAAGTAACGAGCCCGGGCGGCACGACGCACGCGGCAATTTCGCATCTGGAACAGAACCAGGTGGGCGACCGCATCGTTGAAGCACTGAAGGCCGCGGCAAAGCGCAGCCGGGAACTGGGAAGTTGATTCGAGTTCGGAGGCGCCGTCGGTTGCCGCTCTTTCCTCGGGTGTGGCTTTTTTTGTGGCACGGGCGTCCCGCCAGTGGAGGCTGGGCACCGAGGCGGAGAAGGTGTTCGGAGTGGAAGACCGAGTATCGATACTTGGTTTTCCCAAAAGCACCCCTGGCGGGTATTAGACAATTCGTCCACGGGCGAGGACGCCCGTGCCACAAAACCGGCCATACCCGTTTCTTGACACAACCAAGTTCAGCCGTTGACATCCGGCGCATATGATGCAGGATAATGCACTCAACTGCCGGTTGGGCACCGGCCGAATCACTATGGGGCGATTCGATATCCGGCGTGCTGCCAACCCTGGTTCTCCTCTGCGGTGCAAGGATGGTCAAAAACACTGCAATTTCCTTGTTGCTCCTGCTCGCGGCGGGCGGGTGCGGGGCGACTGTTTATCCGCAACCCAAGCCGATCCAGCCGACGGCCGTCTATGTGGCGGATTATGGCATTCACTCGAGCCTCCTGCTGCCCAACGGCGACGGGCGATACGTTGAATACGCCTTTGGCGACTGGAACTTTGCCGCGCTGAATCATTGCTGGCCGCAGGATGCGCTCGGGGCTTTGCTGATATCGTTCCAGTCGGCGCTGGGCAGACGGTTCATCGACTTGGCGCCGGGCGAGACCGCGCCTCAGCCCGTGCATCCGTCGCCGCATCAGGTTCAGGTGGTTTATGCGTCGCGCGAGGACGTGATGCGGGTGGTCAAGGACATGGACGCGCGCTACCGCCGTGACACTCGGGAGGTGATGCACAATCCCGACAACGACATGGATTACGTGAAGGACTCCGAGCACTATTGGGTGGCCAACAACTGCAACCACCTGACCGCCCGATGCCTTCGCGAGATGGGGTGCGATGTGCGCGGGTTTGTGGTGCTGTCGAAGTTTTCGGTGGAACCGGTGGAACCGGAGATTGCTCGGAGGCCGATCCAGAAACCGCCCCAGTTAGCAAATCTTTCGAGCGCGCGGGCGGAATGAATTTGTGCTTCAATCGCGTTGAGAGTCAAGCGGCGGAACTGGTTACTGAAGTAACCAGTCCGGCGGATCCGAAGGCACTCAACAGGACAGCCCAGGCGGTTCAGCGGTCGAACCTCTTGTCCAGCACGCGGACTTTCCGCCCTTCCATCTTCAGTCTGCCCTGCTGAAACAGCCGAATCGCGTCGGGGTACGCGAGATTTTCCTCTTCAAAGACGCGATGGGCGAGCGATTCGGGCGTGTCATCGTCGAGGACGGGACAGGTGCGCTGGAGAATAATGGGCCCGGTGTCGTAGGTGTTGTCGACGAAGTGGACGGTGCAACCGCTGACTTTGCAGCCGTGGGCGAGGACGGCTTCATGCACCTTGCGGCCGTACATCCCGCGGCCGCCGAAGCTGGGGAGCAGGGCCGGGTGGATGTTCATCACCCTGCCCGTGAACTGCTCGGGCACGTCAAGCAGGCAAAGCCAGCCGGCGAGGCAAACCAAATCCGCGTTGGCTTGGGCGCAGAGGTCGAAAATCCGCGTGCTGAACTCTACACAATCGCGGAATGCCCCGCGATCGACCACAACAGTTCGCAGCCCGGCCTTCGCCGCGCGGTGCAGGCCCACCAATTCGGGTCTTGAGCCGATGATGAGCGGAATATGCGCATTCAATCGACCGGCGCCGATCTGGTCGATCAGGTTCTGCAGGGTCGTGCCCGATCCGCTGACGAGCACGGCGAGTTGGAGGGGGCGTTCGTCCATTTCGTACGGGCACATGGCGTGTGCCCTCCGGGTGTAGGGGCGTACGGCCGTATGCCCAGGGCACACGCCGTGTGCCCCTACATACCAAGTACGTCACCGCCCCATCGTTCGTACCGCCGCGGCGTCGCGGGCGCAGAGGTCGGGGAACTCGGGATCCGATCCCACGTCCGGCCGGCGTTTCCAGCTTCGGGCGCAGGCGTTGTACGTCGTTCGGCGATCGAGAACTTTCACACCCGCCGACGGGCCTTCTGGCGATTTGCCGGTCAGCGAATGGAAACCCGCGCCGACGAGGTCTTCCAGATCGACGCCGTAGCTCGCGAGGCGCTGGCGCGTCGTGGCGTTGTCGATCTGGTAGATCACCTCGGCGTCGAGCGCTTTGTTCAGCCCCGCTTCTTTCTTGATTGCGTCGAGTTGGAGCAGTGCCGCGTCGCGGAGCTCGAAGAGCTGCCGCCACTCGGTGCGCTGTGGTTCCGGCACGACATCACCGGAAGCCTCTGGCAATCGCGCCAGGTGAACGCTGGCCAGCTCGGCGTCGCCGGCCGGCTTTTTGCCGATCGCTTCCCAAACCTCGTCGGCGGTGAAGACGAGGATCGGCGCCAGCAGCTTCGTGATCGCCAGCAGCATGCGATGAAGCACGGTCTGGCACCGCCGTCGTAACGGGGCGGCGGGGAGCTCACAATAGAGGCGGTCCTTCATCGCATTGCCGTAGATGGAGCTGATCTGCACCGAGCAGAAATCGTGCAGCAGGCGGAAAACGCGATGGAGCTGATAGGCTTCGTAAGCTTCGGTCACGTCGCCGATCAGCTTGTCCAGCTCCGCCGAGGCCCAACCATCCAGGCTATTGAGCGGCGCCGGCCGCGCGTCGATGGCGGGATCGAAGTCATACAGGTTGGCTGAAAGAAACCGCAGCGTGTTGCGGATCTTGCGGTACTTGTCGCCGAACTCCTTGATCGCCTGCGGGCTGGTGGGGATGTCGTTCTGGTAGTCGACGCTGCAACACCAGAGCCGCAACACGTCGGCGCCGTGGCGGTTGATTTCGTCCACCGCCTTCACGTATTCCTTGTCGCTCTTGCTGACTTTCGTGCCGTCCGGCTTGACGACAAACCCGTGCGTGAGCACCTGCTTAAACGGCGGCTGGCCGGTCGCCCCAAGGCTGGGCAGAAGCGAAAGCTGGAACCAGCCGCGATGCTGGTCGGAGCCTTCGAGATAGAGATCCGCGGGAAACGTCAGCTCCGGTCGCCCTTGCAGCACGGCATGCCAGGAGGAGCCGCTCTCGAACCAGACATCGAAGATGTCCTTCTCTTTGCGAAGTCCGTCGGCCGTGAATCCCGGCGGATATTTGAAATCCGCCCCGAGCAATTCAGCCGGCGAATCGGTGAACCACGCATCCGAGCCTTTTTCGCCGAACCGCTTGGCCACGGCGCGCACGGACTGTGGCGTCAGCAGGGCATCGCCCTTCTCGTTATAGAACACCGGGATCGGAAGACCCCAGGCGCGCTGTCGCGAGATGCACCAATCGGGCCGCGACTGGAGCATGCCGAGCATGCGGGCACGGCCCCATTCCGGGACAAAGCCGACCTGCTTTGAGCAGGCTTCGATCGCCCGATCGCGCAGCGCCTTGCCCTCGTAGGGCTGATCCATCGCGACGAACCATTGCTCGGTGGCGCGGAAGATGATCGGCGTTTTGCTTCGCCAGTCGTGGGGATAGCTGTGGGTGATTTTCTGCTCGGCAAAGAGCAGGCCGAGGTCAGCGAGCTTTTGCGTGATGATCGGGTTGGCTTCCCAGACGGTCTTGCCGCGGAGCCATTCGGGCGCGGTGTCGTCGAAGCGGCCGTTGTACATCACGGGGCTGTAGATCTCGAGGCCTTCGCGGATGCCGGTCTCATAGTCCTCTTCGCCGTGGCCGGGCGCGGTGTGAACGAGGCCGGTGCCATCGGTGGTAGTGACGTAATCGGCCAATACGACCTTGCCCGTGCGATCGATGAAGGGATGGCGGTAGGCTGCCCCGGCTAGGTCGTTACCCTTCCGCGAGCCAACAACTTGCGGATCGGATCCGGCCAACAAAGCGAAGACGCGTTCGAGCAGCTCGTGGGCGACCAGCCCCACGCGCGGTTGGCCTCCTTTGATATAGCGCACGAGCGCGTATTCGATCTCAGGCCCGGCGGCGATCGCCAGGTTCGCCGGGAGGGTCCAGGGCGTGGTCGTCCAGACCAGGAGAAAAACGCCCTCACCCCAACCCTCTCCCCTTCGGGTCTGAGCGTGAGGCTCAGCCTCAGGGTCGAAGACCGGAGTACCGGGCGAGGGAGTAAGAAGGGGGAATTCGACGAAAACACTGCCGTCAGTGACGTCCTGATACTCCAGTTCCGCGTCCGCCAGCGCCGTCTGATTCGCCACCGACCAGGGCACGGGCTTGAGCTTTCGATAGACCAGCCCCTTCTCAACGATCTTGGCAAATACCTCCAGCGTACACGCTTCATAGGAAGGAGCCATCGTCAGATAGGGTTTGTCCCACTCGCCGAGGATGCCTAATCGCTGGAATTGGGTGCTCTGGATGCCGACGTATTTGTCGGCGTAGGCGAAGCATCGCTTGCGCACGTCCAGCACGCTCATCTCGCGCAGCTTGGAGCCCAGGTCCTGCTGGATCTTGTGCTCGATCGGCAGGCCGTGACAGTCCCAGCCCGGCACGTACGGCGTCTGATGCCCCTGCATCGCGCGGAAACGGATGATCACGTCCTTCAGCGTTTTGTTGATCACGTGGCCGATATGAATGTCGCCATTGGCAAATGGCGGCCCATCGTGCAGGACCCACTTGGGATCCGATTTGTGGGCCTCCATCACCTTCTGATACAGCCCCATTTCCTGCCACTTCTGCAAACGCTTGGGCTCGTTCTGCACGAGCTTGGCTTCCATCGCAAAGCCCGTCTGCGGCAGGTTGAGGGTGTCTTTGTAGCTTTTCTTTGCAGCGGGTTCGGTTGACATTTCAATGCTCAAGACGATTTCATTTTCAATAATTGGGTTCGCCGCTTGCGGCTTCGCGAACGAACGGACGCACCTGATTCGCGAAGCCGCAAGCGGCGAACTCGGGCAGTCACGACAGCGATCGAAGGACGCTACCATCGCCCCCGACCTCGACCAAGCGCGGTACTCTATCGGCTGTAGCGCGCCCCTCCAAGCGGATGTTGCGCCAAGCCCCGCGACGGAATCGGACATAGATGAACACCCCCAGGATCCCCCCATAGATCGTCGCGGCAGACCACGGACCGACCGGGCCAAGTTTTGGCCAATGTTTTGCGATCAAGTACCCGCCGAAGACGTTAATGCCCCAGCAGAGCATGCCGGTCGCGATCGCGGGGACCAGCGTGTCTCCCGCGCCGCGGAGCGCGCCGTTGTATGTGATATAAAGGGCATCGAAGAACTGGTAGACCGCGGCGAAGACCAGCAGCATCGCGCCCATCTTCAATACTTCCGGGTCGTCGGTGAACAGGTGAATCAACTGGTTGCGGCCCAGGAAGAACAGCAGCCCGCAGGTCATCATGTAGATAGCGGTCAGCCCGAACCCGAGGTTGGCCCGCTGCACCGCTGTATCGGGCTCTCCCCGGCCAATGTATCGGCCGACGAGGGCGGTGATTGCGGTGGAGATGCCGAAGGCCGGCATGAAACTCAGCACCATGTATCGCATGGTGAAGGTGTTGGCCGCCATCGCCTTGGTGCCGAAGGTGCCCAGCACCCACACGCTGAACAACGACCACGCCAGAACGTCGGCGGTGATCTGAATTCCGGAGGGCACGCCTACGCGGATCAGCGTTTTCATTTCGCGCCATCGCGGCTTCCAGTCGCCCAGGTTGTAGAGCCTTCGGAAGTGCGGTCGGGTGGCAAAGAAAACCAGCAGGCACATCTCGACGAACACGCCGACGTTCTGCCCCCAGGCCGCCCCGGCGATGCCCATCGGAGCAAAGCCCAGATGACCAAAGACCATCGCCCAGGCGGCCAGCGCGTTCACCGCGACGCCGATGATCGTCGCGGTCATCACCTGCGCGGGCCGATCGGTCGCCAGGAGAAACTGCCAGAACGTGGTGCCGATCATCTTGAATACTGTGGCGGCAAGCACGATCTGGATATAAAGCGATTCCTCCCGAACCAGCGTCGGCTCGTGGCCGAACCCGCGGAACACGTGCGGCGCGATCGGCAGGAAGGGCGCCAGCAAAACCGACATCCCGAGCCCGAACCAGATCCCCTGCCAAAGATATCTCCCGCACGCGTCGCGGTCCTGACGGCCGAAAGCCTGGCTCACCAGCGTATTGATTACCCATAGCACGCCGACGCCAAAGCTGATGATCGAGAAACCCATCAGGCCGCTGTTGGAAGCGGCGGTAGCTTCGGTCTGCCCGACGCGCGAAAGCATCAGCGTGTCGATGAACTGCATCAACGTATACGACGCCATCTGCGCCACCGTCGGGATGGCAAGCGCGAGCAGTTCCGCCATCGGGCTGCGGGTGGGATGAGCAGGTGATTGGGCCAAGGGAACCTAATGGGATCGCCGCTTGCGGCTTCGCGAATCGGGTACGTCCCTTCGTTCGCGAAGCCGCAAGCGGCGGTCGGAGCGGGAGACAGAATGAATCGCGAGTTATCCCCGCACCGGCTGCGTCGTCGGCCTCGTCTCGGGGACGTTGGGTAGCTGATGCTGGGCGTTCATGATAATCGAGCCGACCATCGTGCTCACCGCCTGTTGCAGTTGAATGTCCACGACCGGCTGAGTCGCGGGAATTGTCGTCGGCTGCGTGGCGCCGGGGCCGGTGGTCGGCCGGGTCGCAAGCGGCAGAGGCTTGTGGAACAGTTCTTCGCGGCTTTGCTCCAAAAGCACTTTCTGTTCCTGCTCCTCGCTCATCGGGATGCTGACCTGCGGATCGACGCCCCAATCGGTTGCGCCCTTCTTGCGATGGACGAGCCGGCCGCTCGGAAGGTAGTAGTAGGCAACCGTCAGCTTCAGCTCGCCGCCGTCCTCTTGCATGGGGATGATTTCCTGCACCGATCCCTTGCCGAAGCTGCGCGTGCCGACAATCAGGGCGCGCTGGTTGTCCTTCAAGCTTCCGGCGACGATCTCGGCGGCGCTGGCCGAGTGCTCATTCACCAGCACGATCATCGGAAACTCCCGCGGCAGCGCCTTGTCGGCGCTGGCGGTCGCAATTTCCTCGGCGCGGTGCAAGCCGCGGGTGACGACGATTGTTCCTTTGCTGATGAATAAGTTGACCACCGCCTTGGCCTGATCGAGCCGCCCGCCGGGGTTGAATCGCAGATCGAGGACCAGCCCTTCCATCCCGTTGGGAAGAACCTGGTCCATCGCCTTTTTCAGTTCCGTGTAGGTGTCGCTGGTGAACTGCGTGATTCGGATATAAGCAATTTTCGGGTTCTTTGAGACCCAAAAGTCCCATTTGTCACCGGCGTCGCGCCGGTAGCCCATGATGGTCGGCAGCACGATCTGCTGCCGCTGCATCGTGAGCTCCTTCTCGCTGCCGTCGACATGGCGAACGGTCAGCTTCACATCGCTGCCGAGCGGCCCTTTGATCAGCTTCTGCACGTCTGAGATTTTTTCACCCTTAATGTCGGTCCCGTTGACCTTCAGGATAATGTCCCCGGCCATGACGCCGGCCTTGAGGGCCGGGCTATCGGGGATCGGGCTGACGACCTGGATGTCGCCGTCCTCCTGCTGGGAGAGTTCGATGCCGACGCCCTCGAAGCTCCCTTCGAGCATGTTCTCGAATTCTTTTTCCTTGGCGGCAGGCACGTAAATGCTGTAGGGATCGAGCTCGCCCATCATGCCATTGATCGAGCCGAGTTGGAGCTTCTCCTCGTCGATTGGCTCGACGTAGTTGTTGGCCACTTCGCGATGAAGATCGATCAGCGTTTGGACGAACGCATATTCATCATCCCGCCGCGCCAGAGACCGCGGCAGTTGGAACGCCACCATGGCAATAAGGATGAGGCTGACCAGCCAGGCGATTCTTTCGCGGTTCATTCAGACTCCGGATAACGGCAAATGCTTTGGGTATAAACTCGTTGGCGGCACAAACTCCTGTCCCATCAACAGCTTCTCCAGGTCCGCTCGGGGGACAGGAATGTCCCCACTCGCAGACCTGCGGCAGACAGGAATGTCTGCCCCACCATCCACTCGCGACCCACAACAATCAATCATCCAACGATTTCAAACTACTGTTTGAATTCGTTGATTATCACCGATACAGTTCAAGCACATGGATTCTAGCAACCGAGAGACGCGTCTGCGCCTTCTGGAGGCGGCGGGCGAGGTGTTCGCCGAGCACGGCTATCGCCGGGCCACCGTCCGCGACATCTGCAGCCAGGCGGGCGCGAACATCGCCGCGGTGAATTATCACTTCGGCGACAAGGAAAAGCTCTACATCTCGGCGCTGCAGCACTGGCTGGGCGAAGCCCTGCGAAAGTTTCCGCCGGACGGTGGCCTCTCCCCCACCGCTCCCGCGGAGCAGCGGCTCCATGCATTCGTCCGCTCCTGGCTCTTCCGCATGCTCGGCAAAGGGATGCCCGCCTGGCACGGGAAACTGATGGCACGCGAAATGAGCGAGCCCACCGCCGGCTTTGAATGCATCATGGCCGAGAGCGTGCGGCCCATGGCCAATCGCCTCTCCGGGCTGGTGGCCGAACTGCTCGGTCCCGACGGTCCCGACCGGGTCGTGCGCGACTGTGCGCTCAGCATTGCCGGGCAATGTTGCTTCTATCGTCACGCTCATGAAATGATCAAGCGCCTGTTTCCCGAGCACGGCCACACGACAGACGAAATCGAGCACCTGTCCGATCACATCACGCAGTTCTCTCTGGCGGCGATCAAGGCCGCCCGGAAGGCGTCATGAACTTCGTCGCGATCAAAATGCTGGTCGGTGACCGCGCCAAATACCTTGGCATCATCATGGGGCTGACGTTCGCCTCGCTGCTGATCACTCAGCAGATGGCGATTTTTGTCGGGCTGATCAGCCGAACTGTCAGCTCGATCCGCGATCTGGGCCTGCCTGACATCTGGGTGATGGACCCGCAGGTGCAGTTCATCGACGACATCAAGCCGATGCAGGACACGCAGCTCCTTCGCGTGCGCGGAGTGGATGGCGTGCAATGGGCCATGCCACTCTACAAGGGAAACATCCGCGCCCGCCTCAACGACGGCACGTTTCAAAATTGCATCGTGATGGGATTGGACGACGCCACCCTGATCGGCGGCCCGCCGGAGATGCTGCAAGGCCGGATCGAAGACCTTCGCCGCGCCGAGGCGGTCATCGTGGACGACGTCGGCGCCAGCGACAAGCTGGCCCGCGTGCTGCCGGATGGCACTAAAGTCCCGCTGAAAATCGGGGACGCCATGGAGCTGAACGACCACCGCGGCGTGGTGGTCGGCATCTGCCGGGTGGGACGCACCTGGTCGAGCCAGCCGGTCGTCTATACGACCTATACCCGCGCCACCACGTTCGCACCACAGGAAAGGCGGCTGCTCACCTTCGTGCTGGTCAAAGCGCGCGATGGCCAAAACCCGCAAGCGCTGTGCGATCGGATTCACAATGTCACGGGTTTGGGCGCTTATACCCAGCAGCAGTTCATCGCCAACACGCGAAACTATTTCCTGAAGCGCACCGGCATCCCGATTAACTTTGGCATCGCGGTGGCGCTGGGCTTCATCGTCGGCACCGCCATCGCCGGGCAGACCTTCTACAACTTCACGCTCGACAACCTGCGCTACTTCGGCGCGCTCAAGGCAATGGGCGCGGGCAACCGCCTGCTGCTGCGAATGATCCTCCTTCAGGCGGTGCTCGTCGGGATGATCGGATATGGCCTGGGTGTCGGGATCGCGGCGTTCATCGGATGGGCCACGCGCAACGGTGAGCTGGCCTTCCTTCTCCCCTGGTGGCAATTGGTGCTGACCGCGGTGGCGGTGATGCTCATCTGCGTCTTCGCCTCGGTCATCAGCATGCGGAAAGTCATGCGGCTGGAGCCGGCGATCGTGTTTAAGGGATAGTCGATGAGCCTCCTGCAAGCCCAACCCGCCCCGCACACGACGGCCCGACAGGCCGCGGTCACCTGCCGCGGCATAACGAAGGTCTACGGGACCGGCGCGGGAATGGTCACCGCGCTGCGCGGCATCGATCTGGAGGTGAGGACCGATGAACTGATGATGCTCGTCGGCCCGTCCGGCTGCGGAAAGACCACGTTGATCTCCGTCATCGCCGGCATCCTCGATCAGAACGAGGGCGATTGCCGAGTCTTCGGCAACGATTTCCTCCATATGAGTCAGGCCGCCAAGACGCGCACGCGCGGCCAGATGATTGGCTTCGTCTTTCAATCTTTCAATCTGATTCCAACGCTGACGGCGGCGGAAAATGTCTCGATTCCGCTGCTGCTCAACGGCTTCAAACGCCGCGAGGCGCTGAGCCGGGCGAAGGACGTCCTCGCCCGCGTCGGCCTGGCCCATCGAACGCAGTCGATGCCCTCGCAAATGTCCGGCGGCCAGCAACAGCGCGTCGCCATCGCCCGCGCCCTCGTTCACGGCCCCAAGCTCATCGTCTGCGACGAGCCGACCAGCGCCCTCGATCATGAGACCGGGCATAAGGTGATGGAATTGCTCCGCGAGGTGGCTCTGGGAGAAGGCCGGTCACTGGTAATCGTCACCCACGACGCCCGCATCTTCGAATTCGCCGACCGCATCGCCCGAATGGACGACGGACGGATTGTCAAAGTCGTGGACGACGCGGGGGAATTGTGAAATTAAGAAGTCGATTAACCGCAGCGGGCACCAAGGGAATGAAGAGAAGATAAGACAGATCTATCCGCAGATTGCGCAGATTTGCGCAGATTTCAGATGCATTTAATCTGCGCAAATCTGCGCAATCTGCGGATCTATCTCTTCTCTTTTCCAGCAGTGTTTTATGCGTCCTCTGCGGTTGATCCTTTTTTCGGAATGCCATGCTGAAATACATTCTTCCCGCCGTTGCCGTGTTGGGATTGATGCTGGGGATTTACGTGGTGCACAGCGGCGCCAAGCCGGTGGCGGTTGCCCCGGCGGCGGCAGAGCCGTCGCGGGCGCCGTATGCCCATTACATCGCCGGCGCGGGGATCGTCGAGGCCAGCACGGAGAACATTGAGATCAGCACGCCATTGCCGGGAATGATTACTGAAATCCCGGTTCATGTCGGGCAGGAAGTGAAGGCGGGCGATCTGCTGTTTAAGATCGATACGCGCGACATGGAGGCCGAACTGGCCGTCCGCCAGGCGGCGGTGGCGCTGGCCCACGCCAAGGTGCCCGAGGCCGACGCGAACCTGGGCGACGCCCAGCGGCAGCTTGAATTCTACAAAGCCGTTGATGCCCGCGCGATCACACAGGAAGACTTGAGCAAACGGACCTTCGCCCGCACCGCGGCAGAATCTCGATTGGCCCAATCCAAGGCCGACGTCGATTCGTCCGAAGCGCAGGTTGCGCAAACTCGAATGGAAATCGAACGACGGCACGTCCGAGCGCCGGTTTCGGGCCAGGTGCTCCAGGTAAAAATCCATTTGGGCGAGTACGCCCAGGTCGGCCCCCTCTCCACGCCTTTGATCGTGCTCGGCGATACCAAGCAGGTAAACGTGCGCACCGACATCGACGAGAACGATGCCTGGCGTTTCCAAAGCGGCGCGCCCGCCATTGCCTTCGTTCGGGGAAATCCCAAGCTCTTCACAAAGCTGAATTTCGTCCGCGTCGAGCCCTATGTTGTCCCCAAAAAATCATTGACCGGCGACACCACCGAGCGGGTGGATACACGCGTGCTGCAAGCCCTGTACGGCTTCCCGCACGAGCAACTGAACGTCTATGTCGGCCAGCAGATGGATGTTTATATTGAGGTTCCCGAGGATTCGCCCGCGACGCGGCCGACCTCCAGGGCGGCCGTTGCGATAGGGAAGGATTGATCGATCATGAATGGTAAATTGATTGTTCTGGGAGTTGCGCTGGGCGCGATCGGCGGATGCGAGGTGGGGCCGAATTATAAGGCTCCCAAAATGGCCGTCCCGCAAGTGTTTGGCGCCGCGGCGACCCAGCCGTCGGCAACTCAACCCGCCACGCAACCCGTCGAGGCGGTGGATATTGGGCGGTGGTGGGAGTCGTTCCATGATCCGGCATTGAATCAGCTCATCGCGCGGGGAGTTAAATCCAGCCTGGATGTTCGGCTGGCCGAGGCACGCGTGCGCGAGGCTCGGGCGCAGCTCGAGGGGAACGTCGCGTCGCTTTTTCCGACCGTGGATAGCGCGGCATCCTACGCGCGCAGCCGCACCAGCAAGAATGCCATCAGCATCGGCGGATCGACCGGGCCGGGAAGCTCCACTGGAACCGGCGGCACCACAACAGGTGGAACGGGGACCGGCGGCACCGGAGGAACCAACGGCGGCGGGACCACCAGCAGCGGCACGACCACGTCGTCCCCCTTCGCCTTTGCCCTCGGAACCACCAACCTCTATCAAGCCGGCTTCGACGCCGGATGGGAGATCGACGTCTTCGGCGGCACGCGGCGCGCCATTGAGGCGGCGCAATACACGTTGGAAGCCCAGGTCGATGCCCGCCGGAACGCGACCATCACCCTGCTCTCGGAAGCGGCGCGAAATTACATCATCCTTCGCGGCCTCCAGCAGGAGCTGGCAATTGTTCGCGATAACGTCGCCAGCCAAAACGATTTTCTCGACCTGACCAAGGCAAAGTTCCAGGCGGGGATCGCGACCGATTTGGACGTTGCAAGGCAGCAAGCGCAGGTGGCCACGACCGAATCGGAGATGCCCACGCTGGAAACCGAGATCCAGCAAGCGATTCACCGGCTCGGCGTGCTGCTCGATCGCAACCCGACCGACCTGGAGGCCGAATTGACGCCCATCGGCCCCCTGCCCGGCGGCCCGCCCGAAGTGCCGGCAGGTCTCCCATCGGAACTGCTGCGGCGTCGGCCGGACGTGTTGCAGGCCGAGCGCCAGCTTGCCGCGTCCAACGCCAACATCGGGGTCGCGACTGCCGACCTGTTCCCCAAGTTCAACCTGACCGGATCATTCGGCTTTGAGAGTCTCCAGCTTAAAAGCTGGTTCAATAGCCCAAGTCAATTCTGGTCGTTCGGCCCATCCGTGCAGTGGCGGATCTTCGACGCCGGCCAGATCTTCGCCAACATCCGCGTACAGAATGCCCGCCAGCAGGAGGCGGTCATCCAGTATCGGCAGGCGGTCTTGCAGTCACTTTCCGATGTGGAGGACGCACTGACCGCTTACCACAAGGAGCAAACCCGCCGGGAGGCGCTCCAGCGTTCGGTGGAGGCCAACGAGCGATCGGTCTCCCTGGCCAAGCAACTCAATCAGGCGGGGCTCGTCGATTTCCTCAACGTGCTGACCGCCGAGCAGTCGCTCTTCCTCTCCCAGGATCAACTTGCCCAAAGTAACCAAACAGTTTCCACGAATCTCGTCGCGCTCTACAAGGCCCTCGGCGGCGGCTGGGAAATCACCGAACAGGCGATGCCGCAACAGAGTGCATCCGCGCAGTAGCGTTCACCTGCTCTCGGCTCCCGAACGAACCTTTTACTCCGAGCGGCGTATCTTGGATTCAGGCCCCGACGACTCGGCTTTGTGATCCATCTGGTGGTAAGCAATTTTTGAAAATGACGGAAATTTTTTGCTGTCGTTTTTCAGGGCGGGTCGTTATTATCGGTTTCCCGACGTAAGTTTTGGGCGGGAATATCAGGGACCAGGGGCTTTCTAGCTTAGCAGCGGCAAAAAACGGTGTGTCATACGGGTTCCGCGGGGATCTTATTCCCACGACCACCGCTTCCGCTCCTCTTTGCAGACCTTGATATCGGTTTTTGCAGTTGGCTGGGCTGGCGGGCATCGCCTTCCAGGGGAGTTTGACCATGTGTGCGATGTTGGATGGTGCCATTTCTCAGGCACCCGCGTTTGATCGGGGAGAACTCCTCGGACTTCCCCCCCAAGCGACATCACGGGCGACAAATCCACAAACACCCGCTGTTCGGCGGCTTAGAGGGACGGCCCGTTCGGCCGTCGCTTGGTCGAGCCGAACCTGGGGCGTTCTGGATGCGATCGTCGCGGCGGGCGGGTTTGTGCTGGCTCACGTCCTGTCGCCCCAATTCCATTATTCCGAAGCATCCCACGTCACGCTGATCGTCGGGCCGGTCCTCTTTGCACTTTCCGTTGTCTTCCTGAGTTGCGTGCTTGGCGTCTACGATCGGCACAATTTTACCGCCATCGGCCGCATGGCAGGCCAGCAGCTAGCCGTCAGCGCCTTTGCGTTGGCCATCACGTCCTTGGCGTTTGGCTGGTTGGGCTATGTCCGCGTCGGGCGATTTATCATCGTCGGCGCGTTCCTGATTTCCGCCCCCCTAACCTTCGCCTGCCGCATGCTGGCTCGCGAGTTGGCCCAACGCTCCAAGATTCGCGTCCTGTTCGTGGGTCCAAGGAAAAAGTTCCGGCCTCTTGCGACCCAGCTTCGTCATCTCTACGCCAGCTTCTATCAGCGGCCGAATTATCTGGAGATTGACGACGAATGCGTTGCTACCCGTCGCAGCCGGTTGGAAGCGGCATTTGCCGAACAAATGCCTGATGAAGTCATCGTCCTGGACGGCACCGTCGGCGTCCTCGACGTGCTGCATCACTCGACCACCATCCTCCGATCCGGCTGTGGGATCTTCACTTACAGCGCGTACTACGAAAGACTGCTTGGAGAGCTTCCGGTCGATACGATTGACGAACGGGGAGTGCTTGGCAGTGGATTCAATGTCGGAAGCTTCCACTCGGGCCTGGTCAAGCGGCCGATCGATATGGCGTTGGCCTCGCTCGGATTGTTCCTGGGCGCGCCGCTCATGCTGGTCTGCGCCCTGCTCGTTCGCATAACCAGCCCCGGCCCAATCATTTATCGCCAGATCCGCGTTGGCCGATACGGCCGCCAGTTCGGCATCTATAAGTTCCGAACGATGCGCAATGATGCGGAGAAAAACGGAGCTGTCTGGGCGACAAAGGGAGATGTTCGCATTACGCCGGTCGGAAAGTTCCTTCGCAAGACGCGATTCGACGAGTTGCCTCAATTGTGGAATATTCTGGTCGGAGATATGTCTCTTGTGGGTCCCCGTCCCGAACGGCCCGAATTCGTCGAAGAACTGCGCCGCCACGTCCCCCACTATGACCTCCGGCACCTCGTGCAGCCGGGCCTGACCGGCTGGGCCCAGGTTCGGTTCCGATACGGAGCCAGCATCGCAGATTCACAGCGCAAGCTTGCCTTTGATCTGTACTACGTCCGCCATTGCAATCTGGCGTTCGATGCGGCAATTTGGCTGCGGACGATTGCCGCGATGGCTAAGGGCGCTCGATAGCGAGTTGATCGGCCACCCCTATCGGCCCGGCAAGTGGTGCGTGACCAGGCAGTACCCTGCCACTGCAAGCCCCCCGATCGAACTCCCACTGATCATAATTGCCGCCAGCCAAAACCCGGTAAGTGCCGCCCATCCCCCAAGAAACCGCCGATCCACCGTCCGACAATCGGACGCGCCTCGTCGCTGGTTCTCCTGCCAATCCAAGTAGTCCTCAGAGTCGGTGCCGGGGGTTGCCGGCCGCTCCTCGGTTGGAGTGATGATTGAAGAAGGCATGGACGTTCCCGAGATAGCTTTCATGACACCCGAGCCGCTTCCTTGGCTGCAAGAGTGATCGGCAAGACGCGTGCCACCGTGAAATAAGGGCGTCTCTCCTGTTGTCGTCAGTTGCGCAGAGATTGCTGGAGCGAATTTCGAGCAATCAAGAGGGGTGTGGTATCGCGCCGCAACTTACAACTGCGGGCCGAGGTTTCCGCCGGTGCCCAGTCCTTACTGGATCTGGAACAATCCGGCTTCATTGGCGTCGGCAAGGCCGTTGCCCATGCTGGATCCGGTGGCCCAGGTGTGAGTCTTGCTCTTGCCGTTGTCGTACTCGATCTGCAGGATGCCGGCGTCGGCGGCATTGACATCGAGGCAAGGCATGAACCCGCTGGCGCCGCTGCCAAGGCCGGAGGTGCTGAGCAATGCGTTATTTCTGATAATGTACTTATCCCAATTTTCTAGCGATGGGCGAACCGGGGGAATACCTTTTCCCCAACCGCCAGCGCCTCC
>Ga0182024_10009777_pt1 | contig 19734 bp, 18 predicted proteins | sample P32metaG_FD_120480 | JGI IMG/M metagenome (GOLD analysis project Ga0182024, IMG submission 120480) | Permafrost microbial communities from Stordalen Mire, Sweden - P3-2 metaG (Illumina Assembly) | ecosystem: Environmental > Terrestrial > Soil > Wetlands > Permafrost | place: Sweden: Stordalen... | reverse complement strand
GCCTGTACCGGTGACCACCTGACCAGGTCGGCCCCCGGCGGTAGCGGTACCGTCCCGGTCGGGTCCAGTAGCCAGCAACGCCCGAGCTGCGAGCGGCTGGCAAGCGTGGCCTGCAACACGTCGGGCTTGGTCGAGGTGACGAGCACCGGCCCCGGAGCCGCCAGCACGTTCGGGACGACGAGCGTGGAGGTCTTGCCGGAGCGAGGCGGCCCGAGCACGAGCATGGCCTGTTGGGCGCCGGCCCAGATGAGCCTGCGGCCGTCGGTGCCCACGTAGAGCTCGGGGCCATTGACCGCCAGGTTGGCCTGCAGCTGGCGGAGGCTGATCTCGGGAGCCCAGCTCATTGGCGGTCACGGCCTCGGCCCCCAAGACGCAGCACACTTTTATGATATGTCATGCCTTGTTATATCGTTAGGTAACTGTTTCTCGGCGTGGCGCAGCGTTTCTGGGAGCTGGCGGATGGACGTTTGGGCGCCGGCTGGTGGCACACCGGGATGGTCGGGCCAACGCCGAGGTGCTTCAACCACGCCCAGTTACCCAGAGCGTCAAAGCGCCACTCGAGGTTCTTGTGCCGCGGACGCGGGCTAAGGCTTTGGCGCGGTCGCCCCATTGAGCAACCGGCGTCCTTTCCTGGCCGCCCGGGCCCAAAGCGCCGTACCGTGTCGGCCAGCATCCAGGGCGCCGTAAGCAGCTATGCCGAACGGACTTGCCCATGACGGGCGGTCCCTCCGGGTTATGAGCAACTCGCCCTCACGGGCCAGCTGCAGGTAGCTGCTCACGGGTGGCGGGTCGTACCCTTGGTCCCACGTCCAGGCGCCGTTGGCGATGTACAGCTCGCGCACCTGACGGTAAAGGGGGCTGTCGACATCCAGCTGGCGCCGGGGCAATGTCGCCGTGCGGCCGGTGAAGTAATCGGTCCGGAGCCGCATCCCTTCGGCCCGCAGCCCGCGCTCGGGGAAACCGTCCCAGGCCCACACCGAGCGACCATGACGTTGAGCTAGGACCAGGACGGCGTTGCTGACCTGGACGTGCTCCTCATGGCCGTACTCACCCCAAGGGTTGTGGGTGTAGACAACCGGGTACTGCTTGACGTATGGACCCAGGAGCTCCACTAACGCGGAGTAGTTCTCGCGGTACCGTGACGCCGTAGCCACCGGGCAGTCCGATTTGAGGGTTACGCCGTGTTCTACGGGCAGTCTCCGCAACCAGTCGGAGCGTTTGTACACGCCGGCGGACACCAGCGGCAGGAACTCGAAGGGCCTCACCGGGTAAGCGGCCCGGACCGCCTCCCGGCCCCGGGTTATCGAGGGCTCATGGGCGTGACCGGGTAGCGCTGCCACGATTATTGCCGCCTGGGCCACGGCCGGGGCGAGCCAAAGGATCTCGTCGTCGGGGTGCGCCACAACCACGAGGGCACCCGCCAGGGGCCCTACCGGCGGCTCGTCAGTCACTTCCGGCGCGGTCGGGGGCCGGTGCCGAACAGGCCGCCCAATGCCTCGGAATTGAGCCCGGTGTCATCGATGACCCCGCAACCATCGAAGGACGAAATTGTATAAGCCGGCACGGTCCGTTCTCGGTTCACAGGGGCATGGTACCCTCCGGTCCGTGACCCGGGGCCCGCTCAAAATCCTTTACCTGACGCCTGAGTACCCGGGCGAGACCCACTTGGGAGGCCTTGCCACCTTTACCGCCAACATGTCGCGAGGTCTCGCCGACCTCGGTCACGAAGTCCATGTCTTGGTCTGCACACCCGGGTTGGCACGGCGAGATATCACAGCCGAAGGCGTGTTCCTCCATTTTCGCCCCGTCCCCGGGCTTCGCTGGTCCCGGCACCTGCCGAACTTTTGGGACACCCGCTTCCGCCTGGCCACGGCCACGGCCTTTCTGAACGAGTACCGCGGTCTCGGGCTTAGGTTCGACGTAGTCCACGCCTCGGAGTTCATGGCCCCCGCACTCAGGTTGGCGCGCTTGGCGCCGGCGCTCGTTGTCCGGCTTTCGGCTCCAGCATCGCTCGTCGTCGAGTGCGACGGGTTGCCGCTCGGGAGGGACAACATCTGGGCCGACAGGCTCGAACGGCGCGCGGCGCGACAAGCCGACGTACTCGTCTGCCCGAGCACCCTGCTGTTGAGGCGCCTCCGCGACAGCGGTTGGTTGGACGAGCGGCCGGTCGTGGTGGTGCATACCCCGGTGGCCGGCGACGCCTGGAGCGGCCTCCCGCCGGCAGACCGGACTGAGCCGATAGTCCTGTCCGTGGGCCGGCTCGAGAACGCCAAAGGCTTGGACGTCCTCATCGATGCCCTGGCCAAGTTGATGCCGGACATCCACGGTTTGCAGCTGGTCTTGGTCGGCCGTGCCGGAGGGCGCATGAAGGGCCAGACCTACGCCGACTTCCTAGCAGAGCGGGCCGCCAACCTGGGTGTGGCCTGCACCTTCGCTGGCGAACGGCAAGCCCTTGAACTGCGCGGTTTTTACGCGCGGGCGAGAGTCGTTGCCATGGCCAGCCGCTTCGACAGCTGGGGCAACGTGGCACTTGAGGCCTTGGCGGCCGGCCGTCCGGTCGTGTGCACGACTGGCAGCGGTGTCTCGGATCTGGTCAGCCGATTAGACCCGGCGGCCATCGCGCCCGTCGACGACCCCGCGAGCCTGGGCGAGTCCCTGCGGCGTTACCTGGTTTCCCCAGCGGTTGCGGCCGACGTAGGCCGGCGGGGCCGCGACCTGGTGACTTCTGAGCTCTCGGTGGCCGCCATTGCCCAGCAGATGGAGGCTGTGTACGAGGAGGCGATCGCAATACGCACCTCGCTTGCTCCCGCCCGCAAGTCCGGTTGACGCCGTCGTCAAGGCGTCGTCTGAGCCCCTAGCCGATGTTGGTGTAATGCGCCGCTAACTTTTGGGAGATGGTCCGCCGGCACCTGTGGGTCAGAGGCAGAGTGCAGGGAGTTTGGTACCGCGGTAGCTGCGCAGAACAGGCTCGGGCGCTCGGCATCTCCGGCTGGGCGCGCAATCTTCCCGACGGTCGCGTGGAGATAGTCGCCGAAGGCGACCCCGAAGCGCTGGACAACCTCGTCGAGTGGTGCCGCCACGGCCCGCCAGCCGCACGGGTGACCGCAGTAGAGGTCCACGCCGAGGAGCCAGAAGGCCTCGACAGTTTCACTGTGCGCTGACTCCAGATTTGCTCTGGAGCCTCCACGCCGCGGCACGGCGGCGACCCCCTTAACCGCTGCGACCTGCCTGGGGGCTCACCTCTCCCGCATGTCTTGTAATAGGGATAAGGGTTTGCATAGAATCCACAGATCTAATAGAATACTGTGCCCAGTAGGCCCGCGGGGCTTGACCAGGAGGGAACTCAATGTTGAAACGTGCTACCGCTGTGGCGTTGGTGCTGCTCGTACCCACCGCAGGCGGCGCATGCGCCAGCGCGCAGGCACCAAAGGTGGCGGCTGCCCATAAGAAGCCCAAGCCGAAGCCCAAGCCCAAACCCGTCCCGTCCGTCACGCTGAACGGCGCTGGGGCGAGCTCGATCGAACCCTTCTTCTCGCCGGTTTTCTACGAGTACCACCAGGCTCACCCCAAGGTCACGGTCAATTACGACCCGGCAGGTAGCAGCGTTGGTATCAGCGACATACAGCAGGGCACCGTCAATTTCGGCGACTCGGAAATCCCGATGCAGCCCAAGGATCTGGCCTTGGCAAAAGGACCGGTGCTCCAAGTACCTGTGGACCTCGGCGGTATTGCCATCAGCTACAACATCCCGGGTGTGCCCACGGGGCTGAAGCTCGACGGCCCCACTCTCGCCTCGATCTTTGACGGGACAATCGAAAACTGGGACAGCCCGATAATCGCAGCCGAAAGCGGGTTCAACCACCTGCCTAACATGCCGATCGTGGTGGTCCACCGGGCCGACAGCGCCGGGCCGACCTGGGACGTCGACGACTTCCTCATTCAGACCGCTCCGTCTTGGGTGCAGATCATCGGAACGAAGAACCCTTCCAAGACCTGGCCCATCACCGGGTACGGCTTGGGCGAGCAGCTGAACAGCGGCGTCGCTACGTACATCGCCCAGACGGTGGGTTCCATCGGCTACGTGGAGTACGGCTATGCCCTCAAGGCAGGTTTCACAAATGCAGCAATCCTGAACAGTTCGGGAGCGTACGTCGCGCCCTCCGCAGCCGGAATTGGCTCTGCTGGGAGTTATGCGCAGAACTTGAGCCCGAGCAATTTCTCGATCATCAACGAACCGGGTGCAGCTACGTACCCAATTGCGAATTTTAGCTGGACATTGCTGTACCAGGAGCAGTCGAACACGGCCGTAGGCGAGGCCTTGCAAGCGCTCTTCAACTATGTCGTCACGACGGGCCAGACCACCGCCGCCAGCCTCGGCTACGCTCCTCTGCCCGCTAATGTCGTTTCTATTTCCCAGGCGACGCTGAAGCAGCTGGAAACGTCGACTGGTAAACCGCTGCCAAGTTAGGGATAAGCGGTGGACGAAATGCCAGGCACCTCCGCCACCACGGGGAGGCAGGCAACTCTAGAGACCGCTGGTTTGGGTCGTCAGGGGCCGGAGCTACCACTCCACTTAGCCGGAGAGCGCACGGGTCTTGCACCTGGCGGCCCATCGCCCGCGGTTAGTTACGACGCGCCCGACGTTCGCGCCATCCTCGCCCGCAAGCAGGCCTGGCGCGGCGGGCGCGGTTACGGCCCGGCCCGCTGGCTGGGGGCGGGAGTTTTCGCAGGCGTTGTAATCGCCATCGCAGTCAGTATCGCCACCGGCTCGGCGAAGGCATTTGCCCACTTCGGGCCGGGCTTCGTGTGGTCGGGTAGGTACTCGCCCGACATAACTGGTTCCGGGGCGGGCCTCCTGGTAGTCGGCACCGTGGTGACCACCGCCGTTGCCATCGTGATGGCTGCACCAGTCGGCCTCGGAGCAGCGATCGCGTTGGCCGAGCTCGTCCCGTCCAAGGTGGCGGCAATCGCAACCACCCTCGTCGAACTGTTGGCCGCGGTCCCGAGCATCGTCGTCGGCCTGTGGGCGCTGCTGGTCCTGTCCCCGTTGTTCAGGGCCCACGTCGAACCCTTCCTGCACTCGGTGCCGGTGCTCGGGGGGGCGGTTTTTGGCGGGCCCGACTACGGCCCCAGCATTTTGCTCGCGGCGGTGGTCCTGTCGATCATGACGCTGCCGACGTTGGTGTCGCTTTCGCGCACTGCCCTGCGCGCCGTCCCGGTGGCCGACCGGGAAGCCGCCATGGCACTAGGTGCCACGCGCTGGCAGGTTGTCCGCAAAGTGGTCTGGCCGGCGGCTCGCCCCGGTATAGCTGCAGCCGTGACGCTCGCTATCGGCCGGGCCTTGGGCGAGGCGATCGCCGTCGCGCTGGTGATCGGCAACGAACCGTCTTGGCCGCATTCGCTGGTCGGACCGGGCGCCACACTTGGCTCCGCGATTGTGAACCAGTTCGCAGAAGCGGAGCCAGGGCTCGGGGCGAGCTCGGTTATTGCCCTCGGTGCGGTGCTTTTTGTCCTGACCGTGGTCGTCAACGTAGGGGGCCAAGCCCTGCGCAGAGCCGGTAGGGCCGCGGGCTCCGGGAGCTACGCCGCGCCGGCGCCAGCGCCGGCAGCGCCGGCACCGACTGCGCTGCCGCTGGCCTCAGCGGTCCAGCCAGGCGCCGGTTCGGCGGCGACGATCGTCCTGCATACGCCGGCCGAACCGTTCGCCGGGCCCCACCACACACTGGGCCGCCGACGCCTTCTCGGGATGTCGGCGCAGATGGTCTGCCTTGTCTGCCTTTTGGCCGCCGCCGCCCCCCTTGTAGCGCTCGTTGCCTATACGGTCGTTCGTGGCGCCCCTGCCCTGTCCTTCGGGTTCCTGGTCCACCCGGTAGCTCCCGCGTTCGTGCCTGGGGGCGGCATCTCGACTGCTATCGCTGGTAGCGCGCGGGTCGTCGGACTGGCCTTGCTCATGGCTGCTCCTCCCGGCTTGCTGACGGCTCTCTTCCTGTTCGAGCGGCCGGGGCGGATCCCGGCGTTCCTGCGCTTCGGTGCCGATGTGCTGAGCGGGGTGCCGTCGATCGTGATCGGGATCTTCGCCTATGAGGTAGTGGTCCGGCCCATGCATGGAGCTTCCACGCTCGCAGCCAGCATCGCCCTGGCTGTACTGATGCTGCCGATCATGGTGCGCGCCGACGAAGAGGCCATCCGGACCGTCTCGGTCGACCTGCAGGAGGCGGGCGCAGCCCTGGGCGCGCCGCGCTGGCGCGTCGTGCGCTCGGTCGTGCTCCGGGGCTCGCTGCCGGGCCTGGTGGCGGGCAACCTCTTGGCGCTGGCGAGGGCCGTTGGCGAAACGGCGCCATTGTTGTTCACGTTGGCATCGGCGAACTTCGCCATGACACTGCTTATCTTCACGGATGCGCAACAGCCGGAAACCTCCCTGCAGCAGGTGGCTTGGGCCACCGCCCTCGTGTTGCTCGGGGCGGTCCTCGCCCTGTCCGCGTTTGCCCGTCTCATAGCCTGGTCGCTTACAAGGAGGGCGAGATGACCCCTGTTCCTTCGACTGTTCCTACGAACCTCCCCGGCTCGGGCCCCGGAGGTCCGACCGGCACAACGAGCACCGCAGAGAGGCCGGCGCTCCGTTTCGAAGACGTCTCTGTCAGCTTCGGCAACCATGTCGCCGTGCGTGGGGTCAACCTCGACATACACGCGCTTCAGGTGACCACCCTGGTCGGTCCGTCCGGGTGCGGGAAGACGACTCTGCTCAGGGCCGTCAACCGTCTCCACGATCATCTTGGCGGTCGCGTGGAGGGTCGGATAGAGCTCGGCGACCTGGACATTTATGCCCCTGGTACGCCAGCGGAGCTCGTGCGTAGCCGGGTCGGGATGGTGTTCCAACGGCCTAACCCCTTCCCGACTATGAACATCTTCGACAATGTCGTGTCCGGGCTTCGCTTTGCCGGGATCAGGAAGCGCTCGTTCTTGCGTGAGGCAGCAGAAGTGGCCCTTCACCAGGCAGCTCTCTGGGATCTCGTGAAAGACCGTCTCGACGCGTCCGCGCTGTCGCTCTCCGGGGGACAGCAGCAGCGGCTTTGCATAGCGCGGGCGCTGGCCGTGCGGCCGGAGGTTTTGTTGATGGACGAGCCCTGCTCGGCGCTTGACCCGATAGCAACCGCAAAGGTCGAGCACCTGATCACCGGCCTCGCCGGTCAGGTCACTGTCGTCCTTGTCACCCACAACATGTTCCAGGCGGCCCGCGTCTCGGACAACGTAGCGGTGCTCCTCATGGGGGAGGACCGCATCGGGGAGCTGGTGGAGGCCGGCCCGGCGGACCAGGTCCTGCATTCCCCGAGCGACCCCCGTACCCTCGAGTACGTCACGGGCCGAGTCGGCTAGTCCGTTTCGCGGGTGCTGGCGACCTCTACACTGCGCTTGTGCAGATCTCCGCGAAAGTTGACTACGGGGTACGTGCGCTCCTCGTTCTGGCGGCCGCTTCAGAGCCGATGACAGCCGAGGCGCTCGCCAAAGACCAGGGCCTCCCGGGCAAGTTCTTAGGGGTGATCCTGAACGACCTGCGGCGCGCCGGTATCGTCGTGAGCCACCGTGGCCGTGAAGCTGGCTACAACCTTGCCCGCCCCGGGTCTGAGATCACCCTCGCCGATGTCATCAGGGCGCTCGAAGGGCCGCTCGCGCAGGTGAAGGGGCTGCGGCCGGAGACTCTGACCTACCAAGGCGCAGCCCAGCACCTCCAGGATGCTTGGATCGCGGTGCGTGCAAGCCTGCGCGCCGTGCTCGAGCACATCACGATCGACCAGCTCGTCAAAGGAGAGCTACCCCCAGAGATAGCCCACCTGGTGGCCGACCCCGACGCCTGGGTGGCCCGCCGGCTGTCCTAAGACGCCCGCTGCAGCTCCCTCAGGGCTCGATAGGACGTAAAGATGAGCCCTGTGCGCAATGCCAGCGACCGATAATCGGTGGCTGTCGCAATCTCGCCGTCCTCCACTCGCGCCGGCCAGTCGGGCATTATTGCGCGCAGCTCCGCGCTGTCGCTGGCGGGCCTGAGGACGACTTCTGTAACCCCCGGGGGCATGTCCGAAAGGAGCTGGTCGAGGGCGGCCTTGGCGCTGTGGCCCCGGGAAACCCTCACTAAGCGGTCCGGCGACAGGACGCCTTCTTCGGCCGCGAGCTGGCGGAACGGGAACCCCGTGTTGTGCTGCTGGTCAGCACCGGGGAGGCGTAAAGGGAGCCGGAAATCGACCGCCAGGGCCAAAACGACGTCGAAGAACTCGGGACGAAGTTCGACAGCGCCCAAGTGTGCAGAGAGATGGCTCACGTCGAAGCCCCAGTAGATGGCGCGCTCGATCTGCGCGCGGCACTCCTTGCGGACCTCGTCCATGTCGGCGTGTTCCCAGAGATCTACCAGCGTCCGGGGGAACCCGCCGTCGCCGTCGAGCAAAGAGGGAGCGCGGGTGACAGGGCCCCAGCGGTACAGGTCGAACTCGGCGTTCAACGTGAGGTGGACACCGACGTCCTCCCCCCTGTAGTTGGCTGCTGCCTCCCTTGCCCAGGGCCCCGGCACCATGAGACCGGCCGACGTCGCGATACCGGCGCGGAGCGAACCGTAGACGGCCGAGTTGGTCGCGTAGCTGACACCGAGGTCGTCGGAGGTGACTATGAGCAGCTTGGCACGCGGCTCATGACCAAGGGCTTCGGCGAGCGATGTCACTCACCGAACCGTACTAGCTCGCGTTGTTGTGCCAGCACTAGCGAGAACCGTCAGGGCCGCTTCAGCAGTCCCTTCGCCGGTGCCTAAGCAGCCTTGTGGTCTGCGCGAAGATCGGCCCGGCGGGCAGCTTCAGCGAGCGCCTCGCGTGCCTGGGCTATTCCGACGAGGCCCACCTGGCGCAGGCGGGGGCTCGATTTTGTCTCAGCTCCCCGTGGGCCCGCCGTGCCCCGCGGGCTCGAGGTAGCCGGGGGGAGAGGGGCCGTGAGGAGTTGCGGCTGCTGCCAACCTTCCTCAAGTTCTGCGGGTGTCATGCGCTCAAGCTCCATGCTCTTATCATGCCCAGGAGGTGTGACCGTTATTCCTCCGGGCACGGCTTCTATCCCGTCGGCACAGCTTCGCCGGGAACCGTGGCGACCTTGCCGGAGGCGATGGCGCTGGCGGGGGGAAGGTCGGCCCACACGTAGCTGACGGCGAGGTCACGGCTTTGCCGAGGGGCCTGTCCGAGGAGCCACTCGACCCACGCCACAAGCTGAGCCTCGTCCTTCAGAGTCCTGAGCGGTTGGGCGGGAGACTGCGGGCTTACAACTATTTCGTCGATGCCGAGCGCCTGGATTTCTTGGGCCGCCTCCTGGCGGGCGGCAGGCGTACGGGGCGGGCTCGGCGTGGTCGGGCTGCCTGCTTTGAACAGGGCCCCGTGGATCTGGTGGCTGCGGCGGTTCGTCCCCGTCATCCCCGTGGAGGTAGGCATAACGAAGCAGAAGCCGGATTCTGCCTGCCACCGCAGGTTCAGTTCGTTCACTGCGGGCAGCAAAAGGACGACCGGGGGACCGGCTGGCGAGCCGGCGGAAGCGGCCTTTGGGCAAGAAAACCCCGTATTGAACGCTCCCAGAGGCGGGCTGGCCGAAGCGGCGAAGTGGAAGGTCGGGGTGATCGCCACCAGGCCCACCCCAGCGAGGGCCCAACTCGAGACCATGGCCGGCTCGCGGAGGCGCTTCAGTTCGTCCAGCCCCAGCGCGACCAGCAGGCCGACGCCGAGGGTCATCATCGAGGCGAAGCGGTCGGGGAGAAGGTTATGGAAGATCGGCACTTTCTTGAGCACATACTCCGGGAGGTAGACATGGCTGACGTGCCCGGCAACGTGCAACGTCGGGCCGATCGAAAGTACGGCCGCGGAAGCCGAAAGTGCCAGCGCCACCCAGGTAACGGTGCGGTGCCGAGCCAAGACGAGGGTCAGGACGATGAACGCCACAAGGGGGATACCTATGTAGGCACCCTGCTCGGAGCCGTTCCCCGTGAAATGGGAGCTCACCCGGAGCGCCGCCGCCGGGGCGAACTGGGTGATGTGGGTCGGGACAAAAAAGTTCAATAGGTCGCTCACGTACACGTTGCGCGGGTGGACGTCTTGCACCTTGTACGGACCGAAGTACTGGACCGCAAGGAACGGGGCCGACAGTGCTGCGAACACTCCGGCAGCCGTTAGGCCACCCCGGAGCGCGTAATCGAAATGGGACCTTGCGTCCCGGCGGCCGATCGCGTACAGCGCCACTATCGCAATGGCCCCGGTAGCCGCCTCCATGGCGAGGACCTCTTCTCCCGTGAGGAGTTGCGCCCAGGCGAGCAGCCCGAGGAGAAGCCCGTCGACCCACGGCTTTTTCGACTGGACCACGACAAGGCGGTCGAGCACGATGAGCATCAACGGTGCGCTCAGGAGCAGTGTCTGGGCCAGATGGCCGACAGACTGGGTGACAATGTAGGGCGAAAACCCGAACACCAAAGCCCCGCCGAGCGCCGCCAGCCGGCCGGTCCAGCGACGGAACGCCATGTAGCCGAAGGTGGCGTTGAGCACCGGTGCGAGGGTGACGAGCGCGTTGTAGGAGAACGCGGCACCGAATATCGCAGTGACAGGGGCCATCAAAAAGCTCGGCAGGAGAACCGATGTGTTCCACATCAGGTTGACACCGCCGGGGTAGTTGACGTAATTGCTGACGAGCGGGTCCAGCCCGTGGCCAATTGCGAACGGTACCCAGGCAAAGAACCACGTGTACTCGTCGGAATCGCCTGCACTGCCTATCAGTGTGCTGAAGGGCCATGACCACGCTCGGTGGAACAAGGCGATGCTGAGCAGCAACGAAATGGCGAAAACCGCCAGCAGTTCCCACCACAAGGCGCGGTTCCTCGCTGGGGGCCGGCTCTCCTCTACGAGCGGAGCTGTTAGGGGAGGCTCCCTCTGTTCGATTTGGAGCACTGGGCCGTCAACTAGGACGTTGGGCCGCAAGTTAGCGCCTCCCGGGGGTGGCCGCTATCGCGGCTAGCCCTCGACGGGGGCCTGGTTGCCCACCGATGTGCGCAGCTTGAGCTCTTTCAACAGGAACGACAACAAGAAAGCCGCTACCGCGACGGGTACTGACAACAAGAACGCATGGTCCATGCCGGAGGTGAAACTGTAGGCTGGCCCGAGCAACTTACCGTACTTGGCTACATCAGCCGCAAGGTGCACCTTCTCCTGGTCTATCAGCACAGCGCCGAGCACCGCTGCTCCGATCGCGCCGCCCAGAGTCCGGAAGAACGTGATCGCCGAGGTGCCCACTCCCATGTCCTGCATGGATATCGAGTTCTGGGTCGCAAGCACAAGTGTTTGCATGAAAAGCCCGAGCCCGGCGCCCACTATGAACATCATCGAGTACAGGACGAGCGAGTTCGTCGTGACCTGGATCAGTGACATCAGGTACATGCCCACCGACATAAGGCCGGTGCCGGCGACCACGAACACCTTGTAGCGGCCCCATTTGGACACGAGCCTGCCAGAAGTAATTGAGGTGAAAAGGAGCCCGGCCAGCAACGAGATGAGCCGGAGGCCTGACATCGTCGGGCTTATGTGGCGGACGATCTGCAGGTACTGGGGCAGGAAGATGATCGCCCCGAACATGACGCCACCTGTGATCAACGACAGCACAGAGGAAACAGAGAAGACGTTGTTGCGGAAAAGCCGCAGCGGGACGATGGGTTCGGACGCCCGGCTCTCCCACCACACAAAAGCAACGACGAGGACGAGCCCTATCGGGCCTAGCACTTCGGCGCTCGTCGTCAACTTGGCTGCTTGCCCCGCACTTTGTACAGCGACAAGTATCAACGCCACGCCGCCAACCGAAAGAAGTGCACCGCCGACGTCTATGCGGGCCGACCGGCGGCGATCGTCAGAACGAAGGACGCGGTTTATGACCACGAGGGCAATCACGCCTATCGGCAGGTTCACATAGAAAACCCAGCGCCAGGACGCCTCGTCTACCAGGAAACCGCCGGTCAGCGGGCCGACGATGCTCGAAACCCCGAACACGGCACCGAAGTAACCCTGGTAACGACCCCGGTCTCGCGGAGGTATTACGTCGCCGACTATTGATAGGGCAAGCGAGAACAACCCCCCGGCCCCCAGTCCCTGCACTCCTCTGAAGATGATCAGCTGGAGCATGCTGCCTGAGAGGCCGGAAAGGGCGCTGCCAATAAGGAAAAGCACGATGGCGAACTGGAATATCTTCTTTCGCCCGAACTGGTCAGAGATCTTCCCGTAGAGGGGGGTCGTCACCGTGGAAGTGAGCAGGTAAGAGGTGACCACCCAGCTGTAGAGGTTGAGATGGTGGAAGTCTTCGCTGATCCGGGTCAGCGCCGTGGTCACGATCGTCTGGTCGAGCGCAGCAAGGAACATGCCCAGCATCAGGCCGGACATGATCACCAGTATCTGGCGGTGGCTGTAGCCGCCCTGCGGAGGTTGATTGGCGAGGTTTTCTCTCGCCTGGCTCGTCTCTGTGCTCATAGTTTGCCTGTCTAGCTTGACCGAGAAGGTTAGCGATTACAACCGGAATGCTCAGGGCCCTGTCCTGGGGCGCCTCGAGGTGCTCAGCTCTGCGGTGGCAGCAGCGGGAAAACGGCCCGGGCAAGTTCCCCGAGCGCCGTACCTAGCGCTGCGCCGGCGACGACGTCGGAGGCGTGGTGCATCCGCACGTGGACGCGGCTGGAGGCGACGATGGTGGCAAGGGTGTAGTAGACGGGCCACGAACTGCCGCTTCGCAGCAGAGCTGCGGCGAAGAAGGCGGCGCTGGCATGCCCGCTAGGGAAGCTGCTCGTCAGTGGTGTGCGCAGTGGCAGCGGGTGCGGCTCGGTCACATCCGGTCGTTGGCGGCGAAAGGCGAGCTTGACAAGGCCGTTGACCAGCGCCGATTCCGCGCCCAGCAACGCCCCTGCACGCACGAGGGGGCGCCAGCTCTTCCCCGAGACAGGTCCTTGCAGAGCCGCCAGAGCCAGCCAGATCATGCTGTGGTCGCCGACCGCGCTGGCCGTGTACATGACCCGGTCGAGCGCCGGCTTCCCCCTCAGGTGCCCTTCGAAGTAGCTATCGACAGCCTGGTCAAAATGGGCGACGGCTTTCGAGTTCGGGAGGTCGCCCAGCGCTCCAGCGATCCTGCGCGCCAGCGTCACCGGGTGGCGGCGAGAGGGAGCTGGAACAGCTGGGGTGGAGCTACCGGAGCTATCTCGGCTTCCCCACCGGCTGGTGCCAGCCGGGCAAGCGCCGGGTCGCCGCCCCAAGCCGGGCAGTAGGCGTGGTAGCCGCACCAATCGCACAGAGGTCCCGGCTTCGGCCTGAAGTCGTCGAGCAGGCACGCCCGCTTGACGGCGGCCCAGATCGCAGTCGCCTGACGCTCCAGCCCAGTGATCGACTGGTCGTCGGGGGTACTGCAAATCGCGAGAGGTTCTCGCAGGTGGAACAGCTGGACCATGGCGGGCCGTCGACCGAGCACCTGTTCGCACAGCAAGGCGTAGAAATGGACTCCACCCAACCTTGCCTGCTCCTGGCTCTGGCCCGGCGCACGACCGGTCTTGTAATCGGTCACGATCAGCTCACCCTGCTCATCGAGCTCGAGACGGTCGATGATGCCCCGTAGGCGCAAGCGGCTCACCGGGCCGTCGCCTCCGTCACCGGCCGGCGCGCTCATGTCCACCTGCAGCCGCAGCTCGGTCCCGATGACCCGGACGCGGTTGGGATCTTCCAGCACGAAATAGTTGGCCACCAGGCCGCGGGCGTCCTCGACGAGCTCCTCGACCTGCTCGCCGGCGAGGCCAAGGGCGATACCTTCCGAGCCAGCGAGGAGCTCCACGAGGGAGCGATCGAGCTTGTCGAAGGCAACGCTGAGAGTGCGCGCGCCTCGCTCCTCCTCCCACATCAAAAGCTCGAGAGCCCGGTGGACCAGCGTTCCCTTGAATGCCTGCAGGCTCGGGGGCTCAGGGAGCTTGTCGATCGCCGAGAGGCGGAACGCGAGCGCGCACTCCTTGAACATCGAGACCTTCGACGGTGTGAGCGAACCCGGAAGCTGCAACGACATCGAGAGCCAGGCTAACCAGCCGCTGGGACCACCAAGTGGAACCGGCTAAAGCGCAGGGCTCGGGTCAACTCCACAGGGTGTGCGGGGCGCGCCGTGTTCGCCTCAACTCGACAGGGTGTACGAGGTGCCGCGTGCTCTAGCCCTTTCTACTGACAAGTTTTGCCGCCCGGCGCGCTTTTTCGTCCGTAGATGCGTCATGCAGCCCAATTTGCTATGTCGGAGGCGATGTCAGCAGGGCTCTGGAACGGCCCGAAGTGGCCGAGCATCGCCATCACGGCCGTCGTCGGCCCTGGCCCGTTCGGTAGTTGCGCTGGCAGCTGGGCAGCAATCGTCGCCAGCTCGTCAGGTGGCACCGCGGGGCTGAGCTCTCCGCCCAGCAACCGCGTGGGGCAGTGGACCCGGGCGAGCCCTTCCCAAGCATCGTGGGACGCGGCACCCTCGTATATCCGCGCCTCGTCTTCGGGCTCGCAAGCCAGCTTGTACCCGCCCGCATCGTTTGGGACCAAGCCTCCGTCCAAGAACGCTTCCAGGGACTCGGGTGAGAACTCGGCGAACATGTGCCGGCCCTGGAAGTGCGCCCTGGCTTCATCGATCGACGCGAATTCACCACGTCGCTGCCGGGCACGCCTGGCGAGCTCGGTGCCGCGTCGCGCCCTGTCGTCGCTCCCCGGGATGCTCATGATCGGTTCCCATGCCCAGATCCGGGAAAAGGAGCCCTGCCTGGATGCCTCCGCTAACAGAACGGCCGAGCCGCCTGCTGAATGGCCTACCGCGACGACCCCTGGCGCTGGTGCCCCAGCACCGCCTGCCCCACCGCCTCCTCGACCGCCTGCCCTACCACCTGCTCCATCAACACTTGTTCCATCAACACCTGCTCCATCAGCCAGGCCCAGCTGGGCCAAGGTCTCGAGCACATCGAGAGCGAACAGGTCCCAGCTGTAGGCCCCGTCGGGAGAACGGCCCGAGGCCCCGTGGCCCCTCATGTCGAGCGCGAGCGGGCGAAAACCAATCGAGCTGAGCGGGCCCGCAACCGGTGCCCAGCACCTGCCGTGGAGCCCGGTGCCGTGCACCATCAGCAGAGGCGTGCCCTGGCCACCGAAATCCCAGCAAACGAGGCGGGTGCCGTCCCGAGCCGTCACCAGCAGCTGCTCCATGTGGCCTGCGCCGGTTATGAACTGGCCAACAAGCCAAGCATGCTGGCGGCGTTGTCCACGGCATTGGTGCGCCAGCAATTGTCCATGATCATGTGCACTTCCGAGCTCGAAGACGCCAGATCACGCACGGCGGGTACCCAGGCTGCCAGTTCCGCCTCGCTGTACCGGTGAAGCGGGCCCCCCCAGGTCAACTTGTCGGCGAGCGTCTCGCTTTGGGCGGCCTGGCTCGCCAGGCGGGGCGGGTGGCCGGGGAAGCGGACCAAGGCGATGTCGGCCGTAGCAGCGATGACCGGCTTCGCCGGCACCGAGCTGTGGCGACATACAAACGACAAACCGATCTCTTCGAGGACGCCGAGCGTTTGTTCGCAGGCGGTCCCCTCGAACCAGTGCTCGTTGCTGAGCTCGACAGCCACCCGCAGGCCAGGCAGCCGCGACGGCAGTTCGGCCAGTTCCTTCCAGGCGGCCGGCCTTGGGCTGAACCATGTCGGGAACCTTACGATGACAACACCCAACCGGCCCGCGTCTGCCAGGGGGCGAAGCGCGTGATTGAAGCGAGCCCAGCACTCGTCGACAACGCTGGCTGGGAGGCGCTGGCGGTAGAGCTTGGTTGCGTCGCGCCGCGAGGGCTTCACGTGGCCCTGCAGGTCGTGCCAGAGCGACTCCGGCCAGGTCGGTGCGCCACAGAGCAGCGACCACGCCCGGACATCGAGCGTGAAGCCAGCCGGCGTTGTCGCGGCCCAGCGCTTAGCCAGTTCAGGCGTTGGCGGGAAGCGGTAAGTGGTGGCGATCTCAGCAAGTGGCAGGCGGCTCGTGTAGTAAGCGAGGCGTTGCGCTGCACTGAGCGAGCGCGAGGGGTAAAAGCCCCCGTCGCGGACAAGCGATCGGTCCGCCCAGGAGCTGGCACCCGCCAGTACCCGGCAACTGCCGATGAGGACGCCTGTCGCCGGCTCGGTAACAGCGCCAATAGCTGGCCCGCTGAAGGTAACCGCCGTGCTCATCACGTCGAGCGTACGCGAGCGGCACGACCTTCTCGCGGATCCCAGGACGTAGCGTCTGCGATGCTCCGCAGACCGGGTACCGCCCTGAAGGGTGCCGAGAACGGCCTGGCGCGTGAAAAGATGCTTTATGCGCCGGCGCCGCCTCCCCCACGGTCACCGGTGAGCATCGAGGCGGAGTTGTTGCAGGCCTGGGGCGTCGAGCCCGGCTACTGGGATGTCGGTGGCCACTGGCGGGACGTCCCGGAGAGCACTCTGCGGGCGGTACTGGAGGCAATGGGTGCTGGGGTCCCGGGCACGTCCGGCACTGTGCCACCGGGGCCGCGACTAGCCGCGCCCCTGTTCACAGCGGCGCAGACCGGGCCGTGGCCATTTCTGCCGGGCGGCACGCTCACGCTGGAGAACGGTGGGACCATCGAGCTGCCTGCTGACGGCCCGCGGCCGGATGAGCTACCACTCGGTTACCACTACTTCGAGCCTGCGGAGCCCCCCACGGGTGGCTCTCCCCACGATTGGCCACGGATTGTCGCTGTGTGCCCGGCACGGTGCCCGGAGCCCCCCCCAGGGCGCAGCTGGGGCTGGTCGGCACAGCTGTACGCCACGCGTTCGCGCGACAGCTGGGGCATAGGCGATTTCGGCGATCTTCGTAGCCTGGTCGATTGGGCGGGGGACAATGGAGCCGGCTTCGTGCTGCTGAACCCCTTGAACGCCACGGCGCTGGGGCCGGTCCCGGAACCGAGCCCCTATTTCCCAAGCTCGCGGTGCTTCCTGAACCCCCTCTACATCAGGGTGGAGGAGGTACCCGGAGCCGGCGACCTGGCCGAGATAGCAACGCTTGCGATCAAGGCGAAGGCTCTCAACGTCGAACGACTGATCGACCGCACGAGCGTCTGGGCGCTCAAGTCCGAAGCCCTCGAAGCTTTGTTCGCCCGCTTCGAACAAGCCGGTGGGGACCCCAGGTTCGAACAGTACACACGCGAACGCGGCAAAGTCCTCGATGGTTACACGTCTTTTTGCGCATTGGCCGAGCGCTTTGGCTTGCCTTGGCAAGACTGGCCGGCCGAATATCGCCACCCCGATAACCCCGCAGTGGCGAGATCGGCTGCGAGCCAAGACGGCCGCTCCCGCAAGCGTTATCACGCCTGGCTGCAATGGCTGTGCGAAGCCCAGCTCGCGAGCGCTTCCGTTGGCGGCAACCTTGTGTGCGACCTTGCAGTCGGTGTCGATGGCGGGGGCGCGGACGCCTGGTTCTGGCAGGGAGCGTTCGCTCTCGGAATGAGGGTGGGGGCGCCGCCCGACGAATTCAACACCAAGGGCCAGAACTGGGGCCTTCCACCATGGGACCCGTGGAAGCTCCGCGCTGCCGCGTTCGAGCCGTACATCGAGACCCTGCGAGCGGTCCTGCGACCCGCCGCCGGGCTGCGGGTCGACCACGTGATGGGCCTCTTCCGCCTGTTCTGGGTGCCGCTCGGCTCGGAGGCGGCAGAGGGTACCTACGTCCGGTACCTCTGGCACGACATGGTCGCGCTGCTCCGCCTCGAGGCCGCGCGGGCTGGTGCTTACGTCATCGGTGAGGACCTCGGGACCGTGGAGGACCACGTCCGCGAGGTCCTCGCCGATAGCGGGGTGCTCTCGTACACGATCTTTTGGTTCGAGGACAAGCGGCCATCAGAGTGGTCCTACCAAGCCCTCGGGGCGGTGACGACGCACGACTTGCCGACGATCGCAGGTGTTTGGACGGGATGCGACGTCGCCGCTCAGACAAGCGCAGGCCTCGCGGTTAATGAGCAGAGTTGCGGCGAGTTGAGGCGGCGGCTTTCGGAGTGGACCTCTTCAGACGACAACAGGCCCCTGCCCGAGGTCATCGAGGCGACCTACGCCGCTCTCGGACAAGCACCCTGCGCGCTCATTACCGCTGTCCTGGACGACGCTGCCTCCGTCGAGGAGCGCCCCAACATGCCAGGTACGATCGATGAGTGGCCCAACTGGTGCCTGGGGCTCCCTTTGTCGCTCGAACAGGTGCAGCAGGGCGAGCTGGCCGCCGCAATAGCCAGGAGCCTGAGTGCCCGGAGCGGGAGTGACTGAGACATGAGTTTCGCTGACCTACCCGTACGGCCACCTGTCGCGCCCATGCTGGCCAAGCTCGCCCGGGAACTGCCGAGCGGGGAGTATATCTACGAGCCGAAATGGGACGGCTTCCGCTGCATTGTGTTCCGTAGTGGCACCGAGGTCGAGCTGGGCAGCCGCAACGAGCTGCCGCTGACCCGGTATTTTCCCGAGCTGGTGGCCGCGCTGAGCCAGGTCCTCCCGCAACGGGCGGTCCTCGACGGCGAGGTGGTTGTCGCCGGGCCAACTGGGCTGGATTTCGACGCTCTCTCTCAACGGGTGCACCCGGCCGAGAGCCGAGTGAGGTTGCTGGCAGAAAGGACACCCGCCTCGTTCGTTGCCTTCGATCTGCTGGCACTCGACGATCGCGACCTTCGAAAAGAGCCGTTCCATGAGCGCCGGCGCCTTCTCGAAAACGTAATTGGAGAGGCCGGGCCATCCGTCGGCGTCTACCTGACACCCGCTACGCGGGACCGGTCCTTGGCCGAGGACTGGTTCGGGCGCTTCGAGGGTGCCGGCCTCGACGGGGTGGTGGCCAAGGCGGCGGACCTTGCCTACGTGGCGGGTAAACGCCTGATGGTGAAGGTCAAACACGAACGCACAGCCGAGTTCGTAGTCGGCGGTTTCCGTTGGTACCGCACGTCGGCTGACCGCGGCACCCCTGGCCAATCCGAGATCGGATCGCTCATGCTCGGTTTGTACGACAGTTCGGGGGACCTTTCCCACGTTGGTGTCATCGGTGCCTTCGCTGCCGAGCAGCGGCGCCAACTAGTCGAGGTCCTTGCTCCCCACCGAGTGGGTGCTGATGAAGGCCCCGAACGCCATCCCTGGGCGGGGTGGGCGACTGCCGCGGAGGTGGCCGGGCCGCGATTGCCCGGGGCCCGGAGCCGTTGGAACGCAACGAAGGACCTCAGCTTCGAGCTGCTCCGTCCCGACTTGGTGGTCGAAGCCGCCTACGAGCACCTGCAGGGCACGCGTCTGCGCCATACCGCTCAGTTCAGGCGTTGGCGCCCAGACCGCGATGCGCGGAGCTGCACCTACGACCAGCTCGACGCTGTCGTGCCGATGGAGCTGGCCGACGTTTTCGGCGCGTCGAAGCGCGCGGCGTCCGGCGGGACCGAGACCGAGACCGGCACTACTGGCGAAGGGAAGGGCGCTAGTGGCGACAGGTAGCGATTTCGCGGCTCTCACGATAGATGGCCGCGAAATACGGATATCACGGCCCGGCAAGGTGTTTTTCCCGGACGTCCCAGTATCGAAAATGCAACTCGTCGAGTACTACGTTTCTGTGGGCGAAGGGGCGCTCCGAGGTGTTTACCGGCGGCCGACCGTACTCAAGCGCTTTCCCGACGGGATCAACGGGGAAGTCTTTTTCCAAAAGCGCGTGCCCGCGGCCCGGCCCG
>Ga0182024_10009776_pt1 | contig 19735 bp, 16 predicted proteins | sample P32metaG_FD_120480 | JGI IMG/M metagenome (GOLD analysis project Ga0182024, IMG submission 120480) | Permafrost microbial communities from Stordalen Mire, Sweden - P3-2 metaG (Illumina Assembly) | ecosystem: Environmental > Terrestrial > Soil > Wetlands > Permafrost | place: Sweden: Stordalen... | reverse complement strand
TTGACCGCCCCCGCTAAGGCGCGCAAGCGAGCTTGATCATCTGGAGGAAGAATGACGCCGTGGACCCAGCCGGGTCGCGGCGTTTCTTCATGCGGTTTCCACTCGATTGCACGCCGGGTTTGAACGGCAGGGCTCTGGCGAGGTGATCACCGATGGGAGCGATGCCTGTGCTCAGATCTTCCATTGCTGCCTTGATACCCTGGCGCGACGGAGGAGCGCGCGCCGTCAGGCGCCTAAAACAATATGTAGACCGCGACACCTGAAAGCCTCTGAGCACCATTTCTGGTATCAGGGCAATTGATCTATACGGTAGCGACACTGTCAAACCAGTGGCAACCGATGGCAGCCAAGGCGTCAGTTCCGGCGGCGGATGCGAGATCTCGGCCCAGTGGCGACAATCCCGGCGTCAAGATTTAACTGTTTGTGTGCCGATCCTTCGATCCCAGCAGCCGCCCGGCGTCTGAGGTCGCCACGCTGCAACCAACCCACCACTCGATCAGCACTTCACCTGGATGTCGCGTCACCCGTCTTGAATGTTGTATCTAGAGCCGCCCGCCTTCACAAGGCGAGCGGCTCAATCATGCTGCTCCAACCGCTGGCAAAACCCCGGCGCCCCGTCCCCCTCCAACCCCAACCCATTGCCGGGATTGGAACCGACCCGAGCTCCCATATATAAATGCGCGCAGCGCACAACAACCCGATCATGCTTGGCCGCCCTGCTAAGCTAAGGAGCGAGCGAGGGCGGTGCCAAAAACTAAAGCCCTTGCCGTAAATCGTCCGCCGTCGCTCCGCCGACGAGCTAGCAGGGCAGGCCAATTCAGATAGATGCCACTGAACATGAGGACATCTAAGCAGGTCGAAAACAAAGACGGCCTAAATTAGCCACGCGGCGTGCAAGCGCCATAATCACTGCGCAGTCCAACAGGCATTACTCAAGACAATGCAGAACATATTCTGCCATCAGGCACCAGGTAAACCGAGCTAGTCACCGGTAACGTGCAACGGAGGAAGCTGGGATTTGAGCTTGTCTTCTTCTTTTTGCAGATTGCGCACACTGAAGCCGTTTTCGGCTGCTGTATCGATACGCTTTTGCGCGTCCTGGCACAAAATGGCTGCTGAATGATAGTCGTGACCAAGGTTGAACTGAGCAAGAGCAATGTCGTAGATGGCTAGGTTTGCCGCATCAGCAGGCAGGCGAGAGCTGTGAGTTTTCGCATCGTTGGTGACTTGAGTTGAAAGCAGCTCGTAGGCAAGGCAGGTTCCTTGCAGGTCTTTGTAAAATTGGTGTTTAACTGTGTCAATCATTGCTCTTTCATGGGACATGTGGTCGAACCTCTGGCAAACGGGATTGCCCATGATCTTCGCTGCTGTTAGGCGAGAAATCACTGTGGAATTGTGCACGTTTGTGTGAAAATTGGAGATCGATGCCTACCAATCAAATTTGATCTTGAGTCTGGCAACAACTCGTTCAACAAAGTTTTCCGACTGCTGCGTCATAGTCCGCTCAATGCTCGTCACCGATTTCAAAAGTGCATCGTTTCTGCATTTAGTTAGCACGCTTTTGAGCAGATTTAACTGTGTGTCCGCTCATTCTGTGGCAATCGGTTCAAACTGAAAGATCGCCAGTATATTCCGATGTTTACCTGCATTCTCGAACGTTGACGGTCAAGTCAAAACGGTCGCAACTGCAGCTGAATTTACAGTGTGCAATCCCGATACAACCTGTCGCAATGCGAAGCTCCTTTGTAGAGATCTCCTCGCGTAAAAAACACGATCATTTGATCCTACAAGAACGAAAATTGCAGCAAGAAATCATGCGAATGTAGTACGATGAAATTGCTGAATAATTCGCCACGTCAAAAGTTCAGGCGATGACGGCACCAATCGTAAGCGCAGTCTAGCAAGAATAATTCCCAAAGTCCGCAGCAGCGGACGAAGTGTTTTCGCTGCGACCAAGTGGTTGCATTATCGCAGCACCGATTGCAAGAAGAATCTACTCACTCATCAGCCTGGTGGCAAAACCGGTGGCACAGAAGTGCATCGGACTCTATTCGGCAACCAGCTCACCAGGACTAGCTCTAATCGGGGCGGGAATCCTTATGCGACTCCAGCTCTAGACCTAATAAATTCAGGAAGGGTAACATATGTCCAAGACTAACGAAAACCGACCGCCGCGATCGCTTCCGGCAAGGTTCGTCAAAAGCGTACTCGATTTCACTAACCTCGTTGACACAGTTGAAGTGCGAGACTGCGTTACACACGCGAAGTGGTATGTTGATTTCGCCCTCGTCAATACGCTTTTGTTCTCCAGTTACAAAGACCGTCAGGGCAAAGAGCCACTGATTGACGAGGCTTGCGATCCTGAGGAATTGCTTGCAGAACCTGGGAAGACTGAAAGGTTCTGTGGTTATTTCCCCTACGATCAGATCATTCTGCAACGCATGGGCGTTGAGTACATAATCTGGTGCGATGGCACAGCAAGACAGCGGATTGTGTTCAACAATCAAGTTCATTACCTCTGTATCGTCAGCGAAAACAGCTATCCAGTAGAATGGTGCAAGAGAGGTGGCGCTTTTGCCGAGCAACATAGCAGTGATCCATTAGACTGCAGCTGGCTTTATCAGTCATTAGACTGGCATACTCCATACAATGACTGCAGTGACGATGCAGGTGATGTCGACGACGTTGAACTTGCGACCGGCTAACGCCAGCGAACGACCAGGGCAAGTCTAGCTGTTTCATCGCTGAACTGGAAATTGGATAGGAAACCCCAAAAGGCAGCCGCTATATGCGACTGCCTTTCACAATGTTTCACTATATTGACTGCCATTGTGTCATTGAGACGCACGGGTTTAGCCGAACAATCCTTCGGTGCTTATACTATGCTGGAAGTGACAGTCAGGTGGAAATGAAGTACAAGACTTCCAGAAAGACAGAACCAGCTGCACCTAAATTCAGAAAAATAGGTGGGGTTCCTATTGAAGAAGTGATCGAACCGCATCGCAACAGCCGCAAGGGTATTCCTCTGGCAGTAGCATTTCCAGAAGTTGCAGCGCAATGGTACTACCCTAAAAACTGCGGCTTCGGTCCAGAGGATTTCTCCCGCGGCTCTCAAGTCAATGCCTGGTGGCGTTGCGACACCAATCCGCAGCACATTTGGAGAGCGCGGATACTGACACGCACCGTTCAAGGACGCAATTGTCCGTACTGCAAGGGCACCTATTTACGAGTGCCGGTGCCGCCTGAAAGGTCGCTAGCAGTGCGTTACCCGCAGCTGGCAAAAGAGCTTCATCCGAAGCGAAATGGGGCATTGACTGCATACGATTTGCTCAATCATTCAAAGAAGGAGGTGTGGTGGCAGTGCCAGAAAAATCCGAAGCATGCCTGGCAGTGCTCAGTCGATCGGCGGGCGATGGAGGATAGCGGCTGCATACATTGTTATCACCAGCAGTGGCTGGATTTGAGGCAGTATCCGCAAGCCTTGAGGTTGTTTGACCACAAGCAAAACAAGATAACAAAGCTGTATAACCTATCAACGAGAACGCTCTTCTGGTGGCGCTGCCCGAAAGGGCCGGACCACTCCTGGCGAAGTATCTTCAAGAAGGAAGGGTTTCGCTGCCCCTTTTGTGCCGACCGAAAGGTATCGGTCACAAATTCACTGAAGACGCTGTTTCCTAAGTTAGCAAAGCAGCTTCATCCAACGCGTAATGGATCGCTGACAGCCGATAAGTTGAAATTCAACGACCAAAAACGAGTCTGGTGGCGTTGCGCCCTTAATCCGCGGCACATCTGGCGAACATCAGTCGATAATCGGGTACGTGCGGGTAGTGAATGCCCGGAATGCTGGAAGAACCGAAGATCCTCTTACTTATCTCAAGTGTCCACACAGCGGCGACTTGGCAAACCAATGGTTAAGCCGTGGAAAGGCACGAGCACGGCGAGGGTGAGGCAATGAAAAAGACAATTGCAGACGACCCGCCCCCATTTTTGTACCAATCTGAATTTCCTAACTTGGCTGAGCTGAGGAATTTTTCGACTGATGGTTATATCAACTGTAATCATGCAGGCTTTTTTGCGGCAACGGTTCCCAGCGGACGCCTGACCCGGAAAAATGTTTCCAGCGTTTTTCCCGTAGTTTTATGTGCGTTCGATTTGAGAAACTAGTATTGGTGGTTGGGAGCGGAATACCGCTCCGCCCTTAAGAGACGCCCAAGAGTCGAGCATGCCAACTAATTCTCACCGGATGGTTATTTACGTGTCCGGCAACAGGTCGATTCGCGACCTTTGGAGGAACGCTCTTGGAAATCAAACTGACACTAGCAACCAAAGGAAACCCAGCCAAACTGAGAGGGCTCGACAGTACCGTCGGTGTGATCACTGACAAAGACAACAACGTCCTCTGCCTTGTTCCAATGAACCGAATGGAATGGGTCTTCGATTGTATAGCCACGAAATCCAAAACTGACCGACTATTCTCTCGCCTTATGAGGCAAGAGAACAGACTTTGCACAGAATGCAAAGCCAAATCTGACAGCTGGAATGGCAGCCCTAAGGCTGACGTATTCGGCTACCACAAGAAGGACAGGGGACAACGAAAGCAAGATCGCTTCGCAGTCTAGCTACCCCAAGTATGTGCAGTTGATGGAACTGTTTGTTCAACAGTTCCATCTGGCGGCTCGACTCTGGAGTCTCTTGATGAAAACCCATCAACTCTTTTGTTGACTTGCGTTCAAAGAGACCCGTTCGTACTCTGATGAATATAATCGGAAGTCTAATGTGTTCCATTTTCCCGGTGAACTGCATCTTGTGTGGCTTTTTTTTGCGGCAAGAGCATTCTTGGGCGGAACAAACCATATCGCGAAGGGCAGCAGGAAAAAAGGCGAGCTTATCGCCCGCCTTTTCAAAGGAGTAATGAGGAACCAACTCATTACCAGGTTAAAAAAGCACATATCTGAAGATGAAATTTTCAATCGAGAGAAGCTATGCTCAACGTCAGCGCACCCAGAGCTGTGGATGGAACTCGCGTATACTGCTTAGCCCGCTGAAGGATACAATTAAATGATCCATGAGTTCAATTCCCATAAGCCGCCCGGCCTGAATCAATTGGCTCGTAGTGGCAATGTCCTCATCACTTGGTGTCAGTGAGCCGCCGGGATGATTGTGCGCAACAATAATCGAATTAGCGTTTGAAAGAATAGCGCACTTAACAGCATCAACAACATTACAAATTTTATGGTAGAGTTTGTGGTGGAAATAAGGCGCCTGGTGAACCTTAAGCGCTTTACTCGCAATCCGCAAGTATCACGCAGAAAGGACAAAAAGTGGCAAGAGTTTCGCGTAGTAAAGCGATGATACTCAGCATCGAGATCGATTTTGCACCAAACCGATTGTCAGACGCGAATCTGGCAAACGCTTATGAATTGGCTTTGCCTCTGGTTTCGCGAGATGTTGATCAAAAGCAACGACGTAAAAAACGTGTGCGTGAAGAGGATCAACAAATCACTTTGGTGGCGATAAATGGCTAAGAGTGCGGCGCTATATGCGCGAGTTTCTTCAGAACAACAAGCCGAAGCAGGAACCATACAGAGTCAGATCTCGGCACTACTTGAGCGCATCAAAGCCGACGGACATGAGATGCCATCGGATAGCTTGCAGTTTGTAGATGATGGATTCAGCGGTGCGAAGCTCGTTCGTCCAGCATTAGAGAAGCTTCGAGATGCAGCTTTCAATGGAGCAATTGATTGTTTATACGTTCATTCCCCTGACCGGCTAGCACGGAAATATGCTTATCAAATCGTGCTTGTAGAAGAGCTCCGCAGAGTGGGAGTCGATGTGATTTTCTTGAACCGCGCGATCGGAGCAAGTCCTGAAGATGATCTGTTGCTGCAAGTGCAAGGAATGATGGCTGAATACGAACGAGCCAAAATCATGGAGCGAGCTCGGCGCGGGAAATTGCAAGCGGCACGGCGTGGCGACGTGGCCGTTTTAGCTAGAGCACCATACGGCTATCGCTTCGTGCCCAGGCACGAAGGAGGTGGCGAAGCACGCTATGAAATCGTCTTCGAGGAAGCTCGAGTTGTACAACAAATATTCGACTGGGTTGCGAAAGAGCGCATCACCATCGGCATCGTGCAAGATCGTTTAGAGAAGGCAGGAATTCGTTCTAAACTAGGAAAACCAAGATGGGATCGCACAACCATTTGGATGATGCTCAAAAATCCTGCATACATGGGACAGGCAGCATTCGGAAAGACCAAGGTGGTGGAGCGCCGAACTCAGCTTCGGCCGCAGCGAAATGCGTCGATTACTCGAAACTACTCAAAAGACCCAATACCAGCTAATGAATGGATTTCGGTTCCAGTTCCAGCGATTGTAACGCCGGAGGTCTTCGCTGCAGTTCAAGAACAAGTGAGTGAGAATCGTACAAAAGCCAGGGTACGACGACATGGCGCCGTTCATCTGCTCCAGGGGCTAATTTGCTGCAAGCAGTGTGGCTATGCTTTTTATGGCAAGCCGGTTCGCAATGGCAAGAAGAATGGCAACAAGCCATATGTGTATTACCGCTGTATCGGATCAGATGCTTCGCGGTTCGCTGGCAAGCGTGTTTGCAATAATCCTCAGATCCGGGCCGACATGTTAGAAGAAGTTGTCTGGGCACAGGTTTGTCAGCTTCTTCAGAATCCTGATCGATTGCAACGGGAATACGAGCGCCGACTCAAGAAACGAACCGCTACAGATCCTACAGCGCTAGACGCAGAGCGGAAGAAGGTTCAAGGTAGAATCTCGCGAATAATCGACAGTTATGCAGACGGTCTTCTGAGCAAAGACGAATTCGAACCGCGCATTAGAAGGACAAAGGACCAACTTGCGAAAATTGATGAACAGACAAAACGTTTGAAAGAAGAGACCGGAGACGCAGAGCAGTTACAACTTATCATTGTTCGACTGGAAGAATTCGCTGGTAAGATGAAAGACAAGCTTCAAAAAGTGGATTGGGCTACAAAGCGTGAGATCATTCGCTCGCTAGTTCAACAGATTGAGATTGACGAAGGACACGTCAAACTCTCGTTTCGAGTGACCGCACTCCCTTTTGAGCTGCCCCCGAAAGGGGGCAATTTGCAACATTGTAGAGCTCGTGTTATATACTTCTCTTGGGTGGACAATGCTTGCCGTCAGGCTACCATGAGAGACAACGTGACAGCCAATCATCCGCATTTGACAGTCTAAATGATACGAGACGAAATGCTCTTCTGCCAGATGTCGTAAGGGCTCGGTGTATTGATACACATCTTCAGGTGTTCGGATCTGAACTGTTTCCGCAGAATTTTCTCTGATTAAAGCCAGTTTTAGCTGCGGAATTCTGTACGTCAATTGTTTTTTGAGAGTGCGAGTGTTCATCTGAGTTTCTCCTATGGGGATATTGCGCACGCGCTGGATCTCGCTATCTCACGCTGTCCAGCCGCGCCCCCCGCCCTGGAAAACCGCGCGCAAAATCAACCCGGTCTAACTGTTAGAAATCAGTTCGAAGATTGATTTTGCTGAGCGCGGTTTTGCGACAATTAAATTGCGGCTGCCTCTTGGAGCTGAATTGAGGGCTCCAAAAATCATTCGGGCAGCGCGCAACTAAAAAGAAACAGGAGGACAGACTTGTGCCTGCCCTCCTGGAAGAGTCATCGAGGATCAAGAAGTCCGAGCGCTACGACGGACTTTCTTCGTATGATTTCTCCAGCATGGATATATTCGCACCGTCGTTCATTAGCAGCCTCTGGCGCTCGAAATTATCGAGATAACGCCGCAACGCCTCTCGAATCAGATCGGAACGGGTACGACCTTCTGCCTGAGCAGCAAAGTCGGTTCTGCTGAGCAAGTTTAACGGCAAAGCAATCAATACTTTCTTTGTCATGACTATTCTCCTTTGTCTGTAATCGGCTGGTCGAACCCAGCCGCGCACAGCACGCCGTGCAAAACCGCGCGCGAAAATCTACCAGAACGAATCCAGTCAGTGACATTGAGCCTGATTTTCGCGCGCGATTTTGCGACAATTAAAGGCGCGGCTTACTCGTGATGCAGCAAGGACAAAAGCAGCTGCTGAAGGCAGCGCTAAATTACTTCGCCTGAGGCGGACAATTATGTGCGTGCGTGGCCAATCATCGTTCAGAAAGAGATTGATCAAGCCAGAATGAGACAACGTACTGCTGACGTTGTTGATGTCACAGTTGGTTTCACAATCGAGCAGAAATAGATGTCTGGCAGAGGAAATGAATCTTCCACAAATCACAGCTTCGTACAAACTGCGGACACTTTCAAATACGGCAAATCGTGCGCGCACTGTCTACCATAGCATGTGGCGTTCTTATGCTCCGAATCGTGCTTTGTAACCTGGCAAGCAGGTGCATTCTCTTGCTCGTTGTTCTCCAATTAGAGCTATAACTTCATCTACGCGATCGAACGGGATGCGCATGCGACCGATACGCAATGCCAAATAGAGTGCTTCGATTCCGGCTGCTCCTCCAATCGTATTGACTACAGAAGAGTGACGAATCAAATCTAAAGACCATAGCGGTTCTTTGCCAACATGCATAGCGGCTCGTGCGCGTCCTTTACGTTCATCAATGATAGGAATGAAATGCCTTTTTGCGGCGATGGCAATTGTCGCAGCTTCCCCGTCATCCAAATCGCGAACGAGTTCATCGAACAATTCGAATTCTTCGTCGGTGAAATCGACCACTGTGACAATTTTGCTGTGCACCAAGCGTTCCAAAAACGCGTGCTCCCCAGTTGCACGGCTGGTTTCGTTGTCTAACTCGCATTCAACGACTCTTGCGACAATGATTTCATTTGGAACTGCCGCCAAGATGCGCTCACCCTGACCACAAGCGTGCAGATTAATAAAGACACTCGTATCAGTAATGTGCACAGGCGGGGCTTTAGGTGCGAAGCTTGAGCTGTTCATCAGTTTCTTCCTCAAGCTCGATTTCATCAATGATTTTGCGGAGCTCGATTCGCCCTATCTTTAAGAGTTCAGCAAGTTGCCCTTCCGACATAAGTTCGCGCTTCCAAGCTGCGTGTGCCATCAAGCTCATTCGATGCGAAAGTGGTCTGTCAGCATCGGTCTTAACCGCATCGAAGCGATAAACGCTTTCGCCAAGAATTTGTTCTACCTGTATATCGGTTATACCGCCGTTATCCTTGAACCACTCCCATGATTTCCGCGGAGCCAGGTCTAGCTCCTCCAATCGGCGAACGCAGGCTTCGCGCGATATGTTGTATTGATTGGCCAGAAGAATAACGAGACGGCGCGTAACTTTGTCGGTGACCGTAACTTCCTTCCAGCGCAAGAAACTTTGCGTGAAACAATCGGCTGGAGCTAGAAATGCGCGACCAAAGAAGTTAGCGTAGCGTTCCTCCCTCGACAAGAATTTTTCATCAGTTTCTAGTACCTCTGGGTTGCGACGGGTTCCCACAAAATGACCAAGCTCATGAGAGGCGCTGTAAATCCGCCTCTGAAGCGGATGATTGGCATTGAGGAACATGCACGCTCCGACCTTTTCATCGTAGGTGAACAGACCTGCTACCTTCGAGTTGGAGGACAGCTTGCGCTGATAAAGCCTTATGTTTAGACTTTCTTGAATGATTGAAAAGATATCTGCAACCGGGCCGTGCAAGCCAAGGAGCCTGCGAAGTCCCTGAGCATGCTTGTCTGCCAACTTTGCGACATCGCCATCATTGATGCCTTGCTCGGGTGGATAGTCCCGGTGACCTCCGATTCCCAGCACATTTTCGAGCTCTACATCTGCCTTGATCAAATTGTTGAAAAGCTCAATAGCTTCAGTAGTATGTCTGTCTTCAGTCTCTTGCAACTTGCGAAATCTTGGAAGCAAGTCAGTATGGACTGCCTCTCTCCGCATTAGGGCGTTGACGGAAGTTCCATATCGATGCGCTAGAATCTGCAGTTCTTTGATGCGAACACGGCGCACGCCCTGCTCGATCGAGATTAAGGTTGGACGCGAGACCTTGATAAATCCCGCCGCCTCGTCTTGTTTGATGTTCGCCGCCTCACGCGCCAGTCGCAAACGTTGGCCGATTTCTTTCGCGCTAAGCTCATTCAAATCGACCATAGTTTCCTCCGTCCATCCAGTTGTGCAAGAAGCTTTTTTCACCTTGGGCAAAAAGGAAGGACCGCCATTCTTCTGCGTGTGCAGTCAAAAGCATCCTCAAATTACGAAGCGACTCCTCTGGTGTAACCTTTATCGCATCTGCGATTTCCAAAGCGAATGTAAAAAGGTCATCGTCGTCAAGCTTGACCATGTCTGCGAATTGCTGAAAATGTCGAGCCCCAACACTTCCGTAATCGATCATTCTTTTTTGATCGTTCTCAATGGGAATTGCCGACATTGCTTCATACAGATCTGACGTCTTCAGATCTTCGATCACATAGGTGCCGTCTGGTTCTTCGACTCCAGCAGTGTGTAGGCTAAGCCGCCTCAAGAGACAGGCCGCACATAAACCACACTGCAACCGTCTTCTATCGATATTTACGACATGGCGGCTCTGCCAGCAAGACTTAGTGTTAATCAGATCTTTTGGGTTCTTCCCTGGTAGCTTCAGAAACGCGATCAAGGTCTCACCTTTCGTCGACCAAAGCCGCGGCTGCTCAAAGTTCACTTCGTGCCCAAGGACTTGTTTTATGAGCTCCTCTATGTGTCTGAAAAATGGCGGGTAGTTGCGGTAGTCCGGATAAACTCGGTAGAGAGGCAAAATTGCCGGAGCAAGCGCTCCTTGACCGCTTTCTGGAACGACGATTCGGTTCACGCCACGGATGTGTGCCGCAACAGCAGTGACTGCCGCAAATTGAAATGAGCGTGTACGGAAGCTACTCTCCTTGCCGGGTCCATTCTTCACTTTGAATGGAACTTGCGTAAAGAAGCTATCTCCGTTTTGGGCATGCTGATGTTTGTTTGCGACCCTGACGCAGAGTGCCTCATCCTTGCTACCACTAAGCGCCGAGACCGCTCTCGAATCAAGACCCTCACTATATGCAATTGCGAACGTCTTGAGGTCATCGAAATGAAGCTTCAGTTGTTTAAACTCCATCGGATCAAGATTGGTTGCTTGCACAAATTCAAATTGCCAAGTATCACCAGTCAGATACCTCAATACCTGTTCAAGACACGTCTTCACTTCTGTCGATTCCCAGGTCTCAAGCTTGATCACTGGCACAGTCACGTGCAAGACACGCGACCACGATTGCGAACGTTTCCATTTACGATCAGCGAATTCGACTGCCGCGCAGAGAAGCAAGAAATCGTAGTGAATTGGCTGGCACCCGCCTACGGCAAGAGCATCGAGTACTTCCGTCTTAAAGATAATCTCTTCGCCGATTGTCGCATAAGCTGACGAAGTGTCTTGGGGACTCCGTCCCGGCTCTATCACGCAAAGATGCTGTTTTCTTTCAAGTGCATTAATCATCCTGGTCCATCTCCGAGTCCATCTTGCTTGGCCATCGCAAACTTGGCAGCGCCTTTCCCACTAAAGAAGCGATCGCGAATTTTGTCGTAATTAATTCCGGCAAAAGCATCGTCATTGCGCTCAACGACCTTGGGAAAATCGACTCCCTTCAAATCGCCACGGTCTCGCGCACTTATACAATGCTCGACCATGCGATTGCGCGTTCGAAAAGCTTCGTTGCGGACCCACTTATCGAAGCCAAACTGCCATGCGCTTTCTACAGAAGACGCAGTTACGAGATGCGCCGTTAGTATCCGACGCAAATTGTCGGTCTGCGGCGTCTGGGGATATTTGTTGAATATAGCTTCGATGCCAACTCTTGGGACTATGTCCTGTTGGAGGCGTTTCACGTAACTGTCGATTTCGAGCACAAGGGCACGAGTTTCTTTGGTACAAAGATCTCTCAGGATCGCGCTCTCCACGCGTTCAGTGCGCTGGCTGGATGTCTTTGCGTCGCTTTCCAAATCTTCGCCGTACTTCTTCCAGCGATTCGGCAAGTCTGCATGTTTAAAGGGTCCGTCGGTCATCTCAATCTCCGCTGTCGGCTATTGGATAGCATAACCTGACTTTGTCGAATTTGTCTAGCAAATTTCTGACATTGCTCGAATTGCTCAGTGGGATGGACTTTGGGGGAGCGTGTTTTCTTGGCAAAACCACTTGACTGCCTCGTGTCTGGTTCGGAGCTTAAGAACGCATATGCAAACGACAGAATGCGTCACCACAACAAGCATCTAGAATCAGCCGCGCTCTTTATTGTCGCAAAACACGCGCCCGCAAAATGAAGTATTAATGCCATTTTCTATATCTACCTGTCCTTGATTTTGGGGCGCGGTTTGGCACGGCCGTCAGTGCGCGGCTGGACTGGCTAGCCGCCTACAATCAAGGAGAACAGATATGACCAAGAAAGTTTGATTGGACTTCCAGCAAGTTTCGTCTGGAAAGATAATTATATCCGCGGCGACTGGCGCCGATCATGGCAGACAATGACCGCACAATTGACACGGCTTTGGTGTATTGGCTGCCGTCTGCAACTTATACAACCCAGTCACTTGCGGACAGACCATAAGGTTGTCTCCACGCATGGGTGCAACATGTCTCCCACCATGGTGCTTAGGGAAAGACAGCAGGTCGCCTGCGCGAGAGAAACAGGAAAGATACGGTATTGCGTCTGGTGGCATTACTTCCTCCTGCTCCTGTAAGAGAGCAATGCGCCAAATGCCTGGTGGGGTTTCACAGTAGCGGATAATGCCCTCGTTGTAATTGTCGCGATCGAGACTGAGCCAGCCCTTGCAATTTGGTTGTGACGCCAGCTTTGTCAGAGCGACGAACATTTCCTCATCGAGAAATGAGCGAGTATAGAACCAGAAAGCACAATCCGGTCGTTTTTTCATTGCAATTGCCCATGCCTCGATATACGGTACCGATTGAAAATCGCCGATGTCGTGTATCCGTAACGACCACGGAACCTGAGTATCCATGCCTGTAATTCTAGCTGCGATCCAATCAATTGGTCGAGCCTGGTCTATGAGAATTACCAGGTTCTCCGCCAGCAAACGTGGTCCTCCGTTTAGCAGCAGGAACTCGACTGTTCTAAAATTGCGTTCCCGTTTTCCTCTTTGACGGTGGCTCTGATAGCGGATGCCGTTGCCGTAGCAAACTTTTTCGCATGCTTGGGTTTTGCCGATGCATGTTTTCGATCTGGGCAAACTGAAAGCGCACCCGACTTTACTGTTATGTGTGATTTCCAAACCGAACTCACTATCCTGTTTCTTTGACATAATCCACTTCTCCTTGTGGTATTGGACCTGCGCTACCGCGCGCTGAACGCCATCGGGTGCGCCTACCCCAAAGTCATTTGGAGAAAAGCAGATGCTGGATAGGAGCTTGACTTTGGGGTAGGCGTGCCCGACAATTTGCGCCGCGGCAGAGCCTGATCTCTCAAGGTAGAACCACTGAAGATTGAGGTTATCGATTGATTTTATTTGACGAATTGTATTTTGCTAGTTGTTTAATTGATCTAGTTTGATATTGCTTATCGGTTTGCGTGTGAGCGATCACGCGCAATCAGAAAGTGATACCATGTAATTTACCGAGACATTCGCCACGTCAATATTCAGGCGATGCTCGGGATGATCGTTAAGAGCAGTCTACCAACCATATTACGCAGAATCCGCGCAGCGAGAATGCTGGCACTGGATGCGGTGGCACAACCGTGCACCAATCTTCACAGCAGTTCGCGGTGATCAACATAGTGGATTCAGCACTCAACTATAAGGAGTGAACACAATGTTCAAAGCAAAGAATCAACAACCACCACCATCCATCGAGCTGGCCAAAATGACGCTCGAATTCACAAATAAGGGCTACAAGATTCAGATAAGAGACGTTCACGGTCGCAGACTCTGGCGAGTGAGGCCGTTCTATGCGTATGCTCTTCTTTTGTCTGCCTACAGGGATGAAGCCGGTACTAATCCCCTGCTAGATGTTGATCCAGCTCAATTGCTCGCGGAAGAGGGGAGCAAGATAAGGGTTGAAGGGGTCTTCCCGCAAATGCAGATACTTTGGCAACAAGCGCGCCTGAAGTACTGTCTCAGCCGCGACGAAAGCTTGCGAAACATTTGCCATATCGTTGACAGGGAGTGGTATTTCTATGCCTGCGATAAACGCTTTCCGCAGCAGTGGTGCGATGATGCATTCGCCGAATTGACTGCCGGCAAGGACTGGGGTGAAGACAGCTTTCAGAGCGAAGCGAGTTAGTCCCGGAGGAAAGGGCACGCAACATTATCTAGCATCGCCAAGTTGACGCAAACTTGGCGATGTTTTTGTGATTGCTATTGCACTACGCGCACTGAATTAGAAGCTTCCACAAACTAGCGATCAAAGTCGTCATATGCAATTTCGTCTCGTCGAGCCTGGCGACTCCGGCTCTGCTTCAATTCAGCCGTTTGATGATGCACTCGATCATGCCATGCCCTCCACCGCTTCTCCACTTGAATGATGTACTCAATCGCCTCGGGGCTGGGCTCGGCTTCGGGATCATGGTTCATGAACTCCTCGTATGTGTATGCGTTCCAGCGTTCAAGTACGCAAACGTCATAAAACCCGCAACCAATAGTGATCATAACTGTCATGAAATATCCTGGTTCAGGTTCGTCCTCTATAGCGCGGTCCAACCCGTCCTCATCTCGCTCGACCTTTTCCTGGTCGAACCAAATGATGCGTTGGCGATGGATCACTTCAGCCTCTTGTTGAAGCGGCGGACCCATCGAGCGCTCCTCGAAAGCAAGCTCGGACTTCTCTTTTTCCTGTTCAATGAAAATGGTCGGTGCTGAACGTTCATCGATAATTTTTTGCACCGCCGGTGACAGCTCAAGGTCAGTCCATTTTGCTGTGACTGCATCATTCAGCTGGTAACAAGCATCTTTCTCATTGGTAACAAAGTTGACCGCTACGTATTCATCCACTTCCGATACACGAGCGTCCTCCCTGACCGATTCTAGGTGCTCTATTTGCGCTTGAGCGCGAATCTGCCGCTCAGGACAGATCTCATCGCGCATTGATTCAAGATCATTCTCCGATCGCTTGCAATCGTCCGAAAAGCCTCTGTGATTTTGTGCCTGTTCAACCGAGACGTAATTGTCGAGAAAACGATATTGGTCGTGCAGATACTTCAGTGTTTCTGGTTCAAGCGGACCTAACTCAGGCAACTCGACTGCCACTCCAACAGGCAGGATGCATTGCACCGGCTCAGCTGCCGGCTCGGACCTGTTCTCCAATTGCTCGTTCTCGCTGTTGGTGTTCGGCTCGCCATATCTCGATAGATCCAATCGTTCGTCATCCTGGGGTGCTTGCTCATCACATTGTCGCCGGGCATCCGCCAGTGCTATTAAGTCAATGCGGTCTTGCTCCTCGTGTTCGATGTCTTTTGGCGCCAGAACATTCATTTCATGAACGGACTGCCAGGGCTCGACGTCCTTGGTCTGGTCGATCAGATCGTATACATCCTGATCCACCTCCGGCTCCAGTACTGGTTCGTTGCGCAGCCGATCGTCGTGCTCTCCCTTTGGCGGCGCCAAATCTATTCCCACGTCTTGCTCAGGGTGTTTAAATAGTGGCTCGACTTCAGTCGATACGCGCTCTTTATCGATGCGCTCGCGCTCGATTCGATCTGCCTTGACCTGACGCTTAGGCGTAGAACCATGCGCATTAAGGTCTAATTCGGAATCTCGCTCGGACTTGTCTGCCGGATCATCATGCTTGATTTCTGATATTTTGCGCTCTTCTTTAACGCGTTCCTCTTCAATTCGATCCGACTTCACCATTTGATGATGGCGCTGTTCCTCGGCCACCAAGTCTGCTTCTGGGTTTCGATTAGATTTGACCAGGGCACTATCCAACGCACGCTCATCTTCAGCCAACTGACGATCTTCGCGCTCGTCCTCAATTCGATCCGGTTCTAATTCTTGATGCGAATCCCGAATCGACTCCCACGGATGGAGAGCCGAATACTGCCTGACTTTCTCGTTCAATTCCCGGTCATGACGAGCAGCACTATATATCAGTCGATGCTCATCGTCTCTAGTTGGGAAGTCTGGCTCAGAGCGGAGTTCGTGCGGCGCATCTGCCGCCCGCGCCTCTGCAACTTCTGGCAAAGACTGCGTATCTTTCTGGTCATCTCGCTCATGTGACGCCTTCTTTTCTTGCCGCTTTTGCTCAAGCGCGTTTTCATTGTGCTCATCTGGCACCACATGACATTCACGCGGCTTTTCTTCTTCAATATACTTAAAACGTCGTTTTTCGTAAGCCGCCATATCAGCTGTCTCAATTCAGGTCGGGTGTCTTGGCAGTTTTGGGACGCTTAAGCAGATCCAGAGCGAACTTCTCGCTGCGATGCCACTGAGTCGATATACCTTCCTCATTCAGCCTGGCTTTCACTGGTCCCACCGTGAGCGGCAACGAGCTGAAATAAATAGCCTGACCGACAAGCTTCATCAATGACACCATGAGCTTAATCATGTGATCGTGCAACTTGTCGATTTTCGCTTCCAGGGCAGATGTATTCTGCATGGCATAAGTGGCCAACAACGTGTCTATTCCGCGACCGGCCAGACTGGCAAGATCACTGCCTTCATTTTCGGCAAGCTGCGACAACGCATCGAACTGCGAAGGCGTCAACGTTACTGTGATAGTACGAACATTCTTCTCCATTTCTTAGCCTTCTCTTGCATTGGTAAAAATATCGCGAAACCAGCACCAAATCTAATGACGCCGATGATTAGCAATCGGCACCACTATGCTGAACGATTTAACGAAACCATAATAGGTTGAGATCATCAGGCGGCACACAGTATCTTCCCCAGTGATTTTCTGATCGTTGAACACCCGCAACGCGCACTCGACTCCTTAGTCGATTACGGACATGCCAGCAACCGCTCATGATTTTTCTCGCTCGACGGCCCTGTGATCTTGTTGCCAGAGACAAAATCATCACTCGCTGCGTGCCCGGCCCGTTACCGGCAATGCTCCTTTCTACACAGCGTTGCCGCTCTCGCTGGCAAAACCTCCCGGTCCCACCCAACTCGATCGCACTCGACCAGCGCGACAACCCCTGGCTTTTCCCCCAAAACCTGACCCCGCGCAAGACAGATATATGACCCAAAACCACGGCGGCTACCGGCAGCCTGCAAAACGCCAGCACGGTATATACAACAAAGCCGATGCTATTGGACGCGAACCAGTAATCTCAAGCATAGGAGTGGATATTGACGTCAAACAGGAAGGCTGTTCTATAACAACTGCGGCATCGAGGTTGGCAGACGTAATGACAGGAACGGACTGCAAACAGGCAAAGCAAATGCTTCTGCCCATTTGCAGTGCAATTGCAATATCAATAAGTGGGTGCTCCTCTGCCAAACATTGTAAGCTGGCAGAATGGTAATTGAAATAATGAAGTAACTGAGCCGCCATTTAGCTGCGGAGACCAACATACATGCAGCCAATCAATAATCTTGAAGAAGCATACACAGCAGATGTAATTCGAAGAACAGAGCGCACGTTTGCCCCTCGCGATGAATTAAAGACGAAGCTGATGCAACAGTATGAAGCAGATGTCGCTTCAGGTATTAGACCCACAGATTCTGCCAGCTATGCAGAGTTAATTCGCCATCGTGACCGGCCAAAAAAAACGGTACCTGTGGCAGTTTCTTTCCTGATCGAACGAAGGGGAGAAGTTCACGACATTGAGGTGGTTGAGGACAGCGGATATGACTTTGTCAACGCAGCAGCCACGTTAGCAGCTCAAAATGCAGCGCCATTCCGTCCAGTTCCAAAGGAATTTGAATGTCCATTCAAAGTATTCGTCAGAATGCACGCATATATTGATGATCCCACTGTTGCCGCAGCAGACGAGATTCCCAAGACAGCAAGAAGAATGACTGATGGGCGGAAATTGCACGAAATAGTCGAACGATATGGCGGCTGGGAAAGAGTGCTGTCAGCTGATTACCAAATAACAGATGAAATGCTCACTGCAATTGAAGCGGAAGCCGCTATGGATCGCGCGGTGTTTCTCTCAATGAAAGAGGATGAATTGCAGGAGCCGCGGACAAAAGCGCTGCGGGCAGCTGCAAACGCTTTAAATTACGGCTGGTTCTCCTACCAACACCGGATTGCGAACCTGACAGGCGGTCAACAGAAGGGACACGAGGAATGGGAACGGATTGTAGCCAATTTCTGGCATCAGCATGGCGCTAAGCTGGATGAGTTTGGCATATCGATTGACGACGTCGTTACAGAAATAGAGACGGACTGCAAGAGTTATCCGAATGTAAACACGGAGATGTTTCTTGAGTTGACGCAGATTCGCAAGCCCGGGAATAGCAGTGTGCGAAAGAATGAACCTTAAGATGCATGCGCAGAATCTGCTGTGCAAAAGTGGCAAACACTGTTTCAGCTCTGCGAATGACGATCATCCTTAAGCTGGCGCTAAGTAGGTACGCGCTACTTCATCCGTTCGCGTATCTCTGTATACAATGCTGTTCGTTCAAGGTGACATGTCGCAGCAATTTCCTGTGCAGACTGCAAGTAGCGTTTGAGGCGGACCGGATTTTGATCTTTTGACTCGAGAATCGCTAAGCGCAAATAAACATCCGCCGCCTCTCGGGTCGGCGGGCTCAGCGAAAGATCAGCAAGTGAGTGAACAGCTTGTTCTCGTGCAGCGTTTGCTAAGCCCTCGTGGCCCATCTCAACATAGCAAAGCGCCAATAACGCGGATGCGTCGGCAATGGAATCCTCATGCCCGCGGTTCGACAAACTGAGAATTCGGTGAAGAAGCTTGGTCGCATCCTTCCACATGAGCAGTTGAAGACATGCATGCGCGCGATCGAGCAAAAATTCTAAATGCTCATCAATAAAATCATCACGTAACCGCGATGGATTTATAGGGTCTGCCGGCAGCTGGGGGACAAGATCGAGCGCTTTTTCCAATTCGCGAGAATGAAGCTCAGCGCCTGTACAATCGCCAGACATCAGGTCGAATCTGGCGATCAATTCTTGAGCAAGCAACGCGGCATGATCAGGTTGAGGGCCTTGCGCCGGTGCATCATTGTTCTGAGAACTCATGAAAGCGACGTTCGGCAACGAAGCCAAAAGATTCCTGGACTGCTGCAAATCACCGACGGTCTCGGCAATCCACAAACGATCAAGCATGATTCTCAATTTGTCGCGGTCCTGTTCGATGAATCGGCCAGAAGAAGCAGCAACAAGACAATGCTCCGCCACCGCAACGTTACCACGCTTGATCAGAGTTTCTGCATATTTAAGCAAGGCATCAATTTGCTGCTCCGGAGCTTTGTCGACTTTTGCACAAAGATCGATAAACTGGTTTGCTCGTTCAAGTAAGAGTTGCGGCGATTCGTCAATATCAATTGCATAGCTGTTCACAAGATCCTGCGCCTGCGTGAACTCATCCTCGATTTCTCGTTTGTTCAGCGCTTGCTCTGACACTTCTGTCTGCTTTAGCTTGGAAGGATTAGCAGTCATCTTATAAACGCTCGCAAGCAGCTCTAGATTCTCCTTCTCGGACGGAACGATCCTCGTTGCATATGGTTGAGAGTGAATAAACATACTTGCGCCTAGTTGATTTCTTTCAAAGAAGCTTTCACTAGCTTCCAGGGGGTGCTCGGCGGGAGCAAACTTGTCCTGATCAAGATACGACTCACCGAGAATC
>Ga0182024_10009775_pt1 | contig 19735 bp, 13 predicted proteins | sample P32metaG_FD_120480 | JGI IMG/M metagenome (GOLD analysis project Ga0182024, IMG submission 120480) | Permafrost microbial communities from Stordalen Mire, Sweden - P3-2 metaG (Illumina Assembly) | ecosystem: Environmental > Terrestrial > Soil > Wetlands > Permafrost | place: Sweden: Stordalen... | reverse complement strand
GGCTTATATCTGCCCGGCTTACATCCGGTCGGGCACGGGGATGCCGAGCAGGCCGAGCCCGGCGATGAGCACCCGCAAGGTGAGTGCTGACAGCGCGAGCCTGCTCTGCCTGATGGCCGGCTCGGGTGCCTGCAGCACCGGGCACTGCTCGTAGAACGTGGTGAACGTGCTGGCGACGTCGAACAGGAATGCGGCCAGGCCGTGCGGCTCGGCCGACGCGGCGGCCCCGCGTACCGCCCGGCTGAACCCGAGGAGCCGGAGCGCGAGGGCCCGCTCGGCGTCCTCGGTGACGACGATCTGTCCCGCCGCCTGGTCAGGATCCTGGTCCGCCCGGTGGAAGATCGAGCGGATTCGCGCGGTCGCGTACTGCAGGTAGGGCCCGGTGTTGCCGGTTAGCGCCAGCATCCGGTCGAAGTCGAGCACGTAGGCCGAATCGCGTGCTACCGACAGGTCGGCGTACTTCAGCGCGCCGATGCCGACCGCCTCGGCGATCTTGCCGCGCAGCTCCGGGTCGTCGTAGCGGTCCTTGATGACTTCCTCGGCACGCCCCACGGCCTCGTCGATCAGGTCGATCAGCTTGATCGATCCGCCGGTCCTGCTGCGGAACCGCTTCCGGTCGGCTCCACTGACCAGGCCGATGGCGGCGTGCTCAGCGCTTATTCCCTCTGTCAGCCAGCCTGCCTGGCGGGCGACCGCGAACACCATCTCGAAGTGCTGGGCCTGCTCGGAACCGACCACGTAGATGAGTCGGCTCGCGTGCAGATCGCGGATCCGGTACCGGATCGCGGCCATATCCGTGGTGTCGTATCCGTAGCCTCCGTCGGACTTGCGCAAGATCAGGGGCAGCGGTGCGCCGTCCCTGCTGGTGAATCCGGGCGGGAACGCGCACAGCGCACCGTCGCTGATCACCGCGACGCCTGCCGCCTGGAGCTCGTCGCAGACGTCAGCGAGCATCGGGTTGTAGAAGCTCTCCGGCGCCAGGTCGGCGTCGGTGAGCATCACGCCAAGCCGGGCGTAGACCGCGTTGTAGTACTGCCTGGTGTCGCCGACTAGCGTGTTCCAGAGGCGCAGCGTCTCGGCGTCACCCGCCTGCAGCGCGACCACCCGGCGGCGCGATCGCTCGGCGAAGGACGGATCAGTCTTGAACTTGGCGTTGGCAGCCTGGTAGAAGGCGTTGATCTCGCCGGCGGCGAGCTGCGCGTACGCGGCATCCTCACCCACGTCGATGAGGTGCTCGAGCAGTATGCCGAACTGAGTGCCCCAGTCGCCAAGATGATTTGCCCGTATCACCGCGTGGCCGAGGAGTTCCAGGACCCGCACGACCGAGTCGCCGACGACGGTCGTGCGCAGGTGGCCGACGTGCATTTCCCTGGCGACGTTCGGCGCAGAGTAGTCGACCACAATGGTCTGCGGCGGATCCGCGACCGGCAGGCCGAGCCGCGGGTCGCCGAGCTGGCCTGTGGCCTGGGCGGCGATCCAGTCGTCGCGCAGCGTGAGGTTGACGAAGCCGGGCCCGCTGACCTCGACGTTCGCCAGCACCCCGGTCGCTGTCAGGCGGCCGGCCAGCTCCGCGGCAACGTCGCGAGGAGCGCGGTGCAGGCGCTTGCCCAGGGACAGCGCAACGTTCGCCTGGAAGTCGGCGAACTGCGAAGGCCGGATCAGCGGATCGGCCCCGGCGTAGTCAGGGCCGAACGCCGCGCCAAGCGCGTCGCCGACCAAGCGGGCGAGGACCTCCTCCGGATCGGCCATGCATCCAGGCTATCGGCTGCGCTGGCCGCCGGGCCCGGCATACCCGCGTCATGGCCTGCGCAGGAAGTGCCCGCCCCGGGCGGGTCCGAGCCGTTCCCTTATCTTCTCGGTAATCTGGCCGCTGGCCAGGCCCGCCGCCAGTGCGCAGGCTGAGGAGATGCTGCGAGCCGTCGCCGCCCCGTGCGCGATCACCACGTTGCCCTCGAGCCCGAGCAGCGCGGCCCCGCCATAGCTGTCCGAATCGAGGCGCTCGGCGAGCTCGCGCAGGCCACGCCGCTGCAGCAGCGCGCCGATGCGGGCTGCGCGGGATCCGCCCATCGCCGTGCGCAGCTGCCCGGCGGCAAAGGCCGCCGCTCCCTCCAGTGTCTTCAGCGCGACATTCCCGGTGAAGCCGTCGGTCACGATCACGTCCACCTGCCCGGCCAGCAGATCCCCGCCCTCGACATTGCCGACGAAGCTGACGGGCAGGCCGCCGTGCGGCGGGTCGGCATCGAGCAGCTCATGCGTGCGCCTGGTCAGCTTGTTTCCCTTGCCCGGTTCGGCACCGATGGTCAGCAGGCCCACCCGCGGCTCCGCAATGCCATGGGCGGTCTGCGCATACGCGACGCCGAGTTGCGCGAACTGGGCCAGCATCTCGGGCTTCGGGTCGGCGATTGCGCCGGCGTCCAGCAGGATCGTGGGCCCGGGCCTAGTCGGGAGCACGACGGCGAGGGCGGGCCGCAAGACGCCGGGCACCGGGCGCAGCCGTAGCCGGGCCGTTGCCACGATCCCGCCGGTCGAGCCGGCCGAGACAACGGCGGCGGCCTGCCCGCGCCGCACTAGCTGGCAGGCGACCGCGATGCTTGACCGCGGGCGGCGCCAGCTGGTGAGGGCACCCTCGTCCATCGCGAGGGAATCCTCGGCCGCGATGATCGGTATATCCGCGAGCGCGTCGTGCCCGGCAAGCAGTGAACGCAGCGGGCCAGGCCGGCCCGTGAGCACTACCTGTATCCCGCTGTCGCGCAGGGCGCGGACAGCCCCGGCGACGATCTCTGCCGGTGCGTGATCACCGCCCATCGCGTCCACCGCGATGACTGCCCGCGGTGGGCTATTGCCGGGCCGGGTGCCCTCGGGGCCGGGGGAATCCGCCGCGCCGGAACTCAGGGTGCCACCATCGGCGGCTGCGCGGCCGTGTCCGCGCGGGAGGGTGCCCTCTGCCGCAGGACCATGTGCCGCATGCGGATAAGCCTCTCACTGCCTGATCCGCCCCCCGTTGCCGGCCAGTACGACCAGCCCGGACCGCAGGACTACTTCGCTGTCCGACCTGGTTCCGGCATTCGCCGCGAGATTCCCCTTCGAACCCGCTCCCGAGGAACTGCCGGGGCTGTGGGACCCGCCGGTTGCCGTGCCGGTGAGCTAGCGGTCAGGTGGCTGTGTGCTCTGCCGCGATCGCCTCGGCGGCAGCGGCGGGGGCAGGCTCCGCTGGCTTCCTGCGTTCTCTAATCGCAAGGCAGCTTGCCGCGCCCACCAGCAGCAGGACGACGGGCATCACCATGGTCGTGCGCATGGCATCCACATAGCCGAAGGCGAACACATCGTGGCCGATTCTGCCGACCTCCGCGACCAGGCTGGCAGGCAGGCCGGACTGCTTGCTGATGCCGCCGTTCTGGCCGGCCCCGACCTGGATGCCGTTCTTGGCCGAGTTCTGGATCTCGGTGACGAAGCGGCCCCGCACCTGCGGGGGCAGCGCGGCCGAGCGGGTCCTGGCCTGGCTCGTCATCGACGACACCAGCCTGTTCTGCAGCAGCGCGCCGACCGTGGCCGTGCCGATCACCAGGCCGACCTGCCGGACGGTGTTCAGCACGCCGGAAGCGGCACCTGCCATCCGCGGGTCGATGTTGCGCATGGCCACCGTGATCAGGGGCGCGAATGTGCAGCCCATGCCGAAGCCCGCCACCAGTAGCGGGAGCAGGAAGCTCTGCCACGATGAGCCCGGGTGCGCGATCAGCGCCAGCCAGCCCATCCCGAGGGCGAACAGGGTCAGGCCGGACATCAGGATGAATTTGCCGCCGATCTTGTCGGTCATCCGGCCTGCCACCGGCGCGACGAACATGGAGACCAGCGAGGCGGGAGCCATCGTCAGGCCGGCCTTCAGCGCGGAGAAGCCGTCGACCGACTGCAGGTAGATGGTGAACGGCAGGAAGATTCCCATCATGCCGATGGCCAGCACGCCCGACACCCAGTTCACCACCGCGTAGTTCCGATCGCGGAACAACGCGAACGGCACCAGCGGCTCGCGTTCCTGGGTCAGCCGCTGGACCAGCAGGAATGCCACGAGCAGCACGACGCCGACGCCGAGGATGAGCGGGATGCTGATGAACGAAGTGATCTTTCCCCAGCTGTACCTCTGCCCCTCGACCAGTCCGTAGCAGATGGCCAGCAGTGCCGCGCTGGCGAGCAGCACGCCCGGGATATCAATCCGGTGCCTGCGGCCGAGCCGCAGGTCCGGGATGATTACCGGGGTGATCAGCAGCACCAGCACGCCAAACGGCAGGTTCACGAAGAAGATCCACCGCCAGTCGAACGCTGTCACCAGCAGCCCGCCAAGGGTGGGCCCGGCGATAGTGGCCACGCCCGCTACCGCGCCCCAGACGCCGAACGCCGCGCCGCGCCGCTCTGGCGGGAACGTATTCGTGATGATCGTCAGCGTCTGCGGCATCAGCATGGCCGCGCCAAGGCCCTGGACGGCGCGGAACGCGATCAGCCATCCGGGGCTCGGGGACAGCCCGCACGCGGCCGAGGCAACCGTGAACACGGCGATGCCGCTCATGAACATGATGCGCGGCCCGATGAGGTCACCCAGCCGGCCGGCCGTGATGACCAGCACTGCCAGGACGAGCGCGTAGGCGTTGATCACCCAGAGAACGTCGTCGAGCGACGCGTTCAGCTTCGTGATCATGTTGGGTATGGCGATGTTCACGATCGTCAGGTCGAGCAGCGTCATGAAGAACCCGAGCGATACGACTATCAGCACCGCCCACGGGTTCCCGCGGTACTTCCTCACGCCTTCCTCCCTGGCTGGCCCCGCCCGGCAGGGCCGGTACGCGCTGCCACCCTGGCATCGGCGGCGGCCAGGGCCAGCGGCAGCCCCTGCATGCGCATTCCTCGATGCTAAGCCGCGGTACTGACAAAATGCTCGCCCGAGCCCCGTTCTGCCCGCTGCGGAGCCGCCCAAGTAGGCTCCGCCCATGAAGCTGAACGGAACCGCGGCGATCGTCTCCGGCGGTGCGAGCGGCCTTGGCGAGGCTACCGCCCGCGAACTCGCCGCGGCGGGCTGCGCGGTGCTTGTCGCCGACCTCAATGAGCAGCGGGGCACGGCGCTCGCCGCCGCCATCGGTGGCCGTTTCGTGCGGACCGACGTGGTGAACGAGGGGCCGGTCCAGGCCGCGGTCGACGCCGCGGTCGCGCTCGGCCCGCCGCTGCGGGTGGCGGTGAACTGCGCCGGGATCGGCTGGGCGGCCCGCACCGTGAACCGTGACGGTACCCCGCATGACCTTGGCATCTTCCGCAACGTCATCGACGTCAACCTGATCGGCACGTTCAACCTGATGCGGATCGCGGCCGCCGCCATCGCGAAAACAGAGGCTGCCGATGCCGACGGGCTCCGCGGGGTGATCATCAATACCGCGTCGATCGCCGGCATCGAGGGGCAGACCGGCCAGATCGCCTACTCGGCATCCAAGGGCGGGATCATCGGCATGACCGTGCCGGCCGCCAGGGACCTGGCCGCTATCGGCGTCCGGGTGAATACCATCTGCCCGGGCATTATCGACACCCCCATCTACGGGTCGGGCCCGGCCAGCGACGAGTTCAAGGACAAGCTGGCCGCGCCGGTCGTCTTCCCCAAGCGGATGGGCACGGCCGCTGAATTCGGCCACCTGGTCCGGGCGCTGATCGAGAACGACTACATGAACGCCGAGGTGATCCGCTTCGACGGCGGCATCAGGTTCCAGCCCAAGTGAGCCAGCCCAACTGAGCCAGCCCAAGTGAGGTAGCGATGGCGGACGCGATTCTGGTCACGGTCGATGACGGCATCGCCGTGGTCACGATTAACCGCCCGGAGGCCAGGAACGCAGTCAACGGCGACGTCGCCCGCGGCCTGGCCGGTGCCATCGAGGAACTCGACGCAAGGAAAGACGTCCGCGTCCTTATCCTCACCGGCGCGGGCGGGACGTTCTGCGCGGGGATGGACCTGAAGGGCTTCCTGGCCGGCGACCTGCCGGTCGCGGGCGGCCGGGGCTTCGGCGGGATCACCGAGCGGCCGCCGGCCAAGCCGGTGATCGCCGCGGTGGAGGGCTACGCGCTGGCGGGCGGTTTCGAGATCGTGCTGTGCTGTGACCTGGTCGTGGCGAGCGAGGACGCGAAATTCGGGCTGCCGGAGGTAACCCGGGGACTGGTAGCCGGGGCCGGCGGGCTGCTGCGGCTGCCCCGCCGCATCCCCTATCACCTGGCCATGGAGATCACCTTGACCGGCGATCACTTCCCGGCCGCCCGACTGCTCGACGCCGGCCTGGTCAGCCGCCTGGTGCCAGCCGGCCAGGCGCTGGCCGGGGCGAGGGAACTGGCCGTCCGGGTAGCGCGCGGCGCCCCGCTCGCCCTGGCCGCCAGCAAGCGGGTCATCGTGGAGTCCGCTGACTGGGATAGCGCGGAAGCCTTCGCGCGGCAGGGCGAGATCATTAACCCGGTATTTACCTCCTGGGACGCGATGGAGGGAGCGGGCGCGTTCGCCGAGAAGCGGGCGCCGGCCTGGCGGGGCGAGTGACCTGGCTGGCGCCATCACGGGACGAGTAGGCAAAGGACTGGTGCTGAAGAACGGTCCTGCGCCCGCGGTCAGCCGCGGCTGTGTAGGGTAACCCGCACTGTGCCGGATCTCCTAGGATTTCTTCAGGACGCCGGCCCTGGCGGACAAACCCTAGGGAGAAGCAAGGATGACAGTGCCGCAGATCAGCGTTGTTGTGCCGTTTTACAATAACGAGGACCTGCTTGGTGACTGCCTGCAGTCCATCGCCGCGCAGACTTTCGCTGATCTTGAAGTCATCATGGTAGATGACGGGTCCAGCGACGGCAGCGCGGGGATTGCGCAGGACAGAGCAGCCGCTGACCCGAGGTTCCGGCTGATCAGGGTGAAAAACGGGGGTCCTGGATATGCCCGTAACCGGGGTATCGAGCACGCCCGCGGCGAATTCCTCGCATTCGTGGACGCAGACGACATGCTGCCGAGCCATGCCCTCGAGATACTGCACCACACGCTGCGCAGTTCCGGCTCGGATTTCGCCTCGGGGAATGTGCTGCGGATCGGTCCCACTGGCGTGAATCAGTCGTCATTGCATGCGCGGGCGATCAAGGGCAGGCGGATCGGCACGCATATTAGCAAGACGCCGCAGCTGTTTTATGACGTATCGGTATGGAACAAGCTGTTCAGGAAGTCGTTCTGGGACCGGGCTGGCCTTACCTACCCAGAGGGCATGCTCTGGGAAGATCTCCAGGTAATGACAAGGGCGCACGTCCTGGCCAAGGCCGTTGACGTGATTCCCGATCCGATTTACTACTGGCGCGAGCGCGGCAAGGGCGCGCTGTCCATTACCCAGTCGCGTACGAACATCGGTAATCTCAGGGACCGGATCACCGCGCTGCTCGCCATCGACGGCTTCCTGGCCGGTAACGCCACGGCGAAGTTGCTGCGCCAGCATCAGCGCAAGGCGCTCGTCAACGATCTCTGGCTCTACGTCTGCGATCTGTACCGGACCAGCGACACCTATCGCGCCGAGTTCATCGACCTGGCAGGCCAGTACCTGGATCAGGTCGACAGGCGCGTGCTCGCCAGGCTCCCCTCCACCCACAAGCTCGCCTACTACCTGGTCAGGCAGCGGGCGCTGGACAAGCTCATCGAGTTCAACAAGTGGCAGCTCGCCCAGCCGGTCAAGACCATCCCGGTGATTCGGAGATTCGGCAGGCTCCGTGCCGATCTCCCGTTCCGCGGGGACGCCGCCGCTGGCGTCCCGGCCAGGGTCTACCGGCCCTACTGGCGGGAGCTTGACCCGTTCGTCCGGGTTGACAACCTCAGCTGGCGCGGGAACCGCCTGGTCATCACCGGCTGCGCGTACGTGCCGTCGATCGACATCCCGAAGCGCAGGTACGCATCCAAGGTCGTCGTGCTGCGCCCGATGGGCAGCCGCCGCCCGCCGATCGTGCTTCCGGCTCGGTCATTCCGGCACCCCGACGCCACCACCTGGTCGATGCAGGAGCGATACTCCTACGACTGGGCCGGGTTCGAGTGCGAGATCAGCCCCCGCTGGTTCCGGGTCGGCAGCAAGTGGCTGACCGGGGACTGGGACTGCTTCGTGCTCGTCCGGGCGCGAGGCGTGTGGCGGGCCGCCCGGGTGCACACCCCGGTCAGCGGCCCGGCAGAGCGGCCCGAATTCCTGGAGGTGGCACCCGGCATGCGGTTCGGCGCTCACTGGGTCGGCCGCCAGCTGCACGTCGGCATGGTCAGGACGCCAGCGATGCTGCGCGGGTGCGAGCTGGCCGGCGGGCAGCTCGCGATCGACGTCGACGTGGATCTGCCCGATCTCGCCGCGACGGCTGAATTCGTGCTTGCCTGGTCCAAGGGTGCCGCGACCCGGCGGTTCCCGGCGGCCGTCGACCGGCGGGCGGACGGCCCGGCCAGGCTGCGCGGCGTGATACCCGCCGAGGTGCTGACGGCGGTCACCCAGGATCCCGGTGATGATCCCGGCGATGCCGTCGCCGCCCCCGGCGATCCCACCCAGTGGGACCTGTACGTCCAGCCAGCAGGCCAGCAGCGAGTGCGGGTTGCCTTCCCGGCCGGACTGACCGAGTTCAGGTACCCGAGCGGCGAGCAGGAGGTGGCCGTCGAACGGACTCAGACCGGCAACGTCGCGATCGTGCACGGCGGCCTGCGGCCGGTGATCGAGGAAGACAGCTGGAACACCGACGGGCGGCTGACCCTGCGAGGCAGCTATCCCGCCGCCGCGGGCGATTACGAGGCGGTACTCCGCCGCCGGGGGTCCACCGACCAGCATGTCGTCGGGCTGATGCGTAACGGTGCGCGCTTCTCGGTCGAGATCGACGTCGCGAAAATGCCCTCGTTCAACCGGCCGCAGCCGCTGCGGGACGGTAACTGGGACGTCTTCGTGCGCCGCGCGGGCGCGGCTACGGCGGGCCTGATCACTCCTGCCTATGACCATGCCCGGCTGGCCAGTATCGCTGACGATAAGGTCGGCATCTGGCCGAAGAACTACAGGTTCACCACGTCCGGCTACGACGCGCCGCTGATCGTGGTAAAGCCAACGCTCAAGCTCTCGGAGCAGGGCCGCTTTCAGCGCAAAGTGCTGCGCAGCGCCTACTATCCCCTGCAGCAGAAGCTCCCGCTAAAGGACTCGGTCGTCTTCATCAGCTGGAAGGGCAAGCAGTGCAGCGACAACCCGCTGGGCATCGCCGACGAATTGCGCCGGCGCGGCGATGAGCGCGAGCACATCTGGGTGGTCAACGACTGGTCGGTGCCCGCCCCGGAGAATGCCCGCGTGGTGCTGCACCTGACCGAGGACTACTTCGAGGCACTGGCCCGCTCCCGCTACATAGTCGCCAACGACGACATGCAGGCCCTCTACCACAAGCGCGACGGCCAGGTCTACGTGCAGACCTGGCACGGCACGCCGCTGAAGAAGATCGGCTTCGACATCGACCGGCCGCAGTTCATCAGCGGGACCAGCTATTTCGATCAGCTGGCGAACGACATCACCAAGTGGGATCTGCTGCTGTCGCCCAATCCGTTCAGTACCCAGATCATGCGTCAGGCGTTCAGGTACGGCGGCGAGATCTGCGAGTCCGGGTACCCGCGCAACGACGTGCTGTGCAGCGGCGATGCCGAGCGCGTGGCGGCCAGGGTGCGGCGCCGGCTCGGCCTGCCGGACGGCAAGCGGGTCGTGCTGTACGCGCCGACCTGGCGGGACAACCAGTACTACGCATCCGGCCGGTACCGGTTCGACTTCCGGCTGGACCTGGAGCGCGCCTGGCAGCAACTCGGGGACGACCACATGATCCTCTTCCGCGGGCATCACCACATGGCCGACGACGTCCCCGCGGGCAGCAGGCCCGGTTTCGCGATCAACGTCACGATGTACCCGGACATCTCAGAGCTGTTCCTGGTCAGCGATGTCCTGGTCACTGACTATTCATCGGTGATGTTCGATTTCGCGGCGACCGGGCGGCCCATGCTGTTCTTCACCTACGACCTTGATCAGTACCGTGACAACCTGCGCGGGTTCTACTTCGATTTCGAGGCGGAAGCGCCCGGCCCCCTGCTCACGACCTCCGACGAGGTGATCACGGCGATCGGGGACATCGACTCGGTGGCCGCGGGCTACCGCGGTGCCTACCGCAAGTTCACCGAGAAGTTCTGCCCGCTGGACGACGGCAAGGCCGGATCCAGGGCCTGCGACCGGATCTTCGGCGGCTAACCGGGGACCCTGCGGCCGGTCGCGGAGTCCGGGCAGCCCGGGCCGGTCTGTGGCGGCTGGCACCGGGTGCCCGACGGCTGGCATACCGCCAGCATGTAAAGATTTGCTTAGTATTTCCTTCCTTAGGCTGCCTGACATGCCGGAAAAGCTGGTCTCGCCGCGCACTACCGGCATGGAGCCGGAGAGTGCCGCGGTCCCCCGGCGGCCGCCATGGCATCGCCGGCCGGACTGGCTGGTCATCGCCGTGCCCGCGCTGGCGGCGCTGGCGATAGGCGGTTACCGGCTCGGCGACCCGTCGTTGTGGCGAGACGAGGCCTATACGATCAGCGCAGCGCAGCGCTCTGTCGGCCAGATGTTCGCCATGCTCGGGCACGTGGACGCGGTGCACGGCCCGTATTACCTGGGCATGCATTTCGTAGTCAGCCTGCTCGGCACGTCCGCTGTGGCGCTCCGGCTGCCGTCGCTGCTCGGCATGGTCATAACCGCGGGATTCACGGCCGCCCTCGGCAGGCGGCTCGCGCGGGCGGCGGAGCTGCCGGCTCCCGCGCTGACCGGGCTGGTGGCCGGGCTGCTGTTCGCGGGGGCGCCCCAGACGACCTACTACGCGCAGGATGCGCGCCCCTATGGGCCGGTCATCATGTTCGCCGTCATCGCGACCTACCTGCTGATCCGGGCCGCGGCTGACCGCGGGTGGCGCTGGTGGACGGCGTACGGCGCAGCGATCGCGCTGACCGGCCTGTTCAACCTGTTCGCCTTGCTGCTGGTCGCCGCGCATGGCGTGACGCTACTGCTCGCCCGCGCGCAGGCCCGCAGCCACCGGCCCGCCGAAGGCGATCCGGCGCCCCAGCCCGCTGACCAGCCGCCGGCGGCACTGCCACGATGGCTGGCGGTCGTGACTGCTGCTGTCGCCGTGCTCGCACCGATGATCTACCTCGGCTACCAGCAGGGCCACACGCTCGGCTGGGTGAGCCGGCCAGGGCTGCGGACGGTCGCCCGCCTAGTCGCCATGTTCGCTGGCTCTACGTATCTGATCCCGCTGGTAGCCGCCATCGCGCTGTGCGGCGTGCTGGCCGGATGGAGGTCCCGGCGCCCGGGCGAGCTAACGCTGACTGGCGTCACGCTGCCATGGCTGGTGCTGCCGCCGCTCATCCTGATCTCGGTGTCCCAGGTCCACCCGGTCTACGTGGAGAGATACGTCGCCTTCTGCGTGCCCGCGCTCGCGCTGCTGTGCGCCGCCGGGCTTGCCTGGCTAGTCCGGCTAGCCGCGGCGACGCCCGCCGGCAAGCTGCGCCCGGCGCTCGCCTGGCTGCCATCGGCTGCGGCGCTGACGGCACTGGCGGTGCTGCTCATCGGGCCACAGCAGGCCATCAGGCAGCCCTCCGCCCGCCCGGACAATCTGCGGGCAGCCGTGGCGGTCGTCTCCGCGCATGGGCGCCCGGGTGACGTGATCTTCTATATCCCGGCGCGGACACGGGTCCTCAGCATCGCGTACCCCGGCCCGTTCCTGCACCTCCGCGACCTGGCGCTGGCGAGTTCCCCGGCCGCCTCGGACTCCCTGGTCGGCACCCAGGCGGGACCAGCCGCGCTGCGCAGCCGGTTCACCGGCGTCCGGCGGGTGTGGATCATCCGGTGGCACTCGCAGCACTCCAGTCGGCCGAGAACCCCGACTGGGCGGGAGGAGCTGAGGCTGGTCCGCGGCATGCACCTGGTCCGGCGGTGGCACGTGAGCACAATCGCGATCAGCTTGTACGCGACCAGCGGAGCAGCCCGGTCAGCCGGGCAGGGCGGCTAGCCCGGCGAGCCGGGCAGTGCGACGGGCCAGGCCAACTGGCCGGGGCGAGCCTGGTCAGCACGGCGAGCCTGATCAGCTGGTGAGGGCGGCTAGCCCGCGCTTCGGGTTGTAGGCGGCAAGCTTCTGCCGCAGCTTGCCGCGGCCGCGATGCAGCCGTGACATCACGGTGCCGATGGGCGTGCCCATGATCTCGGCGATCTCGCGGTACGGGTAGCCCTCGATATCGGCGAGGTAGACGGCCACCTTGAACTCGTCAGGGAGATCACGCAGCGCCCGCAGGATCTCCGAGTCGGCCAGCCGGTCGAGCGCCTCGGACTCGGCCGAGCGGGCCCGAGCCGCCAGCGGGTCGCTGCTGATTTGCCAGTCCTCATGGAAATCGGTGCCGAGCGCCTGCATGGGCTCGCGCCGCTTCTTCCGGTAGGAGTTGATGAAGGTATTCGCCAGGATCCTGTGCAGCCATGCGCGCAGGTTGGTACCCGGCATGAACTGGTGGAACGCTGCATACGCCTTGGCGGAAGTCTCCTGGACGAGATCTTCGGCATCGGACGGGTTTCTGGTCATGCGGAGCGCTGCCGGGTACAGCTGGCCAAGGAACGGCACGACGTCCTGCTCAAACCGGGTATCCTGATCCGGCGTCTGCTCGGTCGGGCTCATCGTCGCTCCGCTCATCGTTAACCTGTTACCTACTAGACGTCGCGGATGCCCGTCTGGACGCGTTTCATGCGCAACATTTTGCGTACGGAACGCTAACTCTCTGGGCAACAGGTTAGTTCTCCTTGTCTTCGTTGCCATCGGCGCCCCGGTTTGGCCTGCTTCCAGCCGGGACGGCGCGCTGGCCTGCCGGGACGCAAGCCCAGGTCAGATCCAGCCGTGGTACCACATCCGGGACAGCCAGGAAGTATAGGGAATGATCTTGGCGGCCAGCACCGGGTACAGGTAGTAGAAGTTCACCAGGACCGCGATCAGGTAGACGCCGGTGACGGTCGCGCCCGCTGCCCGGCGCGCTGCGACCGCCCGGGCGGAGCCGATGAGCAGCCCGAGGCAGAGGGTGATGGCGATCACCAGGAACGGCTCGAACGCCACCGCGTAAAAGAAGAACATGGTGCGGTGATCGTCCCAGGCATACCAGAACCAGGGCAGCCAGCCTGCCGCGACTCCCATCAGCACGGCCCCGGCCCGCCAGTCCCGGCGGCCGAGCCACCACACCAGGCAGACGGCGAGCGCGAGGATGGACGCCCACCAGATCGCCGGCGTGCCTATCGCCAGGACCTCCTGCGAGCAGCTCTTGGCGCCGCACGCGGTTGATGAGGAGTTGTAGAAGAACGAGACCGGCCTGCTCATCACCAGCCAGGTCCACGGCCAGGACTGATACGGGTGAGGAGTGGTCAGCGTGACGCCGAACTGCCACATGGCCTTGTTGTACTGGTACAGCGAGTCCAGCGCGGACAGCACCGGAGTGTGGTTCCCGTGCTGCGCGGCCCAGTTCCTGTCGTAGCCCGCGCTGGAGGCGAACCAGCCGCTCCAGGAGGCCAGGTAGGCGGCGGCCGGCACCAGCCCGAAGGAGACCGGCAGCCAGCTGGCGTCCCGCAGCAGCGCGCCGCGGGCGTAACCGCTGAACCCGGCGGCCCGGCGGGCGCCGAGATCCCAGGTGAAGGCGAGGCAGCCGAACGCGGGGATATACCAGATGCCGTTCCACTTGGACGCGCAGGCAAGGCCGAGGCACAACCCGGCCAGGACGCGCCACCAGCGGATACCCAGCCGCGGTCCGCTGGCGCCTGCGTCGCCCGCGGCCACCGCCGCGGCAATCCGGGCGCGGGCGCGATCTCGGTCGACCACCAGGGCGCCGAACGCGGCCAGCACCCAGAACATGACGAAGATGTCCAGCAGGGCCGTGCGGCTCATCACGAACTCGAGCCCGTCCAGCGCGAGCAGCAGCCCGGCCACGCAGCCGAGCAACGTGGATCTCGTCATCCTGCGGGCGATGCGCGCGGTGAGCAGGATGGCCAGCGAGCCGATGACGGCGGCGGAGAACCGCCAGCCGAAGGGCGTCAGGCCGAACAGCCATTCACCGACGGCAATGAGGACTTTCCCGAACGGGGGATGCACCACGAACTCGCCACCCGAGGCGAGGATGTGCGTGGAGCGGCCGCTGGCGAGGATCGCGTCGGCATTCTTGACATGGTTGATCTCCACGCCGTGCCGCAGGATCCCGTAGGCGTCGCCGACGTAGTAGGTCTCGTCGAACACGACCGAATGCGGAACGCTGAGCCGGCTGAAGCGCAGGAACGCGCCGAACGCCGTGACGAGCAGCGGGCCGAGCCAGCCCCAGAGCGCGCTGCCGGGGATGGCCGGCACGAGCCGGTCAGCCAGCTCGGATGCCTGGTCATCGTGCTCGTCAGTTAGCGGCACGTCGTCGTATGCCCTCATCGGATGTCATCGTAGGGGGGCCGGCCATTAGCGTGTGCGGCGGAGGCAAAGACGGCATGGACAACGGTATGGACAACGGCATGGATAGCGGCGGAAATGACGGCGGAACTGACGGCCGCCCGGCAACGCTGCTGATCGCCGCCGTCCCCATCGGGCGGCCTGAGGACGCCTCGCCCAGGCTCGCGGCTGCGCTCAGCGAAGCCCGGATCATCGCCGCCGAGGACACCCGCCGGGTCCGCAGGCTCGCTGCCACGCTCGGTGCCGCGCTGAGCGCCAGGATCGTGTCGTACTACGACGAGGTCGAGGCCAGGCGGGCAGCGTGGCTGCTGGCCGAACTGCGGGCCGGCCATGACGTGCTGCTTGTCTCGGACGCCGGCATGCCCGGCGTCAGCGACCCCGGCTACCGGATCGTGGCGGCCGCGGCCGCCGAGGGCATCCGGGTCAGCGTCCTGCCCGGGCCCTCCGCGGTGACCGCCGCGCTCGCCATCTCCGGGCTGCCCACCGACCGGTTCTGCTTCGAGGGCTTCCCGCCGCGGAGGGCGGGAGAGCGGGCGCGGAGATTCGCTGAACTGGCAGGCGAGCCGCGGACGATGGTCTTCTTCGAGTCGCCGCGCAGGCTCGCGGTGACCCTGGCCGAGCTGGCCGTGGCCTTCGGCGCCGGCCGCCGGGCGGCCGTCTGCCGCGAGCTGACCAAAACGCACGAGGAAGTCCGCCGCGGAACCCTGGCCGAGCTGGCCGAATGGGCACGTCCTGGCGTGCTTGGCGAGATCACCCTGGTGATCCAGGGCGCTCCGGCCCCGCGCGCCCTGGGCACACCCGCGGATGCCGCGGCCGAAGTGGCCCTCCGGGAGCAGTCGGGCATGGCGCGCAATGCCGCGATCGCGGCGGTGGCCAGGGAACGCGGGCTGCCGAGGGGAGATGTGTACGACGCGGTGGTGCAGGCGAGATCAGCCGCCCGCGACGGCCGGCCGTCGCGGTAGCGGACCGTGCGCCGATCCTGGTGGCCCTAGGCTGGTGGCCATGTCGCCCACGACCCGCCACATCCTGGCCGCGCCAGCCTGGCCGTACGCCAACGGCCCCCGCCACATCGGGCATGTCTCCGGCTTCGGGCTGCCCTGCGACATGTTCAGCAGGTACCAGCGGATGGCCGGCCACAAGGTGCTGATGGTCAGCGGCACCGATGAGCACGGCACCCCGATCCAGGTCCAGGCTGATGCCGAGGGCGTGACCGCCAGGGAGCTTGCCGACCGCTACAACCGGGTGATCGCCGATGACCTGGCCGGCCTGCATATGTCCTACGACCTGTTCACCAGGACGACCACCCGCAATCACTACGCGGTGACCCAGGAGATCTTCACTGGGCTCTACCGGAACGGCTATATCTTCGCCAGGAACGCGATGGGCGCGATCTCGCCGTCCACCGGCCGGACGCTGCCGGACCGCTACATCGAGGGCACCTGCCCGATCTGCGGATACGACAGCGCCCGCGGTGACCAGTGCGAGAACTGCGGCAACCAGCTTGACCCGGTCGATCTCATCAACCCGCGCTCGAAGATCAACGGGGAGACGCCTGTCTTCGCGGAGACCGAGCACCTCTTCCTCGACCTGCCGGCGTTCGCCGAGGTGCTCGGGACCTGGCTGCAGAGCAAGAGCGGCCAGTGGCGCCCGAACGTGCTGAAGTTCTCCCTGAACCTGCTCACCGACCTGCAGCCCAGGGCGATCACCAGGGATCTCGACTGGGGCGTGCCGGTCCCGCTGGACGGCTGGCGGGACCGGCCGGACAAGCGGATCTACGTCTGGTTCGACGCGGTCATCGGCTACCTGTCGGCGTCGGTGGAGTGGGCACGGCGATCCGGCGACCCGGACGCCTGGCGGGCCTGGTGGCAGTCGCCGGACGCCGAGTCGTATTACTTCATGGGCAAGGACAACATCGTCTTCCACTCGGAGATCTGGCCGGCCATGCTGCTCGGCTACAGCGGCAAGGGCAGCAAGGGCGGCGAGCCAGGCTCGCTCGGCGCGCTGAACCTGCCCACCGAGGTGGTGTCCAGCGAGTACCTGACGATGGAGGGGCGGAAGTTCTCCTCGTCGCGGTCCGTCGTCATCTACGTGCGGGATTTCCTGGCCAGGTACGACGTGGACGCCCTGCGCTACTACGTCGCCGTGGCCGGCCCGGAGAACCAGGACACGGATTTCACCTGGAGTGAGTTCATCCGGCGGAACAACGACGAGCTGCTGGCGAACTGGGGCAACCTGGTCAACCGCTGTATCTCGTTCGCGGCCAGGAACATCCAGGCGATCCCGGCGGCCGGCCAGCTGACCGATGCGGATCAGGCAATACTCCAGCACTCCAGGGCTGCGTATAAAACTGTCGGCGATTCGCTTTCCCGGTCGAGATTCAAGGCGGCCATCAACGAGACCATGCGGACGCTTGCGGAGGCGAACAAATACCTCTCCGACCAGGCGCCATGGAAGCTCCGCGAGTCCGATCCCGAGCGCATGCGGACGATCTGCCATGTCGCGCTGCAATTGGTCGATGATGGCAAGACGCTGCTGACCCCGTTCCTGCCGGAATCGTCGCAGCGGGTCTACGAGATGCTCGGCGGCACCGGGGACTGGTCCGGGATGCCACGGATCGACGAGGTGACCGAGGACGGCGGGCTGCCCTATCCGGTGATCACCGGTGACTACCGGACCGCCGCCCGGTGGGAGCACGCGCCGATCCGGCCCGGCACGCCGCTCGGGCCGCCGAGGCCGCTGTTCACCAAGCTCGACCCGTCGGTCGCCGACGAGGAGCTGGCCAGGCTGGAGCAGGCATGACCGAGGCCGTGGCCAGCATCTCGGGGGGGTCAGGGCCGTCGGGGCATGGGGCCTCCCCAGGGAGCGCCGTGTCGTCCCCGGCCACCGCCGCGCCGCTGCCGGAGCCGCTGCCGGCCGAGGCATTTGACAGTCACTGCCACCTGGACATGATCGAGCGCCCGCCCGGGCAGGTCGTGGCGGACGCCGCCGCCGTCGGCATTACCCGTATGATCACAGTCGGCTGCGACTTGCCCTCGTCGCGATGGGCAGCCGCCTGCGCGGCCGAGCATGAGCCCGTCTACGCGGCGGTCGCCATTCACCCGAACGAGACGGCAGCCGCCGCGGCGCTCCCCGGCGGCGCGGCGGCCGTGCTGGCCGAGATCGCCGCGCTCGCCGCGCTGCCGCAGGTGCGCGCCGTCGGCGAGACCGGGCTCGACTACTACCGGGACACCTCTGACCCCGCGGTGCAGCGGGACTGGTTCCGCGGGCATATCGCGATCGCCAAGCAAGCGGGCAAGCCGCTGATGATCCATGACCGGGAAGCGCACGAGGACGTGCTGCGGCTGCTGGACGAGGAGGGTGCGCCTGAGCAGGTCGTGTTCCACTGCTTTTCCGGCGACGAGGTGATGGCGAAGCGGTGCGCGGACGCCGGATACGTGATGAGCTTCGCCGGGAACGTGACCTTCGCCAATGCGCAGCCGCTGCGGGATGCCGCCGCCGCGGCGCCGGCCGACCTGATCCTGGTGGAGACCGACGCTCCGTTCCTCACCCCCGTGCCGCACCGGGGGAAGCCGAACTCGCCCGCCATGGTTGCGCACACGCTGCGCTGCATCGCCGAGGTGAAGCAACTCGACGTGGCCGAGCTGTGCGCGGCCATCGCCGCGACGGGCGAGCGCGTCTTCGGGCCGTGGCAGGCCTAGCCGTGCCAGGCACGGCCAGTGCGGGCGCGGCTGGTGCAGAGCCGGCCGGTGCGGGCGCGGCCCTGCTCGGGCCCGCCGACATCAGGGCACTGGCCGCCCGGCTCGGGATCCGGCCCGCCAAGCGGCTCGGCCAGAACTTTGTGACGGACGCCGGAACGATCCGCCGGATCACGGCGATGGCGCAGCTGACACCCGGCGACGTCGTGCTGGAGGTCGGCCCGGGATTCGGCTCGCTGACGCTGGCGCTGCTGGCCGCGGCCCGCCGGGTGATCGCCGTCGAGCTCGATCCGGTGCTCGCCGCCGAGCTGCCGCGCACCATCGCCGCGCGCGCTCCCGGGCTGGCTGACCGGCTTGCGGTGGTGACCGCCGACGCGGCGCGGGTGCGGGAGCTGCCTGGTGACCCGCCCACCGTGCTCGTCGCCAACCTGCCCTACAACGCGTCCGTTCCGGTCGTGCTGCACCTGCTCGCGACCATGCCGTCGGTGCGCCGCGGCCTGGTCATGGTCCAGGCCGAGGTGGCCGACCGGATGACTGCCCCGCCCGGGACCAGGACGTACGGCGTTCCGTCGGTCAAGCTCGCCTGGTACGGCGAAGTTCGGCGGGCAGGATCGGTGCCAAGGAGCGTGTTCTGGCCCGTGCCGAGGGTGGATTCCGGGCTGGTGGCCTTCACCAGGCATCCCGGTGGACGGCCGGCCGCCCCGGGCCGCGAGGAGGTTTTCGCGGTCGTGGACGCGGCGTTCGCGCAACGGCGCAAGACGCTCCGCGCGGCACTCGCGCACTGGGCCGGCTCGGCGGCCGGGGCAGAGCGGGCGATCAGGGCGGCCGGGGTGGATCCCGGGCGGCGCGGCGAGTCGCTCGGCGTGGCCGAATTCTCGCGCATCGCGGCCGCGGGCCGTCCCGCGGCCGGCCCGGCACCCTGGCCACGCGGCTGACCAGGCTGACCAGCGGCACCGCGCCGTTTCGCCGGGCAGCCCGCGGGCCGCGTAAGATCATCTGATCGTGAACCCTGTGACTGTCCGGGTGCCGGCGAAGGTGAACCTCCAGCTCGCCGTCGGGCCGCTGCGTGCCGACGGATACCACGACCTGGTGACGGTCTTCCATGCCGTGTCGCTCTTCGACGAGGTGACGGTCCGGCCAGCGGACCGGACCAGCATCCGGGTGACGGGAGAGGACGCGGACGTCGTCCCGGCCGGGCGCACGAATCTGGCCGCGCGGGCAGCCGCGGCACTGGCCAAGGCGGCGGGCCCGCGGCGGGTGCCGAAGTCAGCGGTCGCGATCGAGATCCGCAAGCGCATTCCGGTGGCGGCCGGGCTGGCCGGCGGTAGCGCGGACGCCGCCGCGGCGCTGGTTGCCTGCAATGAGCTATGGCAGGCTGGCCTATCTGGGCCGGAACTCGGCCAGGTGGCAGCCGGGGTCGGCAGCGATGTCGCGTTCGCGCTGCTGGGCGGGACCGCCGTCGGGGTGGGCCGCGGCGAGCAGCTCACCGCGGCCCTGGCGGCGGGAACGTACCACTGGGTACTCGCTTTCGCGGCCGG